>Ga0049105_1000826_pt1 | contig 12144 bp, 9 predicted proteins | sample WorMetvaBAHAMAS1_FD_61260 | JGI IMG/M metagenome (GOLD analysis project Ga0049105, IMG submission 61260) | Worm MetaG Olavius vacuus BAHAMAS.1 | ecosystem: Host-associated > Annelida > Digestive system > Unclassified | place: Germany: Marburg | collected 2013-04-09 | reverse complement strand
CGTGAAGAAATTCTACATGCGACTGTAGTAAAATTTACCACATCACCTTAATTGTGTGCTCACCTTACTTCGTATAAGTTCGTAAATTTAAATAACAACAGTTTTCAGTTAAAAACGCTATTAATCTTTGTTCGTTTACGTTCACAGCAAAAGAGAACAGAAAAAGTTATCTCCAATTATCAAATTTACTGTGTTGTCATCTTGACCTTGTTATTTTGAGAGTAGCAATCATAAATAATGCTCAAAATGTCCGCCTTCAGCGTCGACACAGGCCGACAGACGACGCCTCCACTCGTCGATGGCGTGGTTCACAACGTCCACTACCGGGTGCTCGTTCAATGGACCCCGTTCTTCGCAATCGCTTCAGAAAGTCCTCCACACCACGCTTGCTCCACTTCTTGTTTGAAAATTCCCTAATTAATCGTCTCACCCCGTACTTTTTTGATTCCCAGACATTTTTTTATCAATATCTTGTCTTTTTTATTAACATTTCAAGTTTTTAACGTAATTTCGTCGTAAGCAAACAATGACACATTTATTACGTCATTAGCAACACTTTCTTTAAGTAATAAATAATGAAATGCATGCCCTGTTTTGTACATTGTTTTCCGGTTTCGGCAGTGTAACAATTATTAAAATCGGTTAAGATTTGACAGAGTTACAGTCAAATGTACACTGCTACGTTTTATGAACCACGGCAAAGATGTAGGTTTTAATTTTTTGCAGGTAAGGTGCGCACATAAATAGGGTGATGTGATAAATTTTATTATAGTCGCATGTAAAATTTCTTCACGATTAAAATGATATAGAAATTATAAAAATCGGTTAAGATTAGCCACAGCTATAGTCGAAAATAAAATGTCACGTTTTTCATGGTTCACTGTGTATATGAATGATTTGATAACTCAGCTAAGACATTCCGGTTATGCATATTGGACAACTGTTTGTAGGCTGTGCCTTCTATGCAGACGATATTGCTTTACTGTCTGCCTTATGTTATGGGCTACAAAGACTTAGGCCTATTAACATTTTGTAAGCAATATGGCACTGAGTGGGACATACGATATAATCGTAATGAAAGCCAACTGATCACTTTGAGTGGTGAAGTGTATGGTTTACCATTGATATGTATTTCACAGACAGAAGGATTAAGACCACCAGCAGTCATCCTAATCCTTTTGTCTGTGAAATACATTATCAGTGGTAAACCATACACTGGGTCAACAAAATAAAATTTTTGGGTTATATATTCTTTGTAACACGGGTCTTACTGATATCACAGACTCAGAAAATTCTACGGAAAGTTTAACAATATCATGGCCGTTCTTAGTAAACATTCAAAAATGAGATGTCTACATTATACCTGGTTAAAAGTATGGTTGTGAGGTTTGGCACCTGAACGATAGTAATATGCACAAAATCTTAGTAGCATGGAACAACTGTTTTAGGCGTATTTTTCATGCTGTTGGAGAGGTGTTAAACCACTTCAATGCCGTACTTTTTACACCAGCACAAAGTACTGTTCTGGAAAAAGTTGTATTGCTCTAACTCTGTTGTTCTACAGTCGCTATCTCGTCGCATGTATCAGGCTTTTATCGCTGTGGGTAGTTTGTATAATGTGCTGTCGCTGAAGCTGTCAAACAACTCGTGTCAGAGAACTGATTTGGAACTCATTTGCCACGTCTGCGGGCTTGTGGTTTGTGTCATATTATTTCTGTGCTTCTTATGTTTTATATCTGCATAGCTGTGCATATTACTGTTTGTATAGCTGTATGTCTGGCTGCCATCTAGCGTAATAATAAATAAATAGCGTCCTTACGCAGACATGGAAGCCAGTATTATATAATAGCCATCGTACACAGTGGTATATTGCTGCAAAATAGACTCGGTTGAATTGGCCTATCCAAGACAGAACGAACGTGCCGGCGGACTGTTCGCAACAGTACTACCGTCGCGCGGTGTTTCTGCCATTCGTCGACTGCTGTCATTTTTAATCGAAGCGTCCGCTACATTGTTCTAAAATTTGTCAAACTTTGGCCCACGAACCGCGTTTTATATCTCACCTCCTGTAAATTTGCATGGCAGGCAATGCGGCCACCACAGCTCTGCGTTGCTGTACGTCCCTTTGTTTCTGTTTAAATGTGCATACATGATCTTTGCAGTCCACTTAGTAGCTCTTCGGCTATCTATTCGGGAAACTTTTCCTGGAAACATTCTGTTTGTTTCTAATCCTACCTTTAAATTTCGAAGCTCACCGTCCGTCCAAACTTCGCACACGAGTTTTTTTTGCTCATGTCCACCACCAAACAGCTTCAGTAATGGCTGCAGTGTGTGTAACAATGTATCTGCGTGTCGTGTGTAGGAAAAGATTTGGGGAAAAATGGAAAGTATTGAGGACACCAATTTTCAAATTCTGAAAGTGCTCGAATCGTAAGTAGTTCAGCAAAAACGCTAATAGATTTCCTCCGTAGGACTGTTTTTATTCAACCAACAATTGTGCCGTCTTTTTTGTATATCGCATGTAGGCTTATTAAACTTTACTTTGCATATTGAATTTCTAGCGATTTTAGTTACACAGATACGAATTTTGTGATCTTTTTTGGTACTATGCAGACATTAACAATAACACAGTTTTAAAGTTTAAAGAATTTAGTTTAAGTTAAACAGACTGTATTAAAGCACAAAAATTGGCGAATTTGTTCATGCAGCTGTTGTAAACAATTTACAGGAGGCGCCGCGCCAGCAACTTCCTCTTCCTATAAGTTCTCAGAAATATTAATATGGCTACAAAGATGGCGGCCACATTGTCACCTTCTGGAATAGCTGTTATGTTTTATTTCCACGTAGCCTATCAGTTTTTGTTTCAGTACATGCATAACAAAATTACACTGCTAATGCGTGCGTGTTGTTGGTTGTTTCTAGGCTGAAAGCGTTAAACGTGCAAACGAAACTCGAGGAGCTGACAGACAGAACATTGCTAATGGTTCGTTTTTAGCGAATCGCTATTATGTCGTCGTCCGTCCGTCTGTCTGTCGTCTGTCTGTCGTCTCTCTATAACGTTCGTGCACCATACTCAGGCGATTGAAATTTTCGGCAATATTTCTACGCCATTTAGTACCTTGGTCATCTATTGACAAACAGGTACAATTTTACGGAAATCGTCCTAGGGAAAACCCCTCCGTCGGGGGAGTTAAACACAAAATGGGTAGCCGAATATAGCGATTTTGGACACATCGAACGCTATATCTCGGAAACGGTGCAAGATAAGAGCTAAGTTAGTACTAATCACTAATAGGAAGTCGCATATGAGCTTTCGATTGGTACCAAACTCGGTGACCTTGGATGACCTTGAACGGCATAATAGCCCTAACCGCAGCGTAATTTCACCGAATTCGGTAGCTTTAAAAGTGGTTGAATACACCTATACTTCCTGCAGCTGAAACGTAGGCCAAAGAATCTAGTTGTTAGCGCTATATCACTTATGGCAATATTGGCAGGGGATCACCCCCAGCGAGAGCGTTAAAGTGAAGCAATCCCCTCTCGCTAGCGAAAATTTGACCATTAATCGGCCATTACTTTGAAACGGTGCAAGACAGGAGGTAAGTTAGTATTAATCACTAATAGGAAGTCGTATATGAGCTTTCGATTGGTACCAAAATCGTTGACCTTGAATGACCTTCAACGGCGTAGTGGCCGTTACATTGCGTTATTTCACTGAATTTGGTAAACCTGTGTTCCAACACATAACCGCGTTGATCTGTGGCGGAATTTGTGCACGAATCTATTGTATTTTATGGTGCGTGTACGTGCGCGTTCATTGTGGACATGGTTATTGGGCAGATACCACGTTCCACAAAACGTATTTCTAGTTTTAACAATAGATGCTTTGTTTTCTATGCTTCCGCCAACAATCAGGGATGTTAAGGTCCCGAAACCACTTTTTTGGTCTCGGTCTCGGTCTCACAGTAATTGGTCTTGGTCTCGGCCTCGGTCTCAAGAGGTAATGGTCTCGGGTCTCATACGTGGTTGATCTCGTGGTTTCAAAGCGATCGTTTGCTTTTTTAATTAATTAACAACTCGCAACACTGGATCTAATTATTATCGTTGAATATTTTCTTACTGATCCTCTTGAATGCAAAATCCCTTTCCGGTTCATCATTCACCTCGTATGTGTAATAAAAAATTGGGCGCCTATACTATCGCAACCGCTGCGAAATTGAGGTGACGACATCATCTATAGAGTACAGATGCTGGTGGTTGCGTGTGTGTTTTCCAGCAAGGTGAGGTCGACGAAGCTTTCGAAGCAGTAACGACGACTGAGATAAGCTGCGACGAGCTTCGTGACAGGAGCGAAGCACACGACGACGACGACGATAAAGCCTAGCTACCGATCGCTGGATCTGAACATTCCGTTAATTCAATATTAGTTTCTCCGCTAATACTTTTTGTTAACAACCACGCAATGTGATATATGGCGAGTGAACCGTTCAACTAACAACGCAACATCAGCAGCAGCACAAAACCGAGCCGCCCCTAAATATTCGGAGTCTCTCAAAATTATTTCCAGGCTTTGCCAATAAACTAACGTTAAAGATGTTTGTCATGCTTTCGCACTTGCCCGAAACTCTTTTATTAGACTTGAGAGACCATTTACAGTGTTAGTAGCAGAAAACCACCACGGTCATATCCCCCAAATGTCATATATCTCAAACTAACTATACGGGCTAAGCCAGCCCTCCTAAATATTTAGAACCTTCCGTATAAAATCCTGCCTCATTACCACAATGTCGTCACTAGTCAGTGTTGCGCACTCGCGCCCGTGGCTAAGCAAACTCAGAATTATGGAAACGGAATATAGGCCTAAGGGTGAAAGTTAAGTACGATGTATGCTAAATTATACCGTCAATACATTACATAGGCCTACATTACGTGAGAAACGACGTTTACGTCTGTCATCTGTACACATTTTCGAACCTAGGACTCTTTATGGAGGCAGACATAGGCCTAATAGACTCGCCATGTATTAGACATTGATGCAATCGACCCTTAGATAGGTGTGCAATTTCTGTAAGGTTTAACTGTTGACTTCGGCGCCATATGCACTTCAGAAACAGTCGTATGCAATCAACTATCATAATATTTTATTGATAACTGACATTTTGTTCTTGATATAGCCTAATGATTGTAGCATATGCGTTGCTTTCTTAGGCCGCCCGACGTGCGTCCAAGGCCTTCTATTTTGCTGCTGTCCTATATTTCTGTTGAAACTCGACTCCTAATCTTCCAGACGACGGCCGTGCAGCGCCCTGGCAAAAGTATACGAGAGATTTTGTCCTAGGACGAAGTGTTAAAATTGACCTAGACTTTCTGCTGGCCCCTGCGCTAAATTTTACGTCATCCGATTTTGTTGAAATTTAGTAGGCTGGTGCATAATGTATCACCGTAGGTCGCAAAATTGTTAAAATCTACTTCCGGTTAAACCAAGATGGCGGACGGTGGCCCAACTGGAATTTTAACTTCTACAGGCCTTATCTCCCAGCCAGCCAGCGGCCCCGTCAGAAGAATATCAGAGGTTGTTGAGTCCAGGCTGAACTTCAAAAACTGACTCAGACATTTCGCCAATCTCTCCCCTAATTTTTACATGTCAAAATGAACGAAATTTGTCATCGATTTTCGACGCCCGCGTTGAGAAACGGAGCAAAGTATCCGAATTCTCAAATAAACTTGGAGATCGCCGCGGATTTGTCTATGTACTCTCCAATTTTTTTCGTGGTTCGGTCTCACTATCTTTGAGAAAATGGAGCTGTGATTTCGCCCTTCCCCTGAAAACGGGCCGAAAATTTGTCGAATCAATAATTCCACGATGCACTGCCAGAGTTTGCTGAAATTTGCTAGACTGGTGCATTGCGGGGCTCGTGATCAGAGCCGAGAACGACTAGCGGAGTGGGACGGGCGACCTCAAGTGGCAATGCTGCGCTAATTGCCACTGTTTTTAGATCGCCTTATATAAGTCGACATATACATGATATTTTCTAGTCGTTGTTGTGGTCTGCGTTGTATACACATACTCCTAGTCCCTATTGTTACCGCGGATGTTCCATTCTTTCTTTCTTTCTTCTTCGTAATCCATTTTTCCAACCGCAATTTGTGCCGGCTACTCCTCTCCTCCTGGAAAAAAGCGCCATGGACTAATTGAAACCGCAGAGAGCCGTGGACGAGCTAACACCTGGGAACAGTCACACGTCTACAACGCAGACAGAGTTTTTTTCTCGTAAGGATCTAGAACTAGTTGTATTTGCTTTTTGCTATTGTCTCTGGCATATAGTATTGCATATAGTATTGGAATATTTAGAGATAAATTTGTGTATTTCACGTCTACAACTTTCCGGCTGTGTTTAACTGTGACAAAAAGCGATCATCCAGTATTGTGTATTTTCTGCTAATTTCAATCATACCTTTGATATGGTACATCACTATTTCAAACGGATAAATAATAACGCTGTTTTATTTCATTTTATTTCACTATCTCATTTGAAACACAGAGGTCCCGTTTCTAAACACAGTGAGAATCGCAGCGAGGGCTCAAGCAATTTGTAACTAAACTTTTGAATAAAATTACTACCTTTGAAGCAAGCAAAGCAAACATACAGACTCTGTGGATGAAATTCGTCGATTGCAGAGGCCAATAGTACAACAACAACGACTGATTCTCATAATACAGAAATACATTCTCAAAACAACGAGAAATCTGCAATTAAGCTGTCATATACGAGCATATGCGCGTCCATCAACTTAATCACTTCTGGCGAAGATCAACCCGCCACCCCCTGTCTGAGAGATGGACTCGCTCTCAGAGCGTTTGCTGCGTGGCGGTTCCACAGCTCTCAACCACGGGGTGTCGGGTCGCGCTGCCATCAATATTTTAGCTCGCAAGGCCAGAAGTCGACGACAAAATAATGTCGGTAAAATTTTTAACCACTTCCAGGGTTCACCACACCATCACACGTATTTCTAGTCCACCAAATTTACATCAGTTTTGCGCAGACAAACACAGACACACTGATACAGAGACAAAGAAAAGAAACAGCAGGCCTTCCTACGGTATGTAACCAGCCACCCAGGTCAACTCTGCCTGGCCATCCCTTCGTGGGTAGGCGCAATGAGTACCAGCCAAAGGGCGGTGACGCCTTGCGGATGGGATACGGTATGGTTCGTGTGTGGGTGGCAGGTAAAACTGTGTGATCCCTTGTTACACACGGGCTACATCTAAGCGCTTTAGAGATGAATGGCTTATAATATAAAGCGCAGTATAAATTCAGCTGTTTACTTACTTACTTACTTCGGTCAGCACAGCTGGTGCGCCGATAAAAAGCGCGGCAAAAGAGCAGCGTAAAAGTAGTACAAGAGTACAACGTAGTACAACAGGGCATCCAGTCGTTAAACGATGCTGAACGCTCTAAGAAGCTGCTCTAACAAATAAATACGCCACTTTATCCCATTAAATGATACAATGGCTATTTACAATGGCTCACTAAAGATATTCGCCATAATCTTTGTCGTCTGCAACACTTCTGTCAGCATATTATTCAGTGTATTGAATTTGCATCTAAAAATAATAACCGACAGAAGCTGCGCTCTGCCGTTAAAATATCATTACTAGGCTAAAAGTCATAGGCGTAGCCAGGATATTATCTGGGCGGTACATTTTTTCTTCCTCAAAAGGGTGACGACCCCTTTTAGTGGTCGTCCTTCATACACACGCTAAAACTGTTAAATTAACCATTCCACCCTCCAACTCCCCCCCAGCAAAGATTTGACTTCTTGCTATACCTGGGGGTGCACTTACAACTTACTCCTACAATTTATGCCCCTCTTTCCCCCTCCCCCCATTTTTTTCTCGGCCCTCGGGGTGCGCCACGCCTATGACAAAAGTTTGAAGTAAACGTTCGCAACAACGAAAAAGAAAGTGCCGTAAGTTGGCCAACTCTTTAAAGTGGCAGTGTAAAATGTAGGCATACAATACTGGCAGTGAATGCGTTGAATCACCGAAGTTCGGTTTCAATCGAATACACTGTAACATCACTACATTCGCACTACATCAGATCACTAATGTTGCATAACATCGTGCATGTATAGAGTACGACCGCTGCGGCAGCATCGTCTAATTGTCGAAGACGAATGGCGGGAGAGAATTGGAAATCAAGTCCACTATTTCATGCCGCCTGGTAATTTCCGGTTTAAGATGGTGAATGAGATCGTAAGAAGTGCGCAGAAGAAATGGATAAGTGACTGGTCGCCCAGCTGTAAATGGGAAAGTGCAAAATATGACAAATTACAATAACGTACTGCATAGTAAGTAAGCAAGTAAGTGACGACATTTGCAGACGGCGCCAGAACGGCAGAAACGGCACAACAGCGCCGGAGGCTATTTAGACATAAATTTGTTTATAGCATGTCTACAGCTCTCCGGCTGTGTTTAACTGTGACAAAAAGCGATCATCCACCATTGTGTATTTCTGTTAATTTCAATTATTTACCATACCTTTGATATGGTACATCACTATTTCAAACGGATAAGTAACTACAAATACGTTCTAACGCTGTTTTATTTCATTTTATTTCAACGGCGCCGGATGGTATAAATCGCTTTTCGCTAAGATAAATTTTCAGCCTGCGCCCAACATGTTCCGTGGAAAGCTATTGTATCGCACATCAGCTGGTAGACCCTTCCACACTGTGGGCCCGGCCGTCGAATGCAAAACTTTGCTGTCTACGGATACTGTAAAACCCGTTTATTTCGCATGCCCTTTATTTCGCGAATTTCGCGAGCCTGACAAGTTTGCGAAAATTTGAATACAGCAGGCGTTGAGTAAATATTCCGTATCGGCTCTTGATTACGTCACTGTTGTCAGTGGCGGTTTTAAGACAGATACATGTAACTGCGGCCCACAACCACAGGGGCCCACAGCCACCGACGGGGCCCACAGCCATTGACATCGACAGGGGGCCCACAACGACCGACAGGGGCCCACAAACACTAACAAGGCCCACAACCATCGACAGAGGCCACAACCACAGGGGCCCACAACCACCGACAGGGGGGGGGCACAACCACTGATGGGGCCCACAGCCATTGACATCGACAGGGGCCCACAACGACCGACAGGGTCCAACAAAACACCAACAGGGGCCCACAACCACCGACAAGGGGCCACAGCCATTGACATCGACAGGGGCTCACAAACACTACCAGGGGGCCAGACTGCCACAATTACAAGTATCTGTCTTGAAGCCGCCACTGACAGCGTGTACGTAACCGACAGCTGATACTGAGGCCGGTCGGACTTGAGTGAAAAATTGTCGCTTATATCCACGAAAAAAGGTTTCGTTCTGCTGCGGCTCTAAATACGCCATTTGAACCTTTCAAAGCCCGCTGAGACCATATGTAGAACCGTCACTTCGTTGTGTCTGAATGGCGCTCAGTACTCCCAGAGCGTGGCACGCTCAAGGTCGGGGTACTTGGCCGAGATGGTGCCGTTCTGCTCGCCGCTGACATAGTTGCCGTTGAGAGTGGAACGAATGGCAAGACGTGATCGCCTGTAGAGCTCCACAATGAACGGCTGAGGTTGCTCGCTGTCCACGATGACGCTCAAGTCACTGTCCACCGTCCAGTACCGACCGTTACTTCCTGTACATCACAGATGTAAAAACGTTCAAGTAAAAATTTAAAAGAAAACGTTAAAAAATAAAAAAAACGTTGAATAAAAAAACGTCACCTAAAATATGCGTAAGCCTGGGATGCTCAAGCCCAAAAAACAGACAAGATCAAGTGGCTGCAGTCATCATTAACAATCTCAATTTATTTAATATTGAAATAATTCTTGACAAGTGTAAGCCATACTTCGCTAGATACACGTTACAGAGTCTGACTGCAGTGCAGTGTCTACAAAATTGCAGTCAATATGCGTCTGCTTCTATACATTTATAAAATACGTTGCAAAAATGTATATATAAGAAAATTAAGTAATCACAAAAGTACTTAGATAGCATATACAACTGCCAAATACTAATACTGCATCTACGCGAATATGCCCGAAAAGTGAAGAAATGTAGCGGTTGGGCCATATGCCCTATACGCTTATGGTATTGGACCGCGGTGCCCTGCTCACCTGCAATCCAGGTAATACGGAGCGTATTACCTGGATTGCAGGTGAGCATGGCACCGCGGTCCAACGGGACGCAGTTACCTTGGAGATAATACGCGGCGGCTGTGTGATCTGTGCTGGCGTCCTTAAGCATCTGTCTCACCGGTAGGAGTGTGACCGGGTCACTGAAGGCCCTGTTACACTCGGCACGTGCCGGCTGCGCGGAGCACTTCACGCCGACGAAGCCGTGGTCGCACTTGATGAGCAGTCGCGGTCGGTTGGCCAGCGTCAGAGTGAAGCGCTCGCGTTCGCCGACCGCCGACTGGTCGACGCTCGCCTGCAGACTACCGTTGAGTCGCGCCGTCACGTAGCGACCATTGCTCACCGACTGTAGAGTCGCCAGACCGTCCGGCTGCCAGTCGATCGCAAACAGACCTTTCACTCCCCTGAAAGCAAAAACCAGACAGTTCCTAGCATGGAGACAACACGTGCCCATGATCACCGGCCTTTCAATGTCAAGTGAGCTTCTGACTAACCCAATGCACCGGGATTCATTCACACTTCGAAAACCTTTTATTGTAGACGCAGACAGAGTTTACGAGCGCAGACCAAAGTCTCTATGCCCGCATCACGTAACCACTTTACAATATACTGATTTACTAAAATTACTCTTACAACACTTCACTCCGACTTCCGGTTCCCTGCAACTGTGCTCTGAAATCATAAACAATATCTTGATTGTACCATAATTTATCCAGTCTCGCTTTAAATGTGTCAGTGGTGTTAGCAGAAACAACCCAGTCTTCAATCAATCAATCAATCAATCGTCAATTTATATAACAGCGCCGTAGTTCATCAGCAAGTGTTGACTTAGCCTTCGCCCTTCGTAGGACAGCAAACTGAGTATTGGTTTTAAGGCTACTGAATAACAGTGCTGATAATGCTGATGGTGGATTTAGATGATAGCAGCCATTCTGGCGTACTGATGGCCCACGTCAGCGGCTGCTGGTTCTACGGTCATTATCAGATGATAAACACTCGTAATGACTGCGTCATGCTGATAGCTCCATCATACATCATCATCGTCATCGGCGTCGTAGTCGTGTTCGTCGTCGTCGTCGTCGATTTCTTCGTGACGACGAATTCTCAGCATTGTAGCAACGGAAATTTCAGTATTCACAAATACCGGCGAAAAATTGCAGCCACCCAACGCAATGTGAGACAATTTCGTCGTTATCGTTACTGTCACTACGAATGAATGAAAGATCGATCCGGGAATGATCGTCGACCTGCCTGTGAGCCTGCCAACCGACAAGTCTTAATATCTACACACAGTCCAACAAAGTGTTTACATTTTGAACCTGCCAGAGCGGTGAAACTCGGTTCAGTCACTGGAAAAAAGGAAGGAAAGGGGAGGAGGGGGCGAGGGGTAATGGGTGAGATGGAATAGAGATTGAGAGGGAGACATTGGGCTCTACTACTACGCGCAAGCACGAGAATGAGCTTTGTTTTTTCGTTTTTCGTTCATCAATGCAAGTAATATGTTTCTATTTTCGGTAGATCTCTATACTGCAGCGACTATAGTATCTGAAGTCGTACTGTGCCGTGCCGGACGCCTGGATACCGCTGGCCGCCTCGACGCTCCAGTACTGGTCGTCGGCGGTACGGACGCGCCACTGTTCAGCCTTGGCGTCGAACTCCAGTTGGAACGTCTCGCGGTCGGTGGCAGGCTGGTCGCCGTCCTGGTTCGCCGTCGGATCAACGCCTGAGCGAACACACGCACAGCTCGCTGAAATGTACACTGTGTTCCAAAAAAGTGACTTTTCCATATCGGAAACTTCTGTTTTTGAGTTCCATTTTTAAAACAGCTGTTGCTCAGAAACTGTGCGGTGGATTTTGTTGAAATTTGCAACGTTTACATCGGAAAGACGATAATTAAAGCCGCTAAGAGGATATTTAATTCTGATAAGATATGCCGTAGTTATAGTGATTTGAATTT
>Ga0049105_1000825_pt1 | contig 12150 bp, 6 predicted proteins | sample WorMetvaBAHAMAS1_FD_61260 | JGI IMG/M metagenome (GOLD analysis project Ga0049105, IMG submission 61260) | Worm MetaG Olavius vacuus BAHAMAS.1 | ecosystem: Host-associated > Annelida > Digestive system > Unclassified | place: Germany: Marburg | collected 2013-04-09 | reverse complement strand
TACTCCTGATGCTCTCTCTCCACGTCAGAACATCGATTGACACCGTGTATCTTTAGCATAATACTGTAACATTAATCTGTGCGTCGCTACACGATTTGTGACCGCGATTCTATTGCACAGTTGCCTCATAACAGAAACTTGTATGTTTCAGCGTAATATGCGTAGAGTTTGTCAAAGAATACGATGTTGGTTACGCAAAGGCTAGAATAAAGTTTGGAGTGAGGCAGTGTTTTGAAAGGTCTATTGGCGGTTATTTGTAGCAATTTGTAGTAGTTTTTTAGCATTGTATTGTATGTTTTGTTTAGGCTTAGCTCTTTGCTGCTTCGGTGTATTAAATAAACAATAATAATTGCATATTGTGACATATGATCACGGACTGTGCTGTTGCGTTTTATTGGAGCTGTACTGCAGCTATTTGCAAATAACCACTGATGTCGTTTCTGATATTTTGTTGTATATTCTGAACATTATAACCGAAACGCCATTTAGTTAAGACGATTCATCTGCTATGCAATATTTCCGTGCATATGTATCATAATGAACAGTGTCATGCAACCTGTATTGCAATCACGTGTACTGTTAGCACATTGCTCGATACCACAACACTCAGTAACTGGTCGAACGCGGGCTAGCACAGTGGACAACTAATTCTGTTTATCATGTACCTTTTGGGGTCGCGATAACAAAAGTTCTACATTTCGACCCCCATTTTCCCACAAACGGTAACTTTGGCGAAAATTTCTGCCTTAACAGTGGCGATGCTCACCTGTAACCCTTAATCGTCATCGTAGCCCAATGAGTTGGCAAATCGAGGTCGAGGAATTCAAATATGGGAACATCGGCGACCTTTATTAACAGGTCACGTGGCCCAGCCAAATTATGGACCAAAAATAGCCCCAAATAGGCCTTAACAATGGCGATTCTCACCGTAGACTGGTGTCCTTCTTAACGCTCATAGATGACTTGGATGTAGACGATGCACAAGTATGTCGACGACACTACTTCAGCAGAACCTCTTTGCGTTCAGCACCAACACCAACCGTCTAATAATACGAAGCTTTATTTCCAGCAGCTGCAGGTTTAGACTAACGATAACGACATGGTTGTCAACTATAACAAAACGAAAGAAATAGTGATGTGACTCCGCCAAAAAAATCACACCTTCCACCCATTCATTTCTCCGCAGGTCACGTCAAACGCGCAAACTCAGTGAAATATCTGGGCATCAACTTGGACGCAGTTTTTTCTCGGAAGTCACACGTCGAGGCCATCACATCAAAGGCAACCCAGAGACTATATTTTCTAAAACAACTCAGTCGTGCATGTGTTCCCCAAGACCATTTGCTTCATTTCTACACAGGAGTAATCAGGCCTGTATTGGATGGAATATGCGGCCCCGGTTTGAATAACTTGCTCACGAAAACACAAATTTAACAACTCGAAGCGATACGAAGGCGAGCTCGATCTCAGGATCATTTACAGCCACACTAACGACATGCCTTACATTAACGCATTATATTATGCTGCCGTGCATAGTCTCGCAGACCGCATAGAACAGCTTTCATGCAAGTTCTTTAAATCAGTCCAAGAACCGTCATCATGCCTTTCTAGCCTCTTACCCAACCCACTGAAGCCCTCAATTACAACTCGACTAAGATTCGCAAAGATATATTTTTCACCTATCCACCCGCAAAAAGAAGATATCAGACATTTATTTCCTATGGCTCTCTCACTATCAAACTTCATAGCCATTCATCAATCTATTTTAGTATTTTGTTCGCTTTTTTCAATTTCCTTCACTTCTGTTTGATTGTATCGATTCATTGTATTGTATGTTGCTGTCTTTATCGTGTAAAAATTAATTCTAAACAGTGAACATCAGTTAAACACTTCAGTGTAAGGGTCTATGTTATTTATCACACGTCGGAAACAGCAAAAATGTTTTCGTTATGACCATTGTAAGGTGAATCCGTGTGCATCTTACAAGATCCAAAATCATATCACCACTGGATAGCACATAGTCGACGCCGTACAGGTACGTAGATTTGATTGTTCGCCAAAATTTGACACCTGGCTGCCATGGCAACGCATTTTCACCTTGGCGGTACAATTCTTCCTAGGTGTCTGTTCCAAATACCGTAGGGCTACGTTAGCGGCACAGCTTGCTAGTTGCCAGTGCCTGTGTCTGTCATCGTCGGCTAATGACAATCGAATGACCAATAAGACAGTATAACGTCAACATACATTATGGTGTCAATTAGATCTAGGTGGCAGGACAGACACGAAGCACGGCTAATTGATACGCCACCGCGAATGGTCATCTTAACGACTGACTCCCCGCAGCGCAACGCGACTGTAATCACCTCACTGTGGCCATCTGTTTCAGAGTCCGTACTCCGAGTAATACTTGGGGTTACCGTTTTCTGCATCTTAGCTCTACCCTGTCTCACACTCGGGGTTACCGCTAAGGAGATTAAGCTACCGCTTTCTCATGTCCAACAGAATTTTTCATGAACCCAAGTATGTCAGTTTTTGAATGTATGGTAGAAATTGTCCGTCGGAATAATACCGGTTACCCCGTCTTGCTCATGACTACGTGTATGGGCGGATAATCACAGTCAGTGTCGTAGCACTGCGCGATGTCATGCGCTTAACACTTCCGCTCATGCAGCCCGTTAACCCTTTTTTCTACATGACGTTTGCATGTTGCGTGAAGTACATATGGTGAGTGTGCACACGGGCAGCATGTAAGGAGAACCCTAACCCTAACCCTAACTCACATGATCACTGCTTACTGAGTAAGTGGAAATGTCGTACGTGTGCGCATAGGCCTACTCATTTGAGCAACTGAACAAAAACCGTGTAGAAAAAGAGTTTACTCGTGCAGCCAGCTCTGTTGGTCGCTCGCTCGAGCGTTCGACGCTAGCGATGACAGTGCGTTAGGACCGTGATAAACATGAACGGAAATGAAATTGAACGGCTGCCGCACCAAAATCCTAACGCAATATAATGAATGAATAAATGAATGAATGAATGAATGAATGAATGAATGAATAAATGAAAGTGCACTGATTTTAAGTGCGTTCGCAAACCGACTAAAAGCCAGCTTAGTCTAACACACATGCAAACAAATCCAGCCGCTGAGCAGAATAAAAACATTAATGGTCCGACTGTCTGTGGGATAAAGTCCGAAGATATGCTAACATATCGCACATTACTGTCGTAGTCAATGCTGTTGTATTCTTCAGTAATATGTATCGTAGGAAGTGATAAGACGACAGCACTTGGCTGGGCAACTGAATGTCGGCTGTCAATCAAACGGCCAGTCGCCGCTAGCATTGCACGGCTATAATTACGCACGTCGTCGCGGCGGAGCGCAGTCTGTTGATCTCACCGCACTGTTCTCTTCCTAGCTCACGACGAATCAAACGACGCCCAGCGATGTCGGTAGTGATGCTTCAATATCTCGAAACATTCCAATATCGAATTGTGTCGTATCGGCCGCCTCACTATCGATTTACGGTGTCGATATATCGTCACGCCAGATATTTCATTCTTGAAGTCCGATGTTATATGCACAGACAGTGATGCCAGCAACAAAGACGCAGTTATGTACAGCGGTCAAATCGATTAATCGACTTAGTAGGCTACCGGTCTCGGAACGATTTGACATGTCTATTCACCATAACTGCAGCAAGAAAACATAATGACAGTACAGACAAAAATAAAACAACTTAACTAACAGAGGTGCATGTTGATTTATTAATGATTTCTCATACTTTGTTACCAATAACACATTGGACAACTCACAACCAAACAGTTTGACAATAGTGTACTATTTTCTATATTAGATGAAATAGGCCGACATGCATCAAGACAGTACAGGCAAATAGAACTTAGGAAGTGGACAGTAGTGTTGAATGGTTAACATTTCTTGCAGCATAAGCGTTTACATTTTATACTTACTTACGTACTTACTTGCGTAGATCTACCTACCTAGTGACTATCAATATCGACATCGCGATATTTTGTCGAAAAGTTTTTGTATACATCATCCTCCCCCTCATGAAATCACCGCACACGGCACAGCCCTCCTTAAAAATCCTGGGTATTCCCTTGTCGTGGTACAGCAAAGTTGAATAACAACTGCTTGACTCAGTGAGTAAAATATTATCTTGCAGTCAGTGATGTGTCTTCTATGTTATTACGTCCACGCCACCGAAATATGGTTTCAATAGGAAACGCCATGCTGTGATTGTCAACTGGCCACTTACAATGTTATACAAAAACACAAAAGTACAGTAAAACACAATGACGCATAATGACACACAAGAAGAGTGTCAGACCTAAATTCAGACTACAAAATTTACTAATACTTTGGCATTTAGACTATGAAAACGGCGATAGCTTCATTACGAAGGCATATAGAGTTATGGCTACTATTAAACACGAATAGGAAGTCATTTTCCACAGATCGGTGAAGTCTATAATCACCGGAAGAGAACTAGCCACCGCCCTCACATACCGAACCGTTTGTCACTAACACTTCCTATCGCTACGCGCGTTGAGCCTATGCGATGACTTTGACCTTCAACAGCAAACCAGTATGTCAGTTACGGCTTGATGCACACATCGCTGGGTGCGTTCAGGCAGCTTTCACAAGACCCCGCGCCTGCAGGGGCGGCGCCATAACTTTAGGAGTGGGAGTATTACTGCGAGCGCAGCGAGCAGAAAAAATTGGGGGTTGTACATATATGACTTTCTGGGGTACAACAGCTGCAAAGAGACATACGGAGAACCTAGCCGGTTTCTAAGGGCCAAAATGTGGGGACTTTTAATAGTAGACTCTTCCGCTTTGGATCACTAAAAGGCATAATCAACGCTTTATAGGATCTTGCGAGCTTATAAGCTCTAACGCCTCGAATTTGAATTTCGTTCAATTTGTTGTACTCCCGGTGGGGTACATGCCGCAAAAGTTTGGGGGTACGTTGTTACCCCAACCCCCTCCCCCCACACACACACTCGCGCGCTGGTGGCGCCGGCCATGCGTGCCAGCAACAGTCAACAAGTCAGTCAACGCTGATGAGGTGCTGCGGGGAATAGGAAGCAAATCGGTCGAATGTGTCGCTACGTCTAACATCATCACATCACAACAGATGATACTCTGCTCCATCATCGTCATTCTTTTCTACCTCGGCAAGTCTCGTCTGCTTTGCTAACGATTTATAGAGAAATAAACTGCACACCCATCTTTATTCGATGAAAAAAAACGGTAGCACGTAATATATACATATAAACTAGAAAGAAAACTTAACTACAAATAGAACATATCTCGCAGACTACACTGCTACTCAACACGTATCTCTTAACGAATATGTCTTTGCGCGTGGCCACAGCCTCGGCGACTTCGCAAACTACAAACATTTTTAAGCTCTATCTCTGTTTAACTTAATTCCATTGAAGCCAGCCAGCATGCATCTGTTGCTGTTGCCGACTGTTTGTTTGTCTGGTTAATGTTTATTTCTTATGTTCTTCTGTCACTAACATATCGTTTTAATGACTATTATTCTGTTTGTGTTATAGGTGGCCAGCATGATGGGCATTTGCCCTTCTGGTTGCCTAGCTTTGTAAAACTCATTATGTTGTCATTGCATGTTTTGTTTGCCGTTGCTGAAATAAATATACTACGTAGATTGACCCTAAGACGCCCGAAAAAGGCTCCAAAATGCGAAGTGGCCGTTCTTCTTAGCAAATGTGAACAAAATAATATGCGATAACTTCGAAACGGTACGAGATGGCATGTAAGTTAGTATTAATCACTAACAGGAAGTTGCATATAGGCTTTCAATTCGTACCGAAATCAGTGACCTTGAATGACTTTGAACAGTGTAATAGACCTTATTTTGCGTTATTTCACCGAATTCGATATATTTGGAGGCCGATTACGTCACGAAGGTTGAAGATATACTTACAAGGTTGGGTGAAGAATATCCTCTTCCAGTTACATTTTGGCCACAACTGACCTACGCAGCAGTCGCACGGTCTCTTTGCGACAGCTGAGCTTATTGTTTACATTTTGTTATGTAAGAAACTGCAGAGCAGCATCGTGATGTTTGTGTGCTAGGTGTGAGCCATGCGGCCACGACGTCATCACAGCAGGGTACGTTCTGTTGTCATTTTAATATGTAAGTAAGTAAGTAAGTAAGTAAGTAAGTAAGTACATTATTTATATAGCGCTAAAGTCTTAGAAGAATCAAGACGCATAACATTTCACTGACAGGTATTACAGCGCTGAGATATCTGATCTATCAGCGTGTAATATGGGAAATTAGCATAATTCAAATCTTTCCTTTTCAATGTTTGTAATTTGTTCACTCATTTACTTCGGCTGACGCAGTCAAGCTGACACCAAACAAAAGTCCGTCTACGCAGTATTTCGACGATGCATGCGCTTATACAGGCAACACACACATCACGTGACTGGAGTTGTACCAATCTTACAACGCCAGCCGAACACAGCAGTAGATGGCTAATGAAGGTCCAATATTCGAATAGCCAATCCCCAGTACAAACACCCCTTCATCACGTGGTCGGTCACGTGTTAGACGCATTGCGGCAAGGGACGGAATCGCTGTCAGAAGAGAAATGAGTAAACAGCGGCGAGAAGCTTTCCTCTGAGGTTAAGCAGGTACAGATCAGCTTCTAACGCTGCATGCTATATCATGATGTGTCAGACAAAAGTAACGATGAATGATAGTACGGAATGCGATGATTTATAAACTGGCGAGAGTCACACATAAACCAAAAACACACACGAGTGCCCGAAAATAACAACCAGAAAGTCCGTTGAGCCATTCCTGCACGTAAAAGACGGAAGATCAATACGCTGGTGTTTGTTTGCTGTTTTAAAGGCGTGACTTATGTTGCCGTTACACTGTGTTATAAACTGAGAAGTTGTGTGACATTTTACAGATCTAACCAAACAGCAAATGTAGCTGTGTTACTTCTAATCGTATAACTTCTTTTGCTCTAGTTACGTGGTGCAGCGTGCATTGTTTCTCGCTAGTAAACACGTTGTTTTCTGTGAATATTTTTAGTATCGACATCGCCAGTTATCGAAACAAGTACAAGTACCCGTATGTTCGTTTTATTGTTACTAGAAACTCTTGCTTCTTGCTTCGCAGTCATAGAAAAAGAAAAATAATAGCTTTTCATGCGTATGTGTGGACGACCATGACACTGCGAGAGGCATTTGTACTTTGACGTGGTCTTACGTAACATACACCGTCTTCTGTCCATCGAAGATCGTGTTTAGGCAGCAGGTTGAGGTTTGCAGCGTGTAAACGTCTTGTCTATCTGTGAATGTTTCAGTACCGACGACGCCATTCAGCGGAACAAGTGATGAACAGTTCAGAAGTATGTTTGTTTCACTGTTTGCGCTTCATACAGAAAGTTACAGTTGCTGGCTATTATGTTGTTACGTTCGTTTGCACTTTGAGCTTTTTGTCTACTTAGTCTAAAAAAGTTAGCAGTTTACAACGCCTTTTAAGGACGCCATCCGCTAACTCACAGATTAGAAACAGCAATTTTTTTTATAAAAGATGATATTATTTATTTATTCAATTTATCAGACCACAGCATGAAATAGTATAAAGCAATAACAACCAAATGATCAAATAGCTGGACTGAATGGCCAATGTAGGGATACACAACTTACGCATGGCCAACACAAAGGATATCAATACAATAAAATATGCAGAAAATAAAACACAGAGTGAGATAGAATACATAAACAGTAAAATTACAACTTGCCCAAAATGGCAAAGGATAAATCAGTTTTCAATAATGCTTTTTTAAATGTATCAGGTTTTGAGCTAGATACATTTAAAAAAAGCATTACTTTGCAGCACATCGCAAAATGTCAGTGGATCACGTATGACTAAAGAGTGGAATACAGTCTATTGGGGGTATATGTTAAAATCCCATTATATTCCCTGTTTATTGCCATTGCGATTTTTTTCACGTGTAAAATGTGAGTGTTGGTTGCTTGCTGACAATCGCATGTTAGTACTTTGCCACAGTTGTCTCTATCCAACGGTTCAGTGAATCCGTAGTGTTAACAGTTATACCATTCCAGACATCCGTTGTAGACAGACGGTACGAGTGCGACGCTGGAATGAGCTAGAGTGTATTCGTTGATTTGTAGATTGCTGTGTAGCACGAAAAGTTGATACAGATTGCCAGAAGTACTGTTCACATGATGGACTGTTGGACCTTCAGTACAGCGAGAGAGCTGATTTGCTGAACTGTGTCTTTAACTTCAGACGCATTACATACTGTGGAACAGGTATGTATTATTCCCGAGAGTAGAGGTTCGGGCCATAGGCCTAGGCTTGTCGTATAGTATCGTCCGTCCCGTGCTGTGCCGTACCGCATCGTTTTCAAATGGACTAACTTTGTTGTGAGCAAGTGTTTGCCAATTCAGAAGTGGTGATATTGAACATTTTTTAAATCTTATTTTCCATTTTATTGCATGTTTATTAGTTGCTATATGCGGCTGCAGGTGGCGTAGACATGACAAAGTGCTGTGCGTCATACGGTGTGACCAATATATATGACTGCCTCGGTATTTGTTCCGGCAATATTACCAAGTATCCTGTCGACCGTTTTATATGCCTGCCACACTTAATCGTCTATGCTTCCTGCTACAGCATATTACACGCAACGACACCGGTGTCTACATCAGCGGGTGATTGATAATGCTTTATTATTGTAAAAGCTTAGCAGGTTGCAACGCCTTTCAAGGACGACAGCGGATCGCCAAAATGTCACTGTGCTGTGAAGAAATATTATCTTTTGTGATATTTGCTGCCTTAGATCTCCGACATGCGACAACTTGCAGATCAGAAACAAATTTGGCGCGTCAAAGCAAAATGCCAATATCCGTGACGATCAATAGGTCAAATCGAAACCGGAAGTATAATTCCAATATGGCGGAAGTCTGTTTTCTCAAATCAGAAGTAGTAATAACACAGCTTGGTTCGAACTATCTTATCGAAATTTGGTTTCGAGAGAGACGTGAACATTGCTAAACGAGTGCTGTTACTAAACCAAAGCCGGGGGTGGATTTCCAACTCCATATGGCCGCAATTTTTAATGACGTCATAACTTTGCTGTGAGTGGTTCCGTTTGGATGACATTTGGTAGACAGATGCTAAATCATGTAGAAAAACAGTAAATATTATTGTAAAAAACTTAGCAGTTTACAACGCCTTTTAAGGACGACATTCGCCAACTCGCAGATCTAAAACAGCAAATATCACAAAAGATGATATTACATTGCAGCACATCGCCAAAATGTCACTGTGATAATTATTTGCTGTTTCTACATGATTCAGCATCTGTCACTGGGACCACTGACGGCAAAGTTATGACGTCACGTCGATTTTTCAATTTTTCGAAGTTACGGCCATGGAGTTGAAAATCTCTTGACCCCTTCCGACCCCATTTGAGTCAGTTTAGCATTTTTTTCGTTAATGCATTCGGTGATCAATCTACTTGCCAAATTTTAAGTTTCGAAGCGCTGCAACCGTTCCCGAGATGTGTAGGGGGTTAAAATTCATAAATGTATGTTTGTATGTATGTATAAGAAAATTTATAACGCGCGAGTTCTTACAGCCTAAGCAGTCACGAGTGCGCGCCCGTTGGCCTTACTAGAAGATGTGTCTTTAGCCTGCTACAGAATGATGTCAGTGTGAGTGTTCGATCCTTAAGTGAGGACGGTAAAGAGTTCCACAGTTTTGGGGCGCAGGCAGCGAAGCTGCATGGTCCAAAAGTGGAAGTGCGGCATGCTAGCACTTGCAGATCGCCACGAGCGGCAGGGCGTAAGTGGCGACGACTTGTACTAACTGTGTCTGACAGGAACACACAGCTCCTGGAGGTACTCTGGTGCGGTTTGATGGCGACACTTGATGATCAAGCAGAGCTTTAAAACTATCCTCTCTGGAACTGGCTGCCATTGAAGATACTGGCAGCCAGTAAAGTAGGTCACATGACCCCTTTCCAATCCCCTTTGACCTAATTTTGCATTTTTTTCGTTAGTGACCCGACACCTTGGATTTAATTTTGCATTGTTTGCATTAACACCCCTTGTGATAAATATGCGTGCCAAATTTGAACTTTCTAGCTGCAACCGTTCCCGAGTTATGTAGGGGTTCTAAAATTCATAAAGTAAGTCACCCCTTTCAAACCCCTTTGACCTAATTTGGCATTTTTGATAGTGACTCTGGTGCTTAATTTGCATGCCAAATTTGAAGTTTATAGCTCCAACCATTCCCGACATATGAAGGGGATCCCAAAACTCGAAAATAGGTCACGTCACCCCTTCCCGACCCCTTTTTTACCTAATTTGCATTTTTTCGTTAGTATCACTTGCGGTCAATAAGTGTGCCAAATTTAAAGTTTCTAACTGCTACCGTTCCCGATATATATAGGGTCCCTAAATTTATAAAGTAGGTCACGTGACTTCAACACGACCCCTTTTGACCTATTTTGCATTTTTTCGCTAGAGCCTCTGGTGATCAATCTGCATGCCAAATTTGAAGTATCTAGCTCCGTATATTGAAGAGTCCCAAAATTCGAAAAGTAGGTCACGTGACCCCTTCCCGACCTCTTTGACCTAATTGTGATTTTTTTCTTTAGTAACCTTTGTGATCAATATGCGTGCCAAATTTCAAGCTTCTACCTTTTACCGTTCCCGAGATATGTAGGGTCACTGAATTCTTAAAGTAGGTCACGTGACCCATTCCCGAACCCTTTTGATCTAATTTTGCATTTTTTTCGTTAGTGCCCTTGGTGATGAATCTCCATGCCAAATTTGAAGTTTCTAGCTTCTACCGTTCCCGAGATATGTGGGGTCCCTGAATTCCTAAAGTAGGTCACGTCGCCCTATACCGATGGAGACAACCAGAAGCTACGATTCTTTGGCCAACTAACACACATGTCTTTATAACGTGCTGCTGTGCTTTCAATTTCACCCCGTCAATCGAAAATATTTTTGAGCAAACACGATTGGACTATTCTCCCAAATCTAGCATACTTCGGTTTACTTAGCTTTCATAATTCGGAAATACAATATCAGTCGCTGAAATGCGGATTGAGAAATGATATATCCTAAATATATTGTAAATTTGCAGCATAACGTTTGCGGATCTGTGCTGTGGATGATTCTGTGCCTGACAACATATTTCTTGTTGTCTGTAAATGCATGTCGACTTGCTTCACCTGAAGCTACCGAACGTTATTTCGGTCCGTGCGATCAATGCCAGCAAAAGTGGACAACAATGGTGTTGAAACTGTGTCCTTTTGGAGTTTCCAAACGTGCAGTTAGACTAACCCTTTTTTTCACTTTACCGGCTTTTTTCTTATTTTCTCAGAATAATCCTATTGCTATGTACAATTTTCAAACATATTCAGTTTCTCAGAACATTTTGTTCGCTATTGGATGTTTACAGTGCAACAACAAACCACGGAACAGTTGATGGACAGTTCGTCGCATAACGTCGGTTTCACTGATACGAACACCAGCGGCGCTATAACCGGTACGATCGATTACATCAGTAGTGTGATTGTGCAGTCTGTCTCAAATCAACAAAGCCTACACAATCTAGGAAATTCTGTATGTGTAATGTAAGTAGTTTTATGGAAATGGAGCGGAACATTCCGTTCTAGAAAAAAAACAAGAAAATGCGTTCTGTGAAACGTGTGTCTGCCCAATGCCGTTGCATCCCATAACCAAACAGGTTGCCATGTTACATACATGTATTTTGAAGACGATGACAGATACGAGATGGGGTCAATGAAAGCCGAGTAGTAAACTACCAATGGGATAGCGATTGGCACCATGGATAACCTTTGAATTTCGATGATCTTAGGCCACTAACATAGGCGTAGACAGGGGTGCACTGAGTTGTCTTTGGAATCTTATTAATTGTCGTCACTGATATGGCATTGTGTTGTGTGTAGGTATGATGCTGATAATCATTGTGGTCGTCGTTGCCTTTGGATTCTCCTTAATTGTCGTCGCTGTGACGACATTGAGTTGTGTGCAGGTACGGTTCTGATAATCATTGCCGTTGTCACTGTCTTTGG
>Ga0049105_1000824_pt1 | contig 12162 bp, 6 predicted proteins | sample WorMetvaBAHAMAS1_FD_61260 | JGI IMG/M metagenome (GOLD analysis project Ga0049105, IMG submission 61260) | Worm MetaG Olavius vacuus BAHAMAS.1 | ecosystem: Host-associated > Annelida > Digestive system > Unclassified | place: Germany: Marburg | collected 2013-04-09 | reverse complement strand
CCCCCGCACCCCTGTCACTACGCCTCTGATTGTCTATCAGTTCCAGTCTTCCACTTTTGGCGAAAACTATGACGCACCCTGCATCGCGATCTGTCTCGATAGCTGAGCATCTTGTATTATCTGTGTCGAAGTGTTTGTTTAGTTTTATTTGTGGCTGTTAGGTCAGCTTTCAGCTTTTCACGATTTTCACACTTACATTGATATTTTCTCGGTATCGAATATCGATGTACAAATCAAAATCGTCAGACAGATCTTCACTAACGGGCACCAGCTGAAAGGTTAAAGTGCATCAGCTGAGGCAGGTGCATGCTGGGAGTGAAGTAAAGATGGCGGCGGGGTGTTGTGGTGGGGCGAAGAAGCAGAAGTTGAATAACTGTACGTCGTCGTTACTGGCACCACACGCCGCCCCCGGTCATCCAGTCATTCGGCCCGAGATGTGCTACTACTGTTTCGACGTGCTCAACAGCTTTCTGCACGGTCTTGACCCGCCACGGACGCCGTCTTTCACCAACGATTCCTAGTCAGTATTCGTCGATGCTTCCTTTGTTCGGCGGTGATTAACCGATCAGCTGATCGCGTCATAACACTTATTGATTGGAACGTCACACATAATGTGCTTCGATTACATTTGGATTAAAAAACAAAATTAGTACGACGAAACACGGACTTTATACTATGATTGCTCTGTTGTTTGAGTTTACTTTGTTGGACTTCCTCTTTGTGTTCATTAGACCTTCTGTGTATCTTAGGTTTCAATATTTTCTGCGGTTATCGTAACTAGACACGGAAGTGCATTGGCGTGTAAATGTTAAACTATCGCTGTGTTAATATGGTGTATTTAACGGTCAATGCTTCCTTTGTTTGGCGGTGGTTGTCATCAGTACCCTCCCTGGTACAAAGCTTGCATTGAGGCCGGCCAGCCAGAATTCAACAAAATTATGGTGACACGGTCAAGACACACTTTAATAAAAACAAAATTTAATACACTGCACCCTTGTTATAACGCGGTAATTGGGCGCCGCTCCCCTTACGCGTTATAACGAGGACCGCGTTATACTGAAATGAACAACAAAGACGCTGATTTCTCTCATATGTTACGTAGTAAACACAGATATCGCGTTACATGTACTCACTAGTGTTAACTGTGTTTAAAAACTGACGTCAGTTTAGTTTGTTTCTTTTATCACTAACAGTCCACACCTTTCGCTTACATCTTGACATGATGCTCTGCTACTCTACGAATGACTGCTGCAGTGGCCATGTTGTCGGCGTGCTGTAGATGCCATCTGCTATAGATATCAGATTTCAGCAGCAGCACGGCCAGCACTGTATAGGCCTACTGCACTGAACCACGGCCCCATTCACAGTGCGTTTGTTTACCATGCTTCTGCGCCTGCTTCTCATTTTGTCTCTATGGCATCCACCGTCTCCTTTGCGTCTTGCTAGGCTGCTACGACCCATTACGCGCACGCTGTTGCTGGACCGAGTGTACTAGCGCCAAGTCCAATAACCTGAAACTAGGTCTACCTGAAAAATCGGGGTTCATGACCTCAACCGCGTTATGACTGAATCTGCATTATATTGACTCGCGTTATAACGAGGGTGCAGTGTAGCAATAAATCAGCCTAATCAGAAATGCTGCGATGCTTTTCTTATCAAAAGAACAGTTCTAAACACAGTTTTTACCGCACTGCATGGAATGCCAGCATGGACTAGCTGCAATAAAGGGGTTTGTCCATCCATCCGTGCGTCTGTTTGTCAAACATGTGGATTGTGACTAGAGTTTTGCATGGGCGTGGGTATTGGGCCAAACCCGCGGGTTTCCCGCGGGAAACCCGCGGGAATAGGGTTGAAAAATATGTGAAACTCGCGGTAATTGCGGGAACGGGTACAATGCTCACGGGAATACCGCGGGCGTGGGTAAAAGTGATGCGAATTTCCCGTGGGCATGGTACTAAAAGTCTGATTATATTGCACTTTCGAAAGAAGCAGCATTAAATTAACAATTTAACAGTTGTCGGTGTTCAATTAACACTAACAGGAACTCCACTACATGCTTTCCAGTGAGCCTAAGATGAATATATACGTTGACCCTTAGACCCCCAAAGGGGGCTGTAAAACACAGTGTCCAAAATTTAAACGACGATCTGCGGTAAATTCAAAACGGTACAAGATAGGATGTCAGTTACCAGTACTATTAATCACTAATAACAAGTCGCATATGGTCTTTCAATTGGTACCGACATCGGTGACCTTGAATGACCTTGCATGGCATAATAGCCCTTATTTTGCTTTATTTCACCGAATTTGATAGCTTTACAGGCCTATTACATGACAGTGGTTGAAGATAGACCTATATTGTCTGCAGAATATCGTCTTCCACTTTTGGCCCAAAACTGACCCACCCTTCAGCGCGGTCTCTTCTGCGATAGCTGAGCTACTTGTATTTAATGCAAACAAAAAGTAGCCATGCACTAAAGATGAATATTAATTAGGTTTTAAACCAAAACTTCAGTCTTCTGATTGTTTCCGATGATCGGTGTGTATTGTGAAAGAAAATGGCAATTTTAGATGCAGTGCACTATTTACTACTGTTACAATATTGTCTCTGATCTTATATCTACGATTTACAAGAGCTAATTAATTAATAGCAACAAGTTCTTGTCCAGTTGTCTGCTGGTCAACACTTCTCCTGATATGTGAAGTAGTGAACTGAGTGTGCTGGTCATGAATACTAATTAACGTAATTAGGTGTTAATGTTAACTGTGGTGTTAAGTCCGGTATTAAGAACAGTGTGAACTCCAGTGTTATCTTTTTATCAAGTGAACCAGTGTTTGAAATACTGGGCGGAAGTTGCAGCAGGCATCAAATAAACAGTGGGAACTAATGGAAGAGAGAAGTTGTGTTTTCTGTTCCCCATTGTTGTGTACACACATTGTTGTATACGTGCACACAGCTGTTAGCCTGTTATGCCTGTAATCAGACCTGGACGACATCATCCCTTCCCCCCACATTGACATCACCATCCCACTACTACACTCCTGTTTTAATTTGGCCTTTTAACATTTAACATTTAATTTCAGTTCTACTTTTGGCACACAATAATTTATAATTCTTCTGAAGTACGAGCCGTTGAACGGCTCAACTTGTGTAGATTTAGTGGAGGATTGTAAGAAAGCAACTTCTATACACTTTTTATGTCGTAATAAAGTCAAGTCAGAACAAAGAAAATAGAATAGGTGTACTCATCATGTTCAATTGCTCTCATTACAAACTACATGTATATGCATAAAATTGAGCAGACGACGACCAGCGCGATCTCCGTCATTTGCGAGAACAGCGTCAAGTGCGGAAATTCTTGATGTCTGTCAGAAAGAGGTTATCAGGTAGCACAACGCAAACCGACGGTCAAGCACGCAACTTCGTAAAGGCTGCGTCGGACAGGCGTAACTAAATAACCAATGCAACTACAACGGATGACATTACATGTTGATCAAGTCTGAAGAAAACGTTGTCATGCACGGACTGTAGTAATTAAGTAGGCACATGTAACACTGAAGAAATAGTCCACTCATTGACAGAAGTTATACACTTATAGCATATATATTGCATAACTTTCTCATAATTACTTGTTTTATATGCAAAATTGGAGTATCATTTCACTTACAGCCCAGCCTGGCCCGTAAGCCTTTTGAGTCCGGCCCGACCCCTTTAGATTATTTAATTTCCAGGCCCAGCCCATGCAAACCACTAATGGCAATGTTAGTAGGTAACTCTTGTACTGTAGAGACTATTTTTGGGACAACATCCGCTTCTGGTGTTAATGGTTAAAAGTAGTTTTAATGTATGTGTTGGTGGTGTGGTGAATTGGACATGATGTGTGTGTTTTCCAGTCCACTGTTTGTTACATGGAAGATAGGTCGAGACCGACATTTGCGCGGGTGCATCGGAACATTTGCCGCCGTGCACCTTCACTCAGGGCTTGCCGAGTATGCCATTACTAGGTACCGTAAGTCAGATTTGGTTGGTTCTGTTGTGGTTTATTCAATGTTATTTTAGTTATGGTTTTTCAGTTAAAGTTTTAGTTAAAGTCATGCATTTTCACTTTTTTAAGTTACAGTTATTCCGTCACATAACTAGGGATGTTAAATGAGTTTCTACCAACTGAAGTGCAATTCTAAAAATGGTGATTGATTGTGCCAGCATAGTAGCCTATTTTTATAGCAGTCATGACATAGCTAAACTTTGGTACTGTGAAGTTCTTGTCAGTTGCCACTAGGTACAATATCTGGAGTCCGAATATGTCTGTCATACGCATCAGTTACTATTAATCACTAATAGGAAGTCACATACTGACTTTCGATTGATATCGACCTCGATGACTTTGAATGACCTTGAACGGCGTAATAGCCCTTTTGCATTTTTTCACTGAATTCAATAGCTTTGCAGGCCGATTATGTCACAGTGGTTGAAGATAGACCTATAATGTCCGTAAAATATTGTCTCCCAGTTCCAGTCTTCCACTTTTGGCCAAAACTAACACACCCTGCAGTACGGTCTCTCTGTGATAGCTGAGCATCTTGTTGTGTTTGCTGACTACTCAGTGCTGACACAATCAGTTTAGGACAACCTACCAGCACACACTGCATACCCCAAAACTGTGCTTCATAGATCATATCAGCCCTATCCTTAGACAATGTCACATCACTCCTGCTGATCTTGAATAAGCTGTGAGTGACAAAGACAAGTAGAATGCCTGGAAACATATACCCTGGAGTATGTACAAGTGGCTAAAGAATGTTGCTTTCGTGGTCATAATGAGGTTCAGCAGGCAATTTGATCTTTGCAGCCATCTCCACAGCCATACTACATGTTACTGTTAACCCTCCTAAATGTCTTCATTGAACTCAGACTACAGCAAGCAAGCAGGCAGCACTGTCATTGCTGGTAGAGTGATTGAGTGAAATTGCTGTTTCTGTAAGAACTACTTACCAAACTGTACTCTCATCTTCAATCTGTTTAATTTGATTGTTTTGCAGATTTCAGAGTCGGCTTATTGCCAATAATGACATGGCGTTATTTCATTTATGGTCTGCTACGATTGCCGCTATTTTTGTAATATGAACTGACCTCAGTGAAATGCGTGTGTATGTACATAGTGCTACAAGAGATAGTCGTTTTCCGCCGATCACGAAAACGGAGTTTCCGAGCCTTCATTGTGCCGTATCGTTGCTCACTAAGTTTGAAGATGCACGAGACTACCTAGACTGGCAGGTATAATAATCCTATATGCACATTCACATGTTCGCAGTATTAGTTTGTAATAACATTCACGTTAATGGTAATGTTAAATTTCAGTTTTAGAAAAGATTATCCTGATAGACAGTTTAAAAGTTTGTTTTGTCTCTTGTGCCTTCGCTAGTAATTAGTTGTCGAAGGCATTGTGTTTGACAGTTATCCATCCGTGCGTGTGTGAACTTGTTAGCACGATGTCTTACAAACTGCTGTTGGGAATTTCGTCAAATTTACAACTTAGGTGCACCGGGGCACAAAGATGAACTGATTAGCTCTGGAGGTCACATGGTCTAGGTCATGGTGAGAAAAAATATGGTCGTGACTTGTTCAAAAATGAACTTTCCCGTGAAGGCATCCCAATCAACTGTTTGCCATCGAAGACTTTCTAGGTTTAAATATTTGATGTGAAATGATACTATTGTACTGTGTCAATTATGTCATTGTTTAACACCGTTCGTGAAATTTGTGTCAGATTGGCCGACACGGAATTAGAATTGAATTTATAAATGAGAAAGGTCATCGTAAGACTGCGACGTACCTTCCTGAGGTAGCCACCGAACAAGGTATGCTTTTATGCTGTCACTTCACTTATTGCTTGCAGTTCTGCACTGTTTTTATAACAGTGGGTGACTAACCTTCGCTAAAACTTAGATGCTGAAGTTCGGTCTTAAACTCGGTTTAAAACTGAACTCTTCCGCTGACACTGAGTTTAAAACCGAAGTTACCGTAAGACTGAACTTCTGTTTTAAACCGAAGTGAATCTGAAAAATCCAGTTTTAAACTGAACATGTGTAATGCATTTAGATAGACTGTTTTGCTAAAATTCTAGTCTTTAACTTCGGTTTAAAACCATTTTGAAACCACTTAAACATTTACTGAAACCAGATGTACACAAAATGGTAAACGTTTGTATTTCTGGCGCTGTTGCCATTGTTAAGTTAATTTGTTTAAAACCGGACTTTTGGGTCCAGGTTAAGCCTGGTTTAAAACTATAGTTTAAAATGTACTTTTTACAGAAAGCTAAAGCCACCCAATGTATAACATCTCTTATAATGATGCTGGGGTCACGATGCAGAAAATAGTTCTGGGAAATGGAAGTTTGTAAAGTATATCTGTGGGAGATTTTTCATTGAACAAAGCCGTCGCTTACGAGGCTGTTTGAGCTGTCATGATTACAACAGTTCTGTTTGTTTAGTTGGCAGGTATTTGACTTCATATGTTGTAGTTGAGTAAATTGTTGAGGCATCCTTAACCAAGACGCCTAGTGGATCACCCACAGTGGGCCATTCACCTTGACACTGTACCATTCTAATATATCTCACCTAGGGTAGTTAAATGAAGTTCGAAAATTCGAACTTTGATTTTTAAATTAAAATTCGAATTCAGTTTTTCGGTATTTGCTAGTTGATTTGTGATAGTCACTCGGGAACATGCATACAATGAGCCATGCAGCCACATTGTCTGTATCACTAGCGCATGGCTGCTCATCCTCCACAGGCCGTCGGCAAGGTGAAATGCAGTTACGTAATCATCAAGTTTGTGTTTCAGGCTGTGGAATGCGACAAATGCATTACTTTAAATACGAAATGGAATGTAGGCTTAAATGTATTTAATAAAGTTTAAAGACATCGAAAAATGATGTGTCAGCAAGAAAAAGCAACATTTTAGTTAAGCAGCTGTTCAAAGTGCTGTACACTGGTGCGAATGTTCGCACTCAGCTTGGCTACCTTATCGACGACACACTGCTTCAGCTTTATGTTGAAAATAAAATATTAAATTATTAAATTATTAAAGTAATGTTTACAAACTTTCTCATCTGCTGTAACCACAAAATGTTTATTCTTGCCACATCTTGTAGTAGTCAATAGTGAAAATGCGTGAAAAAAATTGTCGACTTTATGATTTTTGCATAACTTGGTATGTGCATAAAAATACAACTGTAATTTTTACAAGGTAGTGTAAAGATACTATTCAGGTGAGGTAGAAAATGTGTACATTACTTTATGGCACATTTATCCAAGACCCTGTGTACCAAATTTTGTCAGAATTATTCGAAGTTTGTAGAAGATATGACAAAAACATGTTGGCTTTTTTTGGGACACTCTGTAAATGAAGGGCTCGAAAAAATACAATAGCCTATCGTGTAAAAGCTATACAAATAAAACATTTCAGAACAACAGTAAGTGTAATACAGCTTGTGAAATTTTCACACCATATTTTGATATTAGTGCGGCACCCCAGTAAACAACCCCACATGTGGACTATTGTTTATCTACTCGATGTAAAGCCAACTGTTTGCTGTAGGTTGGGACCAAATTCAGACAATCGACTCACTGCTGAGGAAGGGCGGACACCGTGGACCGGTGACTGCTGAGCTGCGGCAGTCCATCAAGCTGACTCGATACCAGAGTGAGAAGGTGTCGACCAGCTATGCTGAGTACATCGCCCGTAGCCGCAGTCAGTGTGGGACGGGATCCAGCATCGGAACAATGCCATTGCCGTATACTAACGGCTATGCATCTGGTGCGGGAGGGACTGGTTCGACGTCCGATCCACCGGTACTGACCAACGGATATCATCGGATACATTCGCTGCCGTACCCGTCCAACAGCCACCATCGTCATTCCTGATACACGAGGTCGTAGGAAAATTGCACCTGTGCACACCTGAGCCTTGGCAGCATCTGCTACACGCTCGTCTCCATTCTGCTTACAACACCTGGTCACGGCGTGTCGGTATCTGTCACGCTCAGCAGCCTGTGATGTGCCAGTCTTACATCATTTAGCATCTCGTCAACCACATTTAGCTGAGGCGTAGCTGCCTTCTTTAAAGTGAATAACACAGGGTGGCCACCCACCTGGAGAATCGGGGAATTCAAAAGTGATCAGAGAAAATGGGAAAAGTCCAGAAAAGTGTGTTCTTGCCTGTAGTATGTTACCGGTACCATGTGTAATGCAATGGACGCAAAATGAGCCTAAGCTTATCGGTTAGAAGTGACATTTTTGTGTTTATATTGGTGATGCTGTGGGGACCACAGACATTGCTTGAACTATCTGGAAAGTGGCAAAGTCGGGGGAAATTCATGGAAGTGGAGAGTGGCTGCCCTGAAGACTTAGCGGAGTACTCCATTAGAGTTACGTCAGACGTCACGTGGATTCATGCCATAAGATCACTGTCGATTTAGGACTTACTGCTATGCAACTGGAGTTTGTGTGTGTCTGATTCCTGTCGAATGTGTGCCGTATTTTCTAATGGATGGAAAACTTTAAAGAAGGTGGCACTGCCTGGCAAAGACTGTTGCCTTATTGACAGCTTTTCTGTACGTCAGTAGATTATGACTGTTTTGTGATACAAGGCGTATGCGTAGATTCACTTGCAGAGAACAGTGTTTCTGCCACTTTTTGGCCATTACAGCAAGGGTCTTGCTCATAATGCTGTAGTTTATAACTGATTAGTCAAAGAAAACCATGACCATTTAGATTTCACTAGATATCAGCTATTTAATTGTCATCAGCTGATTTTGCCTGAGAAACTGAAAACGGTCCGTGTCTTCAGATCATTTTGACATATTACTTTAGCACATTCTTTAGACGTTAGTTAGGTAATGCTTGCCACCTGGAAGGACCGAAACTTCAGACATCTAAGAATCAGCTATTATGATAAGCAGTCATTGTTTATAGTCATTTTGCAGCAGCAATCATTTTTCCGAAAAGTTTCAAGCGGCTGCAAATTGATTGCAATAGTGATGATAAGGAATAGCAAATGCTGTGTTAGTCTTTTAGTATTTGGGTCAGTGTCTGCAGATGGCCACACAACGTTTCTGTATTTTCTGTCTTGAGATCAACTGTCTTTTTCTTGCAGAAACTTTAACATGGGCTTGTGGCAGTCATGTCTGTCTCAAGTTTGAATGTGCAGGTTGGGTCCTGTCAGTCCTAGTATACTCGGAATGTAGCTATGATTGGGTTGTTGCCTGTTAATTAATTACACCATCGACAGACACTGACTTGGCATCGCTATTGCAGTTTCTTGCAGTAGTAGTTGGTCAAAGTTGAGGCTGAAGAAGACCCTGGTTGTGCACCATTTCATTCTTAGCTTCAGTCGCACATGTATTTCAGTTGTCTATCATTCCACAGCGTAGCACACGTTTCACTTTGATCTGTGTGTAAAACTTGCTCTGAACTGTTATCATGCCAAAGGTTACACGTGCTGTATTGCTGTGTGATATGGTTTCTGTTGCAGTGTACACTGTGATCCAAAAATGCCAAAACCCTTGTTACATTTCAAAATAACTCCCGACAAATCTGACCCATTATTGATAATTTTGGTACAAAGGATTATCATCGACTCCGACTTTGACTCCAGGCCCAAAATCAGAATCCAACTGTAGGATTTGTTTGTTTGTCATACTGATTGTGTGATGAAGGATAACTTGAGAAATTCTAAATTTTTCTAATAAAAGACGACAATGGTGTGCAAGCAAACAAAGTGGCATGATGACGTAACAACCTGAAGTATCACGACCGGCAAAAACTGTACGCTGGCTGAAACCATGTAGTACTTGGCTAAGTATACAATCAAGGAGTAGTATGTGCCCAGAGTCGGAGTCTCCCTCGAAAGGGATAATCCGATTCCCAGCTAAATGACCTGGACTCCGACTTGAGACCCCTGGTTAAAAGTAGGGAACCAGTTTGCTGTCACAGCCAGAGCTGTGGTCATTATACTGTAAATGATTGGGTGTTTTGTAACTCGAGTTGTGCTATATTGCTGCCAGTGGAACATAGACTACAGATTACTTGGCTCCATCAGTTCTGTACGTGATGCCACCTCCAGCTCTACGTGAAGCCTGTTATCCACATCTCCTTTCCACGTATTCCTTGGTCACTGTCCACTATAGTGCTTTCTCGGCAATGTTGTCATCAACTTGTTTCAAAGCAACTTCCATTTTCTTCCTAGTTGCTGTAGCACCGGTTCATTGCCAGTTTTCTTCTGCAGTTCTTTATCGGCCATTCTCTGCTTCGAAGAAAAATGCATTAGTGTATCTACTGTGAAAAAGTCTAAACATTTTACGCTGGAGGAATTGCAACATTTAAAGTCCCAGAAGAAGGGACTTTTAAAGCAACAATGACATATTTTAAATAGAAGTGCACCATGCTGTGCTGATACGTAGCTTCTGGGTTGATGTCAGTCCATACTACATTACAGCTGCCATATTTGTAGCACTAACTAGTTCTCTGTTTTTGTCACATTTCACAGAGAGGTAAGCATACTGAAATGAGTTATGCTTTGTGCCAATAATTATTGATAATAGTGTTAGATTTGTGGCAGTTATTGCCTGTGTGCCAGCCGTGCTGTGGCATGTTTGAGTGTCTCTCCGTACAAAAAAACCCAGAAAAACTACAGATCGGAAATTGATGTAACTAGGTAGGAATTTGTGTTCTAGTGAACCCAAGAATTTGTTAAAATTTTGATGACATTTGACCTCGACCTTTGACCTTGAAAGCTATGTCAGTATTTTAACCCATATTCCCTGTGTGAGAGACTGATGCTGTGAGCACAACTTCATACATTTCAGACAGGGGGTGTTAGGTCAATCCTTGACGCATGCAACACGGAACTATAATTGACGGCGGCACACAGGTTTTGGTACCCACAGCGCACAGTTTAATTTGAATAGGTAATGGGTTTGTTATTTAACGATGTGTATTGGTATGAGAATGTGACCAGTACTACAACACCGTGTGTGCATCCATTCAGCAGATTGATAATAGTTATACAGCTGCAGATCAATGGACGGTCAGGCATCTGCTTTTTAATGCTGTTAATCGTGTAATGATTTAGTCGTTTCTTTATAGAGATTAGTTAATCTAGAAAAAGAAAATCGTGACTATAATTATCCAGCATATTATGTATGGTTAATATTTTGTGAGACATTTTGAGTTTGTAGACGGAGTTACTTTGTGTACTAGTTCACTAGTATAGGTTATTGAGTGGCTTTCATGTCAGTGGTACATTGCTCACTATGTAAAAGCCTGACATTAGTTGATTGATATCATGCTACGATGATCTTGTATGAATGCTGTACTCGAAACACTGACGGCTTTCGTGTGCAAGGATGTCTGTAGTTAATAGGTACGGTTTTTTGACTTGTTAATTTGAGTTGACATCAGATGTGTGATGATGCTGTTGTCATTAACATCATTATGGTCTTTGATTTATTCTGTTCAGTTGCTGTAACAATATTAAATACAGTAATGGTGTCTTTGTCGTCTACAACAAGAAACAAAAACTCCAAACGATAAGTGGTAATTTACGTTGCTATTTTTTGGCGAGCGTTGAACGACTGTTCACATTAGAGTGTGTTTGCCTATTTCCGTAGCAAAATGCTGTCGTTTGTTTCAGATGTCGTACGTTTATTTTCTATTCATTTTATATCAGTTTTACGCACAGTGGATGGTTGCCATTGTGAGGTGCACATTGTTGCAGTGTGGCATGCTCACCTGTACAGGGTTCCTACGGTCAGGGAAAGTCAGGGAATTTTAAGGGAGTCAGGGAAAACAGAGAGGGTGAGGGAAAAGTCAGGGATTTTAAAATACTGCTCACTAGACCAATTATTTATGCATTATTTTCACAATTTTTGTCGGCTTTGGGGGGCTTTGCCCCCAGACCCCCACCGGGGCTCCGCCCTTGTAAACACTGCAGGTTAGTTTATATTGCAATATTTTACAATGGATCAGAGTTTAGTATTACATTTGTGTACTTAGTATTGTTTTACTGGTGTCGTGAATAAAGAAATTAGTCAGGGAAAATTATTCATTTTGTCTGGAAAAGTCAGGGAAAATGAATTCTGCAAAGTAGTAGGAACCCTG
>Ga0049105_1000823_pt1 | contig 12166 bp, 5 predicted proteins | sample WorMetvaBAHAMAS1_FD_61260 | JGI IMG/M metagenome (GOLD analysis project Ga0049105, IMG submission 61260) | Worm MetaG Olavius vacuus BAHAMAS.1 | ecosystem: Host-associated > Annelida > Digestive system > Unclassified | place: Germany: Marburg | collected 2013-04-09 | reverse complement strand
TTAGTCTGCGGTAGTTTGCAGTCTTCTAAGTAGCTTTCCCATCACGTAGAATTGGTCTGCGGTAAGTAGAAGGTGGTCTGCGGTAGTTTGCCGTCCGTCTTCCAGGTAGCTTTTCCACACATTAGAATTGGTCTGCGGTAGTTAAAAATTAGTCTGCGGTAGTTTGCAGTGTTTCTAATTTGCGTGAAAGTCGTCAATTTTACGTTTTCCTGCTATTTTCTTTGGTCTGCGGTGAACATGGACATTGGTTTGCGGTAGTCTGTGGTAGTCTGCGGTAGTCTGCGGTAATTAGGCAGACCGTGTTCAGACGTATCATTTCTATTAAATATTCGATGAAAGGTTTGTTGTTTGTTTTCGTTGTAACATCGTAATTTTTCAATTGCACGTAATTTAACTTTCATATTTTGCATGTGCAGTGCGTTTGAGAAAAACGATTGCTGTATTTTAGTAAGAATGATTTTTGCCGTTATATAATGTTTGTATGGGATGGAACAGACGATAACCGCCCGCTATCGCAAAGGGTACCGAGCCTTTTCGCTCCTGTTGGCCAATTCGCTCCAAAGAGCGAATTGGCCAATAGGACCGTGGCCAATTCGCCCCCTGGCCCTTTCGCTCCCTGGAACTTTCGCTTCACTGAACCTTTGTTCGGCAAATCTTCCGAATCGGTACAGTTCGGTATGCTGAAGGCCTGTGACGCATGCGCAGACATGGGCCAGTTATAGCGCACTGTACCGATTCGGAAGACTTTCCCCTTTGTTCTCTCAAGCTTTCGTTCCCATAATGTGTATCTCACCGTTTATTGAATAAAGATAGATCGTAGGCCTACTCTGTGTTGCGTTTTTTTTGAGAACTGTCACTAAGTTCTTTCTGTTCCTACTACCATTATGTACGCAGTTGGTCTACATGTTAAAACACAAATAAAAAACAAACACAATAATGAAAACAGAAAGATTATTAGGACAATGTTTATACCACATATGACAACATTTAATTGCGCAATTCTGCATCAACAACAATATGTCATTAGAATATAGGCATGGAGTACAAGGCGAATATCGTATGTTATTGTCATGAACATACTAGGGAGCGAACGTTCCTGGGAGCGAATACTCTTGAGAATGAATGTTCCAGAGAACGAAAGTTCCCCTGGGGCATTTTGCTCCGGGGAGCAAAGTTCCAGGCAGTGAGAGGGCCAGGGAGCAAAAGGGCTAGGAAGAGAATTGGCCCGGGAGCAAAAAGGCTGTGAATTATCACAAAGGGCCGCCATCGCAAAAATGTCAGGGATCATTTGTTATTATCGTACATTCAGGAAATTCGGTGTACTAGTACCATAACGTATTAATACAAACGGAAACAACAAACGCACGCCTAAGTAACGTATGAAATAAATTCAAATCGGGAAGACTACACAATCGGTACACTGCACACTATAACTGGCCCATGTCTGTGCATGTGCCACAGGCCTTCAGCACGTCGAGTGTACCGATAGTTTAATCGTGCCTTCAGATCTGATAAATGTTTACAATTCCATCATTGCCTGTCACTTTCGCTTATTTTTCAGAAATTACTTGGTGGCGCCACTGGGATGCGAGTAGCATATAGAAGACGATATTTGTCTACACGCACCCCACCCCAATGTACTTTTTGCGATGGCGGACCTTTGCAATAGAGGATCTGTGTGTGACATAGCGGACCTTTGCGATTGCGGACCTTTGCCACAGTGGACCAGAACCAAACAGACAACAGTAAACTGTCAGGCAGTGCATTACAGTGTAATACGCTACTTTCAGTTAACTGGGTCATGCTAAAGTACGCGGGCGAGTACTGCAAGGTGGGTGATGCATCATGCCACTCGTGCAGTGCCGACACGGGCATTACGCAATGAAGCAACGCTGCCGCACGGATTTTGATGCGTGTGGGCGAGCAAGAATGAGTCGAGACATTGAAAAATGACTACCTTTTAAAGTGTACAAAAATATGCACATAAACGACAGTTCTTTCAACTGTAGGCCTTTAGCCGACTGACAGCTTTATCTAAACCGTCTGTTTTAAATGAAGTACTTTTATTCAGTTGCAGTTTGCCTGACAATATCAAAATTAGTTAAATTTATCAACTTATTTGTTTAAAATTATTCAGTACCTTGTTAGTTAAAAAGGCCATCGCAATAAGTGACCTTTTGATGCTTTTAACTAAGGATGTAAACGAGTCTCGAAACGCTCGAGTCTCGAAAAAATTGTCGTGCTCGAGAATTTAATTTCTGGACAAGCAAGAAATTTATGTAAGCAAAATGCGAAATTTTGTTGTCCAAACTAACAGTGATTCGCTTACGCTTAACATTGCGTAACACAGTGGCTACCGTCGGTGTCTTATCGGCGTCATCGGGAAGGGTAGGGACGCGCAGTGGCACTAGGTCATTGGAGTGGTGGGCAGCAGGCGGCGCAAATATTTCACAGTGTCATAAATTTATAGTTTAGACAGAAACGCAGTAAATATTACGAAGTTACAGCGTTGATAATTGTTGATACCTTGTAGTGGTTTCAACAGTTTGTCTCATACCTGGTATCTTTGTGTTGATCTTCATGAAAATTTTACTGAGAGATGTAACTTTGAACAAGGAAGTCTCATTAAAATTTGGAAGTCATTGGAAACCTTGTCTGTGCTGTCTGAGTGCTGTTGTGATGTATGCTTTGTGCAGGCTGAGTGAAAATGAAAGCAGATCACGAACGAGTCACCAAACTGTTAACAGACACCGTGACATTACTGTGTAAGAATGGTCTGTCATATGACCATGAATTGCGGATCCAAGGACTACTTGGTATTACTGTTGATAGTAACGAGGTCTTCCTGGTGCCTATCAATGACTCCTTTAACGGCTCCTCTTCAAGCACTTCGGTACCATCACCTGTGTCAGTTCCTAATTCGGCTGCATCAAGTAATAGTTACTCAAGGAAGCGTTCAGGTGATGACATTGTTGACTTAACTCGTTTCGTTGAGACACCTAATATTCATACGGGAGTGCAGCCTTCCAGCATTTCACCGATGCATCATGGAACTCCAGCTCGTCCAAGATCTGCTGGTAATGTGAGTCAGACCAGGAGTCAAGCCGTCACTCCAACTTTATCAAACTTGACTTCGGCTCGTCATTCACAGGCTCTTGCAAGACAGCCACCATTTGCTACAGTAGTGACTTGTGGTCACCACAGTGTGTCCGCCAGTCGCAGGAATTCAGCGGAACATTTGACATCAGCTAACATTCATCAGAATAGCACTGCACTACGAGATTCTTCAGCTGTTTATCCAGGCCAGAGAATGCGTGCAGACTATATCGACAGCATTCATAACCTGATGCTGACATGTGAAAGACAGCTTGCTCCACGCTGCTGTACACGTGGACACAGTCACAGGCAGCTGCCTCCTCCTGACTGGACAGGAACCGAGCAACAACACTCTATGCAACATCGACAGATGCATCAAAATATGGCTGCGGTTGGCGCTATGTCAGCTGCTGCAGAGAACATGGCAGTCAGACCGGGTTCGGAGCACTTTGGCATTTTGTGTAGGCAGCCTGTGCCAGGTAATGCATGCGTTCGAAGGTCGGATGTTAATCCATTACGTTATATGCATACAAATGCTGCTGTTCCTGGTGTTGGTCCTCCACCTGCATTGTCTAGGCAGCCTGTTCCAGGTGTGCCGAGGCCAGTTCACCAGGACTATTTGCAATACGCTGGCAGCATGCCACAGATGCGTGCAGCAGCAGAAGTGCGACAGTTGGCTAACAACGCAGCCTATTTTCAGCCGCCGCCAAAGCGACATGCGCCGAACCATTCGCCGAGACAATCTATGCAGTGTTTCAATCCAGCTTTTGTGCAGAATCAGCTTCCACATCAGCCTGGCTATTTTCCACATGGTCATTCGACGTTGCTCAGTCAGCAGACGTGTTCGGTAGCAGATCCACATGCTTTTAATTCGCTACCATCGAGCAACGTCTCAGCTTCACAAGCTAGCCCTGTCACTTCTTCTATGGACATCAAACCGCTGTCTAGTCCTGTGCAGTCAGGCCGCAGGTCACGTTCTCGTCATGTTGAACACATTGATCTGTGCGATGATGATGAAACTGCTGACAGTGGAATTCACATTCCAGTATCTAGCATAGTCATCCAACCGGACAACACTGATTTACCTGCTGCACCCGATGAGACTGAAAGATCAAACATCGTTTCTACACTTACCTCCGATACATATGACATCGAATTTGAAACAGCTGTGGAAAGCATGCTTTCAGATAATGATCTTCCGCAGCTGTCACACGTACACGAAATTGTGCCACTAGACGACGGACTTGACAACGAAGATGATGCAGTGTCTTTAGAACAAAACGCTTCAGAAAATGCAGGACAGTCGACATCTGCATTAAATCATCTGGATTCAGAACTATCTGCTGCACCACTGGATATTTCAGGAGATCCACTTTCCACGTTTCCATGCGATCAAATTGGCATTGACTCACAGCTGGCACGATTGAGTGCTGATGAGAGCAGACAAATGACTGAACTCTATTTTGACACTGAAGAGAGCACTATGCACAATCAGACATAAATTTTTGTACAGTAATGTTTGCAGTGTTATTATTGTAGTTAGTCTGCATTGTTTTAAAGCCTGATTTCCATAAACTTTTTATCGACATTTTTAGGTGTATAGCGTTGGCGTCTGTTCAGATTTCGGAACTAGTACTTCTTGCTAGACATGTTTGCTGTTTCTGTTTGTCTAGAAGTGTTGCTTGTCTTGTCATTTCAAAATTTATAATACTCAAAGGACAGTATGTTTGTTCCCTTTATCTTGCCCAGTGGGATGGCATTTATGTGTAGTGGTTGGTAATGCATTGGTTGTGATCAATGCAGTTGCATTACATTGGGACCGGTTAGTACTGGGATGGGTGACCATCTGCTATCAGGTAAACCACATCAGCATGTAACCAGCCACCCATATGAACTCAGCCTGGCCATCCCTCTGTGGGTAAACACACAACACAGTGACCTTCGATGAAAGCTGTAAGCATACAGAGATACAACAGGATACACTGGCACTGAACTATGTCCATGGTCTTGGAGTATACTTTACTTTTTTTAGCTTGTCCAATACATCTGATGAGTTTTAGTTTGTGTACAGGTGCCTGATGTGTATATATGTCATAGACTTACTGTACATATGAACAGCATTTTATTTACTCGTGTTCTAGTTATACTTATGACAGCAGCAGGTTATTGTTTAGAAGAGTAGAATAGAACAGTAGAATTTGCCTTGTATTGTAGTCCGGCATCATTGCGTTGGTAGTTCCAGGACAAGAAGATATTTGGGGGATACCACTGTAGGCTGATGGAGTGATCACCATGGACATTTATCCCCAATAAAAAGACTTAATATACTGTTGTTTCTAAAGTTTGATTAATTCTCTGTACGACTGCTACTGCATTGTTGTTATCTGATTGGTTAACATCTATTTTTTTGGCGACTGAAGTCGCATGATTTGATTTACAGTGTCTCAAAAGTAGTGTGTGGGTTTGTGACAGTACACTATTACTACACAATTGTGGGTGGAAAAAAATGCAATTGAAATTGCACATTATCTGTGCAGTATTCATTTGTAAGTGTTTTATGAAGTTAAACTTTCTTAATACTAATTTTATGTATTCAAGATCAGTATGTTAGTTTCAAACAGTTTTCATTGTCAAAACAGTTTATAACTGGATAGAATTAGTACCTGTGTCGTGCTTTTGTGTTTTGCGACACACTGCGGCAGCATTTCTGTGTAACTACTCAAGTTTTTGTCTTTATGTGTTTTACATAACTGTGCAGTATTGTCGTTATATTGCAGGTAATACAAACGATGCTTACAGGGTGTTTTATTATAAACGTGTTCGTATTGTTTTTCAACTTTGGTCAAATGATGTCAACAAAAGCTGCAGATCAGTGGCGGCGCCAGCGTAGCAAAGGAGCCAGGTCATTTCGAGGTCAGAACATCCTCGAGCCAGGTCACCTGGATGCACTTTTTCCTAAAAGAAGTTGATGACCTCTTTTAGTCATCACCCTCAAAACACAAAGGCCGCCAATGCTGCTGAGATTGTTTCACTGTCAAAATAAAGCAGTCAGCGGTCAGATATGGTACAATTTTTATTCTCTGTTCACACTGTTACCGAAGCAAAGCAATAGGCAGGGCAGTGGATCTTTCAGCCAGGTCATTTCACCCGGCACGCCCTGGTGTAGTGCCACCACTGCTGCAGATCGTCACTCAGTTAATGTAATGTAATCAGCTGTTAGTGGTCTCTTGATGCATATCGGCATCTGTTGTACCATAATAATGTGATGTTACGATCATCAGTTGTCCTCCTTTATAGTAGTAGATACTGTCGTTACTGTGATAAGATGCATACTTGTTAGTTTAGATTGTATTATTAAGATACTGAAACATACTGAAACATACTGGCAACGATTACTTATTCAGTGCTTGATGTTGCTGGTTGCAGAGTGGAATGGTGTCTTGCCTGCACGTAAAAATACTGCTCCAGCAATGTGTAGTTAGGTTCCTATGGGAGATCTTTGGTGTAACCTGGGGTAACTTTTGGGGTGTGAATTTGGATGATGGTTAACAAATTGCCCATATCTGGGATATTACATCGGTAGTCCAGTGAAACAGAAACTAGGTTAAGTTAGAGCACCTGTCCGGTAAATGCTTATCACCATAGATTGCTAGTATCCAGTTCATTTTGCAATTGCTTTCATTGCCACATCTTTGCTGGGTAACTCTGTCAGCAGAATGTAGAAAGACCATTGTCAGGAAGTTTGATCAGTGGGCATGACTCCATGATGAGGTTGATGTTGGTCATGCCAGACCACTGCTTTGCCATGCAGCTGATGTAGTGTTTAGCAGCCGACAATCTTTTAACGTGCGGTGTGGTTGGCTTTTGACAGTGTGGCAAGAATGTAAAAATTCAGTCAGTAGGTAGCTTCATTGCAAGCAGTGAGTCAGCATGTATGCTGATGACATCTTTCCCAGCCAACAACTTTCACAGACTGTTTTTTAAATAGGATTTCTCATGCTCGTTGCCTTTTCTTCGTTTCTCATTTTTTCATGCTGTAGATTTAACATGATATAATAATATTCTATATGTATGCTTTGTGCAGGCTTATTTGAGATCATGTTTTTCGCATCCCTCGTGAGTGGCATACCAAAAATTATTCCCGGGAGCAAAATTGTAACAAAGGGACAAAAGCTTAAAGTGAAACTCTGTGACAGACCATTTATCTCGAAGTGTTTAAATTTTCTGTTACAAAACGATTTTTTTATTCTCAGATTGGGCATTTGTTGCATATATTGTGACATTGGATTTGCATATCTTGAAATTGAAATGTGGTTATGTTGAATTCCATAAAGTTTTTTCACAACGGCCAGCAATGTTCACCCCTCTCATTCTACATTTTTTAATTTTTTAAATTTTGTTTTATTAGCCAATAATGAACTTCCTGTTTCAAACAAGTACTTGAGAAATCGCCATGTGCTTGACTATTAATTGATTATCAAATAACTCGGCACATCTCTGCCAGTACGAGAGCTCTGATTCGTACTCGTAGATAGGACTGTTCCGAGTACTTGAGCTAATTAAGTACAGTAGCTAGAGCTCAAAAAAAGCTTGAGCTTTATAATACTAATTTCTGTGCTTAATTATCCTTGAACTTTCATTCCAGAAGTGAATTTTGCAAGTGGCAACTCTCTATTGATTACGATTATTTAAAGCATCCGGCAGTATTTTGACTTATCTCAAACCTTTACTGTACTACTAACGTAAATGGGCAACCAGGTGAACGTTTGTTTTGTACCACCTTATTGTTAATAGCTACCTTCAGTTAGTTGAGACTCGATAACTTTCGGAACAGTCGGATGAGCAATTATTCTAACGCATTGTTTATACTAATCATTGTTTATTTCATTTGCTCGGAAAGGACAATTCACAGCTACATACAGTATGTCTTTGCGAACCAGAGGAGTGAGGACATTCTTTTAATTTGCCCAGATATAACCTTACCAGAAATTCTTCTCTTTTGAGAAATTTATACTTACCTAAGTTATACGTTAACGTATTAAAGTCAGTTTTTTGTAACAAAAAAACTTAAAACCCCAAAAAGTCCAAATTTTAGGTTTTTAGAAAAACCTTAAAAATCCAGATTTTAGACTCACTGTCACAGCAGAAAATTGTTGCCTTTCAGTGTAACAAGTTGTGTTTATAGCTATGCTATAGTCTGCACATGGCTAATAATGTGGCAGGAGAAAGGGTGTATCATGTATGAGATATTCTTCGTGAATTTCTGGGTCATAGTTTTGTGTATGGTCTTCGTACATTAAAAGCTAAAAAACATAAACACTTTTTCTAAAAATTTAAAAAAAACTAGTTTTTCCAGTCCTAATTAAGGTAGATGTTAGTGTTAGTGTAATTCGTATTGAATGCATGTGATATGTTGATGATTTCTGTGTGATTAGTTTATTTGGGCGAAATAAACTGCACATTAGTCTACTAAAGTGCACTCATTTGTTGATTTTCATGTTGATGTTGCTTGTAACACAAATGCGTCTGTCGTTTGTGGAATAAAGATTACCGGTTCTTTACTGAATTACTCGATAGAGTGCGCGACTAATAAAACACTCGATTCGCACAGCCCTTCTCGTAGCCGACCGAAACTTGCGAAGAATATATAATGGTAACCGTGGTTTGTTTACATTTACTTTCAGTTTGTCGGAAAAAAAGAAAATAGTATAAACTTACTTTATAGGTTATTTGCGATTATCAATGTATGGCAGTCGCGTTATAAGACGAAGATCAGTTTTGGTGGCGATATTTGTTTGTTCTTTGGTGTATTTTGTAACGAGCATTTATAAACAGGTTTGTAACGAACAGAATGATTTTTTATGATGACTAATTTTCACGAGTCGATTGCTGTGGCCAGACTTCTTATTAAGGTTAAGGTTCAAGTTCATATTCAGTAATAAACCACTACCGCGAGTCGGGTATCAAGCTGATGGAGGGGCGCAGAGTTAGAGCATCCAGAGAAGTGGCTGAGGCGTTGCCCCAGTAGCTTCTTAAGTGGCAGATGTACGGGTGTACGCGGCCGGCTTAAGCTACTATACCTTCCATAGAAACTCAGTGTGTGTTTGCCGTATTAACTAATATTTTCCACTGCATGAGTGCGTCACTCGCCCACCACCGCCTGATAACGTGGTCAGTGGCTGCTTTGAAGGATAACTACAGCTCGGCGGCCTCGCCTGAAGAGTTTAGCATCACCTGACCCGAGTTTTATTGGCAGACATTTAATGTCTGCTTTGACACTGCAGTTAATTCGAGTAGTTGCATATCAAAATTTGGCAAATCTTCCGAATCGGTACAGTGCACTATGCTGAAGGCCTGACGTATGCGCAGACATGGGCCAGTTATAGCGCACTGTACCGATTCGGAAGACTTCGCCAAAATTTAAGCTGCACAAGTTGAGTTGAGTAAGGTTTAACGTTCCACCAAAAACATTATAGGTTATATCGGGGGTGGGTTTTTCCAGGTCAAAAGAAGCAACCAGCAGTGTCGAAGCACTGAAGGAAGATAGGGTTCTAAGGATTAGGCTTCAGTCTCCTAAGCTGGGTAAGTAAAAGTAAGTAAGTTGGGATGCGTATTATACATACATAGGTCCGTTATTATACATAGGTTGCATTACAGCAGAATTCCAAACTCAGATGCACACTAGGGTGTATATACTCGGAGCTTTACGATACTTGACTTCCTTGCTGCTTGTGCATCCTACAGCCATAATACCAGTAATTTGCCACTAATGATGTGGCGATTTGCTCTGCTTGTGTAGTCACAGTCAGCAAGGAGGGTTTCAGATTCTGCACAGGTTCAGCAGAAGTTTTCATTGGCCGATTTCAACTGGTTGATACGATCAATTAATTCAACAGACACCTGTGAAAACTCTGTTCAGGGGCAAGATATCATTGTCGATGACAAAGGTTGGCATATATGTAGAATGATAAATAAGAAATATTTTTTGCTGCACTGTTTAGATTTTTCGATGGCTGCCTGTGAAGACTGCTGCTTCTGAAATGACACAATAATGGGTGTGGCAATACCAGCTCATGTAATTGTGAGATACCAGCTCATATCAGTCCAAACTTATCGTATCTGAATTGCAGCTTTGTAGTAGGCTTAGTCTGTATAATTACTACAATCGTTGATGTTAGGTCATTGGCCTTAGCTTTTAGGCTAATTTCTATTCCCCTTTGCCTTGAAGGCTGTGGCCCCGGCCCCTTGGCGGACAGATATCTGGCACTGTCCCTCTTGATTGACAGTTAAACTGTCAGTGCGAAACGTGCAACATTATCTGTGTTGATTTTGTTAAGTGCTCTTACAACCGTTAGTGATGGTGCGACTTGAATCGTAACTTTTTAATAATAATATTGCCATCTGTGGCCTTGGTCTTGAGCATGTTGGCCTCATTACATATGTTTTTACTAATTAAGCTGTGTTTTTAGGTTTTGTGTGTTCCCGTAACTTACTGTCATCAGCTGGATGTTGTGTGAATAACTCAAAGCGTTACGTCTGTGATTCTTGCCAACGCAATGGCTGCTGTGCCGTCTATGAACATTGCGTTTCCTGCTGCCTGCAGCCAGAAAAGGTATTGTACAAATCATACATTGATAATTAGTTCATTTGAAAACTTCAAAAAAAGGTTATTCGGGCACACAACATAGTCGAAATGCTTATATTTTGATGCTATGCTTTTTTTAACCATTACACTCCAGTATATGTAGCCAAATGTATATCTGAGGTTGGGACCTAGCCTGAGCATGAAAAATCAACTCAATATTTTGCCTATTCCTCCCCTAACCCTTTAGGTAATCATTATTGTGCAATTAATGAAGTATACAATTTTGAATGCTGAATATTATTTGTGTGTAGTCTAAACTATCATCTCTTGCTGATGTTTGTGCGGGAAAGGAGCATTACAGGAACATCAAAGGCATTGCTTGTTGCTGCATAATTGTTAATTGATCAAGCTGTATTCTATTCCGTGTGAATATAGATTTGTTTTCAGTTGTTTTGTTCACAGATTTGGATCATTAGCCCAGCAAGTCAGCACTGTATTTTGGTTTGCTTATACCAGTATGAATTATTTGTGTGTTGCAGCTACCAGTTTTGAAGCGCAGTGTGTTACGCTCATCAAATACTTTGCAGAACTTGTTCTCGTCTGCAACGAACCTTTTCCAGTTCTGTCTGGCTAAGTGTCGAACGTCATCACTGGCAAGTTTTGTCTAATCAGTCTTAATTTCATGATTTCCTTATGAAGACAATTCGCTGCATTTTTAAGTTGGCGGATTGTCCAGCAAATTTTATTAAGCAATTCATTTCCGTGCGACTGAGACAGCTTGTGGGAATTTCCCGCAAATTTGCAACTTTGGGACATAAGATTTTTAAAGGTCAAAGTCATAGCAAGACCAAATATTGTAAAATAAGCACTTCAAGAGGCATATCTTGCAAACCGCTTGTGGGACTTGGAATTTCATCAAATTTACAACTTTTGTGCAGTTCTGGACGAAGATGAACTCATTAGATATTGAGGTCAAAGGTCACAGTCATGATGAGACTAAGTGTGGTTGAAATCACCTGTTCCACTTCCAGATGCACCTTTCTGGCAAAGACAGGCAGGGATGGGCACGAGACGTAAAAGCTCGAGACCGAGACGCTCACCTCCCGAGACCGAGACGGCTTCACCAGCCGAGACGAGACGTTAAAATTTCGAGACGAGACGTTTGTAGCTCTCGAGACGTGATCAAGACGTTAGTTAAAGTACAAGTTTATTGATTGCAATAACAGGCCTAGATGTTATCTTTCACGTTCATTGTTTTTAGCGTGTTAATATGATGAGTAGTAGTAACTACAGCTTAGGTTTACAACGAATAAATGAAAGTGCAGTGATTTAAAGTGCATTCGAAAACCGACTGTAGGAGCCGGATTAGTCTAACACACTTACCAATCCAGCCGTTGAGCAGAGTAAAATCGTTAGATGGTCCGAGAGTCCGTGTAATCAGTCCGGTAGGAAAGGAAAAGGTCTATGGAGGAAAGGATTTGCTGA
>Ga0049105_1000822_pt1 | contig 12168 bp, 7 predicted proteins | sample WorMetvaBAHAMAS1_FD_61260 | JGI IMG/M metagenome (GOLD analysis project Ga0049105, IMG submission 61260) | Worm MetaG Olavius vacuus BAHAMAS.1 | ecosystem: Host-associated > Annelida > Digestive system > Unclassified | place: Germany: Marburg | collected 2013-04-09 | reverse complement strand
CCCCTTGTACCAGAAATTTTGGATCAAAGTGACCGCGTTGGTGCAAAATCGCCGATTGTCGATCTATTTTCGCTCGTAGCGCCTCAGCCGTAACAGCTGTGTGAAAAGTGTCAGGGACAACGTTGTAAGGCATTCATTGGCCTAACTATCGGTGCAAAAATGATTGGTGGGGGGGGGCGACCCCTTCTACCTGCAATTTTGAGTCAAAGTGACCGCGTGGGTGCCAAATTCGAACAATAAGCTGCGATAACTCCGAAACGCTACGAGATAGAATGTCAGTTACTATTAATCACTAATAGGAAATCGCATACAGGCTTTTCATTGGTACCCACCTCGATGACCTTGAATGACCTTGATCGCCGTAATAGCCCTTATTTTGCGTTTTTTTACGGAATTCGACAGACTTTCAGGCCGATTATATCACAGTGGTTGAAGATAGACCTATAATATCCGTAAATCATTGTCTCCCCGTTCCGGTGTTCTACTTTTAGCGAAAACTATAACGCACCCTGCAGCGCGGTCTCTCTGCGATAGCTGAGCATCTTGTTTTAGATATTCGATAGGTTGCTTCATTTTCAAACCAGAGCGCATGAAATCGACTGGAGTCGAAAATCGAAGTCAGTTTCTTTTGCAGTTTGATCCCTGTAAAATTTAGGAGAGGGGTGGGTGAAGGGGTGGGTCAATTTTACGAGTTTAGCGGTCTACCATAGGACCAAACCTTGGTCGTATGGGAGATTAGAGTCCGGGCGTCAAGAAAAACACCAGCATTATATAAACACCTGCCGACATACGTCGGATGGCCTTAATTATGAAAGCGAAAGTCAAAAATCCACAAAAAGGCGGCGAGTCTGTGAAAGCAGCGAGTGTGTGCCTATAGCAATATGCCGTATATTGTGTACGCATGACGTAGGCTATATACGGCGGTGGCTACCATATGATTCGATTTGCATACACGGAACTATTCGCACGCCACCCTACGAGTAAACTCGTCATAAGCAATCACATTTGCGACGCCCGGTTCTCGACGGCCAACGCCACACGCATGATGAAGGAACATCACACATCACGCCGAGTCGACTTGCCGAAATCAACTCACAGCCGGCAACATTGAACCGAATGCTTTACACAGCGTTGTCGTCGAATAAACTCCTCTGCTTCTCGACTTACACAACTCACTCTACAAAAATATTTCTTTTAAAAACCTAATTACTACCGTACTACGTAACCAACGAGCTTCGCTACCGTCGGCTGTGGTATGCAAATTTAAAACTTTTTACTGCAGTCAGTTGGAAATTAAACGAGATTTCTCTTAACACAAAATAATTAGTACATATTATGATTCGGAGAAGCTACGTCACACTAATCGTAAGGGTCCGATTTTTCAAAGCACAGTGTACATAAAACGTGGACTTTATTCGTATCACAATGAAAATTGCTCGCTTTGCTTATTGTGTGGCTTGGAAGTTACTGAGCCCCAAAAAATCCGTCTAAGCAATGCTAGATCTGTCAACAGAGCAGTTATTAACATTTTTAAAGTGTCAGAAAAAGACGTTATCCGTGATACCAGAAGTTTTCTTGGACTGCTAGATAATGAAGCGTTGTAAGTATAAGTAAATAAATAAGTAAGCCGATTTGTACACAGCGCACTAAAAACACTGTCACTCGGCGCTGCAGCTGTCAGTGACCAAATAGATGCGTGTTGAGTGCTCATCGAAATTGTCGGAGTGTAATGTCCGACTCTCGCATATGGGTTGGCAGACTGTTCCATAATCGAGGTCCAAAGAAGCGTGCAAAATTCCTAGGAAAAACTATAATGTTGTCGCATGCCGTTTTACATTCATTAACATTTAACATGGCAGTCTTATTACGGTTCATATTTTATTTGGTATTACAACAATACAAGTTTATTAATATGGCAGCCATAAGCTGGATTAAAAGAAAAACAATCACACACGAACAAAGACACGTATTCAAAATTACACTACTGGAAGTTGGTCAAAGAAAACGGTATAAAAGAGTTCTGCATACTTTGTGTTTGGTTTTAGATGTTGCGTAGTTCTGTAGATTTGTGTCTTATTACTGCTTTTGATCGGCTGCCTATACTCCGGTGAAATAAAGATATTCATTACCTAAGCACGCTTGACTAGAATCTGCTCGACACCCCGAAGTATCGTTCATGCATCTTTGGGTTCCTGGCGTTTCTTGTTTACCTGAAGTGCGGAGAAGGCCCAAGGCAGACAATGTCTATGGCCACAAAACCTACTGGACCAACACGTGACGTGTGCCAGGTCTGTGAAGCATGTGAAACGTCCGCCGGTAATCGCGCGACGGTTACACGTAATAGCCCGTCAGATGAGAGGTGCACCGAGCGGCGGTGGACTGTTCAGCAGTGCAGCGAGATAACAGAGTAACGGGCGAGCTTTTATTGTTCTCTAACGTTGTTTACTGTCTTCCTGCGGGGCATAAACGGGTCCGCGGCCTTCTGCATCCAAAAGATGCAGATAACGGAAAAATGTTCGCAAGAATGCGACTCATCGATACTCGTGCAGCGATAGCTTAGCGTATCTTGTAGCCCGCCCGACGTATGCCAAAGGTCTTACATTTTGCTGTTGTCATTTTATGACGTCCAGATTCCAGTCTCACAGACGGTCGAGACGCCAAAAGTATGATAGGTTTGGTCTTAGGCTGAATTGGTAAAACTGACTCCAGCATTTCGCCCACCCTCACCTAAGTTTTACAATGTTTAAAACTGTGAAATTTTGCGTCAATTTTCGACCCAAGTAGCATCTGGTGTTACCCTCGTTTCAAATCGGAACAATGTATCTGAAATCTAAAAGAATTCGGGAGCGCCGACGATGGATCTATACAAAGTAGATCCTGTTCAAATTTAATGTAGTTCGGTCGACTCGACTCTTAGAGCTTTAATGCGCATTGGGGAATCCCTGAGAAACGAGCCCGGGAAATTTATTGAAGCAACATCACTAACTCAGCTTCGCACTGACCGATTTTGCCGACATGTGATACGATGGTGCACTGATGGGTCGGCGGAGGCGGCCTCGTGATTTAAGTCTAGTTGCGTGCGACAAACTTTTTATCTGTCCCATAGCTATAGCATATAGCATGGGACAGATTATAAAATCGGTTTGCGTCTGTGTGTCTGTGTGTGTGTCTGTCCGTCTGCGAGCACGCTCACGGTCGCATTTCTTGATCGATTTTCCCCAAAATTGGCACAGACGTAAGAACCCCGAAAAGTAAGAACGAGTTCGTTGGGGGTGAATATCGCACCACCCATTCCCCTATTTTGCCCCCCGCAATATAACGCTTATTTATTGCCAAATGGCCGAAATTTCCGCATCTTGAAAGAAATTGGGGTCGAGGAACACGATGGTGACGTCAGATTTTAGACCCGAAGTGGAAATATAGCCCTCTTGTTCATGCGCCATGCATCCGGCCATAATTATAGGAACAGTTCGTTCATTAATTGTGGACGTGGCTATGGGGCAGATACCACGTTCCACAGAACGTGTTTCTAGTTTATTAATGAATTTTTATGATGATATGACGATGAACGACTGCCCGGACCGGCGGCCTCAAGTGTCAATGCATAGCTAATTTCCATCTTTCCATTACTGGTATGCTAGTCATCGAAGGAAGCAGACAATTACTGTTTTTCATTAAAAAGTACTAAACTAGGCAGTATACTGTCACCGTATTTAATCTGTAATATTACTTCTGTTATTTCAAGATTTGGTTTTGACTGTTACACTGGCAACTTGCCTATTAATTATCTTACTCTGCGCTGATGACACCATCGCCCTTGCACTTCATCGCAAGCGCAGGCAGAGTTTGTCAAATTATGCTTAGGACAAAGGTCGTGTGATGACACTTAACGCATGAGGTTTAATACTGTGTTAATGATAATAATAATAATAATAATAATAATAATAATGCGAACATTTGTATAGCGCGACTTAAACAAAATTCCTCAGGTGCGCTCATGGCTCAAACAAATACTGATAGGCCTGTATCTTCCGTGTAAAGCTAGTAAACGTGCAGTTTAGTGTTTTTTAGCAGTTTCTCTATTGATGATGTCGAATTCTCGACCATGTTCGGGCCTCTTCTCATTCGCCCCCGCAGTTCTAAAGATCATCCTACGCCCATGTATTTAAACGGCTTATGATAATGTTAGACGTCACGCCACAAATTATTGTAACGTACCAATCCGAAGGCCCAAACGACGGTTCTGGCGGTGATGGGTAATTGTTAACATCACGCGAGGAACGGTAAAAGACGGTTTAGTGTATTGGTTGAGCTCGATCGAACAATGCGTGCTACCCGGTAAAAAGCCGCGTTTCTGTTCATTATATGTAGGCGCGAGAGTGCTATTATTTCATTTCTTTCCTATCGCTCCTTTTGCGTAGTTTTAAGTGGAATTCCTTATATGTCGTTGTAGCTTTGGTGTATAAAGATTTCAAGAATAAGTATTCATTTCGTGATATTAACGCCGTGCCACGAAAGATGATCAACACGAATGCCTCTCACAAGAACAGACAAAACACAGCAACAAGTCAAGGAAAAGATTTCGCATGCACAGCAAAGACTTCTACGTTTAGCACATTCCCTTCTGAGCAGCCAAACTTCTCTCGGGCGTTTCTGAGCCAATTTGCCGACGTCTACTAACCAACATGAGTTGGCGTGCCATTATCGTGTACATATGCAAGAGATATATCTTGCCTACACTGTGACGTTAGGTTGAAAATGTGCGTGAAAGTCCACTTTTTGTAAAAAAAATTATCGAATTTCCGCATCTTGAAATTAGCAAATATTACTGCAAACATTTTTGTAGTGATTTACGCTGGTCAAATGTTGTAGCCTCATATTTCACATGTCTTTTCTCTTGCTGATGCTTTGGGCCGACACATTTAGGCAAGTATATAGTCTAGACGACCCACTGAGCCAGTAAAGCAGTGAACCGACAATACTGATGGACAGGGCCTACTGCGCCTCAGAACACGCCGTTTCTTCCCCAGCAGCGAGCATAGCCTCTGCCAATACTCGTGTGTCTATCCACAACGGGATGGCCAGGCTGAGTTGGCCGGAGTGGCTGGTCAAATATCGAAAGGCGCAGGGAATAATAATACTAATGATGACTATTATTATTATAAATGTTGATGTTTAGAGTGGCATCATCACGCGCAAACGTTGCAGGGCCACCTAACAAACACTAAAACAGTCACGTGTTGACAGTGATGCGGCTCAGGTATTAGCATCCTCGCCAAGGGATGTCCTGAACAGATACTGTTTTCAATTGATGTCGAAAGGCCGCCAGTGACTGTGAATATGTATCAACTAATACGTATTCAAGTTTCACTGCGGCGGTGGTAAAGTAGCACTTGACTCGTCAGTAGGCCTGTTCTGTACACGACATTGTGCTGTTGTCAGCCACTGATGATAAACAACCTTACGATAGGCCTACGCGCAGCATGGGCCTATACTGTTGCAATGCGCTGGTTACTTCCGCACAACAACTGTAGTTGCCAGTGGCGTCGTTAGACCTGCGGCAAGGAGTCAACCACCACCGGTCACGACCCGCGGGGTACCGGTCTCGTTTTGCGACTCATGGTGACTGATAAACGGATTATGCTTTTTAACCCATTCTGTTATGTTTAATTGCTGGTTTTTCGTTTATAGCAACTGACGAGCTACAACTTTATGCTTGCAGTTACAACAAGACGCTCAGCTACTGCAGAAATCGCGAGCGTCGGCGGTCATTACTCCATTTATGATCCATCTATCTATCTATTTATCTATCTATTCAATTTAGTGGATGGGTGGGAGAGATGTCTGAGTCAATATTTTAACCTATCTATTCAAGGTCACCGATTTAGGTACCGATCGGACGCCCGTATGCAACTAACTTCCTAGTAGTAAATAATACTGGCTTGCTTCCTGTCTCGCACCGTTTCCAAGTAGTCGCGCAGTGTCTGTCAATTTTATTGCTTTCGACAGCGGGGTACCTCCCTTTAACGCACCTGTTGTCTGTAATCTATGCAAATAACCCGCAAATCATAGTGCCAAAAACTGAACTCTGTGGTGTACATTTTTTAATTATGTGTCTGGCTTCAATTGGCTTGACGTCTTAAAGCTACAGACTGTCGTAAAATAACGCAAAATAACTGACATCAGATCTATGCCGTTCAAAGTCGTTCAAGGTCATCGATTTTAGTACCACTGGAAAGCCCTTATGCGACTTCCTATTAGCTAGTAATACAAATCTATCTTCCACTGATTCCATGTTATTGTGTACTACTCGTCAGATTTTCGCTTTCGACAGGGGTGCCTCTTTTTAACGCACTCGTTCGCGGTGAAAAACTAAAGTCATGACTACGAAACTTTCTCGTCATGAAACTACAGTAGACATCTTCTTGTCGCATGTTGCATACCGTACCTCTATATCCTGAACTGTTACGGCGTGGCCTACCAGTGTGACGGACGGACGGATGGACGGACGGACGGACAGATGACCTAAAATAGCGCGGTCTAAATACGTTAGTCGCGCGCTAAAATACTTCAGCTTCCGGAGCTTTGGCCCTGAAACCTACGCAGATCGCGCAAAAGACATTTGCACAAAATTTGGAAAGGACATTATGTTGCGACATCCCTGAAGAAAATATGCGAAAGTCGTATCACACTGGATACTGAGTGTATGACCTGTCGCGGTGTCATCAAATATAGTTGCGAAAGCTGGATCACAACGAAAGCTTAACAATTACGCAAAAAAAACGATCCAAACGAAGAGGTTAAGACATATTCTGTGGGTATTATATAGACAGAAAAAAAGCCAACAACTGCCAGGCGTCAAGCTAAATTAGGAACTACGGTATTTTGGTCACGTCATGATGCGCAACTGCTTCGAAAATATAATAATTCATGGGACTTTATATCGGAAACGATAAAAAGAGGAAGACCAAAACATGGCGTGGTTGGAGAACATCACAGAATGGATGGAAATGAATATTGAAAGGCTGCCGTGAGCAACTGACAGCAGAACTCGATGGAGAATGACAGGAGAGTTCACAGCACGGCCAACCGACAACCATCAGAGCCAGGACGGATGTAATGTTTGCGTGTGTCGTAGCCGTAACTGGAGCGATTCTGTGTAACTGTAATATTTTTAATCGTTTCTCGCTGTTGAAAGTATTTTAAAAATCCAAATATATTTTGCTATTTTCTCGTGCTTTTAAAATTTATTTAGTCCACAATCTGTGCCGTGCAGGCCTATTTTTGCGGACTGTGTTCGTGTTTATGCTGCCCCGAGAGACAAAATGAACCATGTAGAGAACAAGTTACGGAGGTTGTACACACTGCGCTGTACAACTAGGCGTGGTTTTTAAACTCGAAAATGATGGTCAAACACAACGACTATGAAACCTACTGGCCTACCTCGTCACTGGACTACTGCTTCGGTAACAGATCCACGCCACGAGTTCAATCAGTAAGTAAACAAAACAAACGGCGTAGAACACGGCACGTGACGACGTCGATTTCCGCATGCGAATCAACGCGGAAAGCGAGACGCATGGAGTTCACCGGCGCAATTCAATAGGCCGCCCACAGCAGTCGTCACGGCGTCGCTATAGCTGCGCCCGTCAGCGGGGCCGCGGCACCGCACGATCAGGGCGCGTGCACGATCTACCCGGCCCGCCAGCTCGCGCTGGCAATCACCGCATCACTCAACAGAGCAGCTGACTTAACGGCGCTGTAGCTGCAATTATTAGAGCTGCACTAACCGACTAACTTGTAATTCGTGTGTAAGTAAGCAAGTAAAGAAGTAGACAATTTTACACGATGCCTCAATCAAGCTCAAACTCAGACTATATAATAGAGTTTCTAAACAAAAGTAACTCTGTTTGCGTTGGAGACTCTGTTAACAAACGTGGAACGAGCAGGCGACACAATTATTTATATATCTATTCGCCAGGTGGCGCTATTGGCGTAATTTCGTTTCAAAGTGTTGTAATTTTGCGACTTTAGATCCGATTACCGAGAAAAAAACAACCGACGGCGTATTGAGACCACCATTCTGCACATTGTGTTAAAGTTTCTATTCGATCTCCCTCGTTTACAGAGCGGAGAAGCAAGTGCGAATGGAATGTCGGCGTTAGTAGCGACATATTGTCTGAATCTCCAATGCAGATACAGCTCATGTACTGCACTGTACTGTAAGGCCCACTGTACTGTACTATATTGTACTGTATCGTACTCGCCGAAAGTTCAACAGCATAGCCACAAAAATTCACGACGAACAATACGATGGACCACAAATTTGTTTGCATGGGTCACACTCACAGTGCAATGGCCTAACCACGCCCGGTAATGGCCCGCATATTTGACATTTTGTAAAATTAAATTTGACAGCAACCTTTCGCGACATTAGCAATTCGTAAAGGCTACTGTAAGGATTTCTGTATTTATAATTTGTTCACTGGAAACCGCGAGGTGGGAAACGTTTGCATGATTTTGCAGCAAGTTTATTCAGGAAACTAAATACCAAATTTCATCAAAATCGCCTGAGTTTTACAGAAGATATAATAAAGAAAACATTCTGGTCTTTTTTTCCGGACACGGTGTACATGTATACTGTAAGCATCGCATTTTCACAACCAATAATTGTCACAGTGACTAAAATTATTAGAACGACACGTGTTTCGAATTGATCCGCTGTGGAATCGGGGTTTGTAACTGACTAACTGGAGTAATCGGGTGCATCACGAGCAGCCGTCGCCGCGGCAGCCGTCGACGCGGCCGTATGCCGCCGTGTTCATGCTACTGGTACGTCATCGGCGCTAATTCGCTCCATAACGCAATGTCACGAACGAATGCCATGCATGATGCCACGACTGCAACCAACTGCAGTCACTGCTTATGTCAATTCATCTGTCTGTTGCATCACCGACAGACGCAATATCGATACACGCCTTCTCTTTCCATCTTCCGCCGAGAACTGAAGACCGTTCTGTTCCGGTTGTCATTCCCTGATGCGATCTGACAATGTATTGTACTGTGCTCTATCTGTTAATACTACTACTACTACTAAAATTAGCATTGCGCGATACTCCGTATTTAAGAAACGGTCTTATGCAAGAACCACCATATAAGCTGGCGAACGTCACACAACAAACTTTCTACGCATTTCATATTAAACTTTAGCTTTGTTTCCTATTTTGATCTTGAATAACTTTAAACGGCTTTCAATATCGTCTATAATATGATCACAAACACTGCGTCGATTTTATTAGCAAACAGCTTTATTATTAATGACGCGTATGCTATGTTTGTAAAAATCTCATTTATTTGACAGAACAAGAATATACAACATTAAGGTAAACATAAAATAGGAATAATGAAAAATTGTTCTGAAAAACAGATAGGTAACCTAAGTAGCACTAACGACTGCCCTATGGAAGTTAACGATATAAACTACATATATAACAAAGTAGGCTACAACACTCAGTGTAGGACTACAGCAACATATAAACATTGACAAAAATAAACAGAAAATGACAATACACGAATACACCTACAACTAATTTAAAACACTTATTGTAGGAAGCCATTGAAATCAACCATGCAGCTTAATTGTGCACTGAAAAGAAGCAAGCGATATGAAATCTACAATATCCTGTAGCAAACTGTTCCACACATTGATAACTCTGAGTAAAAAAACAGTAATCAGTATTAGTTGCACAATATGCTTTGGTCAGCTTGTAACCATGACCACGAGGCATCCGACGCCCCACTGCTGAACGTCCCAAGAACGCGAACTGAGGTCGCGCGTCGGTCTTTTTCGGTCGCGGCTCCGCACACTTGGAACTCACTACCATCCGACGTTAGATCCTGCCGTACTGTGGACAACTTCAAACGACACTTCAAGACCCATCTGTTCAGACAGTCTTAACCTGATGCCACCAGCGCCTCTGTATCTACGGACTTTATGGCGCTATACAAATTCTGTTATTACTGTTATTATTATCTAGCCATGCACACGCTAATATGCAAGATATTAAGACTTTCTTACAAATGTCATATAGATTGGTTTTAAAATGAGGTCAGGAATTGCGTCGAACTGCAGCTTACAAAGACATTACGGTACTAATGGGCAGTTCCTGCTTTCACGGACAGCAGCTCCTCACCACTCGCGCTGATGAATGGCAAATTCCTACGCAATCGGGAAGCAGTAAACACGACAGCTGCGCTCCTGCAGACGATGTGATTGCGATCATAAACTAAACGGTCCAATCCTCCTAAATCTTTTAGCCACTGCGTACAGTGCGTTCTGTTATGCCGACGATCACGGACGACGTGTTGGATACCAGAAGGCCGTTAAACACGCGGTCTATATCTGTTCATAATCATCCGATGTCTTTCGTGGATGTCGGACAAGCGAATACAAAAGCGCCTGCTTTATGGCCGCTTTCTCAATGCCGTGGCAAACGAAGGTCACCTGTAGACATGTCAGTCGCATACGTATGGCATGCGACGTACGATAGCACGGAATCGGAAGCTTTGGTTCCAAATTGATGGGCTATGCCAAAGCGCAGTCCGAGGAACAGCGTAACAGTTGTAACAGAACACGACACGCAGCGTTTGAATTGCTATGAGTCAGGGGACTGAACTCACACCTAATCTGACGAACCCCAGAGCGGACTACTGTCACGGGTGATTGGCGAGGTCAGACAACCCATCCCCAGCTCTTCAACCGAGGTTTTCATTACATGCCCAGTGGCTCGCTGCCACTGCCCTCGTCGACTACGTACATAGATTGATAGCATCTACATGAAAACCAAGAAGCTCAGCTACCGCAGAGATAGCGCGCGTCGGTGGCCGTTACAACGTTCAAGGTCATTCAAAGCCACTAATGTTAGTACCAATCGAAAGCCCGTATGCGACTTCCTATTAGTGAATAATACTAACTTACATCACATCATATCCTTGCACCATTTTCCAGTTATCGCGCAGTATTGGTCAAATTATCGCCTTTGACAACGGGGGGGGGAGGGTGCCTTTTGTTAAAGCACTCCTTCTCAGTAATCTCTGTGAATAACGCCATATATCTTTTATTGCTGACAAACAGATTCGTTGGATTATATTTTTATCGCAGACAGTATGGGTCTATCTTTAATCACTCTGACGTAATAGCCCCATAGCTACCGAATTCAGTAGAATAACACAAAATAACGGCTATTCGAAGTCATTCAAGGTCACCGATTTTGGTGCCATTAGAAAGCTTGTATGCGACTTCCTATTAGTGAATAATACTAACTTACAGCCTATCTTGCAACGTTTTCAAGTTATTGTAAATTATTGGTCAATTTTTAGCCAACGTGAACTCTACAGTGTGAGTCAAAAAAGTAGCTTCCCTAAAACTTTTTGCGATAATTTCACTTGTGGTGAATTTGTGTAACTGAAAATTATCATGGCTATTGCCCAAACATATTCCTATGTCTACATCAATTTTGGTCCATTTATCTGAATATTTGTATGAATTGTATCATTTTTACTAGTAAGACCCCTCAAATTTTAACAATTCAATTTCATTTATTACGAAATTCATAAATTTTTTCGTTAAAAAACAAGTAACATCAAATGATATTTAATTAAATATAACAGTTAGTATCTGTTAAATGAATTATCACATTAAATGTTCAAAATATCCACCGTCGGCTGACACACATACCCGAGGTTGCTTGCGATAGTCTTTCATAGTGTTGTCAATGGCTTGCTCCGGTAACGCAGACCAAATTAACGAAAGTGCATTTTAAAACTGAAAAACTGGTTTTGGCATCTGTTGCAGCTTTTGTTAAGACTTCAGCATTTCCCCCAAACCTGATAATCCAGTGGATTGAGGCTGGGTGAATTGGGGCCACTCATCATTAGCGAAGAAGTCAAGGCAATCTGGCTTGTTGAAACTCGAAACGTGAAACGGTAAAAACGATAAGTACTCTTATAAAAATTAATGCCATTTTGTTAAATATTAAGAAAAATCGACCAAAATTGGTATGCATGTGTGGATATACACTGACAACAAATTGGGAAAATTTCACGAACATATACTTAGCCTAAGTGAAAATATTGCAAAAAGTTTTGGGGGGGGGGGCTAATTTTTTT
>Ga0049105_1000821_pt1 | contig 12172 bp, 12 predicted proteins | sample WorMetvaBAHAMAS1_FD_61260 | JGI IMG/M metagenome (GOLD analysis project Ga0049105, IMG submission 61260) | Worm MetaG Olavius vacuus BAHAMAS.1 | ecosystem: Host-associated > Annelida > Digestive system > Unclassified | place: Germany: Marburg | collected 2013-04-09 | reverse complement strand
TCTTCAAGCGAAGTGCATTTTTTAATAGAAATCGGCCGTTTTGCATTTTTGAGGCCCCCTTTGGGGGACTTAGGGGCAACGTACGACGATCGTCTTAGGCTCATTGGAAAGCGCGTAGTGTACTTCCTATTAGCATTAATTGAACTTTTTTCGCTCGGTGTTACGGCTGAGGCGCTACGAGCGATTATTGGTTGAAAATAGGCGATTTCGCTCCAACGGGGGTCGGTTGACCCTAAATTTCGGGTAGAAGGGGTCGCCCCCACCAACCATTCTTCTTCTCAGAAAACTAGGATAAATATTCTTTCGTATGGTATAAAAATCTGGATAGATCTTTCTACCGTTTTGTCACAATACACGCGTGTGACAGACAGACAGACAGACGGACAGACAGATGGACAGACAGATGGACAGACAGAATTCTCATCACAATACCGCGTCTGCATTACATGCAGTGTGGTAAAAACAAAAACAGCACGAAATAACACAGACATATCGCATCCACTATTGCATCACAAACCTGCGACTCGTAGGAGCGTTTTGCGTTCTTTGCAAGTTTATTGTTGTCTTGGAACACAAAAGAAATGTCGTACTGTGGAGGACCAGTAGCAGCATTACTGATGCTAGCACTGCCTCCCAGAGCACCAGTGTTGCTGGCACACGGCATTCCAACACTGCTGGTGCTGGCACCAGTCAGTGAACTCATCCCTGCATCTGAATTATGGACATTCGACGGCAACGTTTGGCACTTCAGCAGCAGGCTGTCGGCATTCTCACTAAAAGGTAACAAATATTATTATCAGAAGTGTACTGCAGAGAATGACAATTATCACAAAAATAATGAAGGGGCGTTATACAAAATCAGAAATACACACACATCAGAGATGGCACCACAGAGGATTAAGTTGATTGAGTAATCGTAGAAGTTTGATGCATTGTATAAAATTTTCTTATCCAGAAATTCCCAATTCCCAGTCGTCGAGCACCATAGTCTTTTTGATTCCCATAAATTTTTAATCAATAGCTTCTTTAGTTATCATTTTGAAAATTTACCGGGTATTCACTTAATTAGCTAGCTGCCTAATTTATGCACGAGCACTCCTGGAATATGTAATTTTATTTTGTTCATGATCACTTGGGTGCGTTCTTTTAGCAAGATGTTACCTTCCGTGAAATTCGCGGAAGATAAGGTGCTCGTTTTCGTCATTGTCTGTGAAAAATGCTAAAATAGTGCAACTCTGAGTCTAACCCTAATCCTAACCTTAATTTCCAGAGCAGATTGATCAGATATATTGGAGTGGTATTGTCGAACAGTATATTGTTTTCAAATAAATCTGGTTCAACAAAAGAATGCACCCAAATGAGCATCGAAATGGGCAGTGACCAATAAGCTGTCAGGTCGCTGCCTTGCCATGACCTGACAGCTGATTGGTCAATTCGGTGCTTGTTACGACAGGCAGGGGGTGTGCCGAAACTGCCCATGCATTAATTAGGCAACTAGCTAATTTTATGTGACAGTAACGTCATGCTTACATCACAAATAAAATAAATAAGTAAACGGCTCATTTGCAAAGGGTATTCATTCCTGTTTCCAGATATGTAAAAATTATTAAAATCCATCAACATTTTCCAAGAGTTATGATCACAAATGTATTGCTGCCTTTTTTATGGTTCACAGTGTATATAACAACTGCTAGTTCTGTGCTTTCAAAACACACATTCCCTGTTAACATCAGAAACAATATTAACAAAAGCAAGTACAAACCCAGCTTTTGACAGCATCGGCCTCTGCTGTTGAAAGTAATCAATTACTTCTTGCTGAGAAATGTCTTTCTTGACAACGCGATCCTTCTCCATCGGCTGCAGCTGTTGTCACATGCCAATATGCACAGTTATTAAAATGTGCAGAATTTTATGGAAGAAACATATTTCAGGCACAAAGACTTCTTGTTGATGTCTTTTGGGATTGTGTGGGATGCAAAACTCAACTAGGAAGAAATAGAATTCAATTGTTTGCTGACCTAATATTTGATGAAAGCTATGAAGAATTAAAGATACTAGCTTAAGACAGAAGTAAATGCAATGTGGCCATCAGTATAATGAGCAAAGAATCCAACCTGTTGAACAACAGAATATGCAGGACAGAGAAAGATAAAAAATAACAGAGAGAACCTTATTAAATATTAAGTACTCTGTAAGTATCACATTATTCACGTTTAATTCATTTTATTACTAATGTGTTTCTCACTACACTAAATAGCAATATGAACTTTCTATCTATTCCGCTTATTGTTTGCATCCTTATTTATTTTATTTAATTTCTTATTGAACAAAAAACCAGAGAATATGTATTCTTATTTTACGAAAAACGTTCAAAGATCCACACAAAATTCCAAATTCTCCATAGTTTAAAAAATGATAAAAGGAAATGTTGTCGTACTTTAAAGATTGAACAGTCTGAATCCTTCAGTACAACCAGATAGCTGACACGATTCGCTCGGCAGTGGTCTTTCACTTCCTCCAGACTCTGTGTGGCATCCAGGTATACATCTGCCGATATTCCGATGGACCACAAGTCCCGAGTGATGCTTAACAGTTCCTTGGTCATGGCCCGGTGTCCGACGGAACTTACCAGAGCATCAATGAGTGGAGGTACGAGCTGGTCACTGCCTTTCTCCATCGCTGCACTGACAATCTGCCGAGGACATCATTAACAACTAAGTGATGTAACGCAAAATGTAATAAATAGACGATAAATCAGAGATGAATTTAAAAAAAATAACAAACTATTACTCTAATCCATAGATTAGGTATTTACATCTCTCACTTATTACCACCTGTGATGCAGCATCCGTATCTACACATCTGTCCGTATGTCTGCCTGTTATACGATAACTTTCGAAAACCTTGACACACAAAGTTAATTTTTGGTCTGCTGGTACAATCAAATTTAATTATTTATGCTGCAGTTAAATCAAATCATCAATGATTATATCTGGTCCACCTTGTCGTAAGCTATGCTGTACCTTATCGTAAGCTATGCTGACGCCGACAGCTGCGTGAGAAGGCGATACTGCAGAAGATCCAGGCTTGCGGAAGCGAGTAAGAAGTGTGTCGTATCTGCCACCTGCTGCGAGGACATCGTCTGTTATGCGGTTCTTGCGTTTCACACTGTAAATGACTTGGAACATAATGCCGCTGAAATGAGTTATGTTGGACAGCAAACCGATGGCCAGATTAACCTAACACAACATCAAAGACAATAATATATGTGGACAATTAGGATTTTCCACAAAATTTCAAAAGAACAACCTAAAAACACGCCTTCTGTCCATAATTACACAATTCTTTTACTAGTGGAGACCAGGAGTGTAGCATGTTAGAGGCCAAGGCCAAGGCAAGGGCCAGACTACTCTGAGTCCAAGGTCACAGCAAAGGCCAGGCCATTTCGAGGCCGAGACCAAGATCAGATCACTTTAAGCCCAATGCCTGACGACCTCAAGACTAAGCCAAGTCCAGTACATTACTACACTATAAAAATGTCTTGACAGTCTGCAAAAATACCTATCTCGGAAAAATAAAATTATACACGGGAAAATAGGTAAGCAGTAATCAACTGAAATATAACTGATAAATTTGTTAAAATTAAAGAGTACAATACCGGTTAGTTGCAGTGGTGAAAGCAGAGTCATTCGAGGCCAACAAAGGACTGTTCTGGGAGACGAAAACAGAGAGAAAACAAGACACAACGTTGGTGTCTTGCAGAATTGCCATGCAACTGTCAGTCTTCATTTCACAAGTGCTCGTGCCATTCCAGTCTCCAGTTCATTATATCCACTGACTTACACCTGGTGCAGAGATTAAAGGATGCCTTCAAATTTTGTTAAGTATCAATATACACACGTTAACTACAAGTGTTATGGTCTGCTGTCAGCCACATTCACCAATAGCTGATTTGCTAAGGCCACTTCAATGTAGGTCTGTCAGAAATGGCTCCAGCAATGAAGTAGCAGAGACCGTATGTGATGAGGTAGGTCAAAACATGGCTGTGTGTTAGTATGGCTGGCTACAACAGCGTTAGTAATACTTGTAAACGAACACTGTCAACAATTCGGTAGAAATGGTCCTGTGTGAGGAGATGAACTGAAACCTGGAGGATGGACTGTAACGTTGGCTACAATCCTCAGTAATTCATCTCTGCTAACAATTAGCGACATTGTTAGCAGGATCACGAGACCTTCAATCACTTACCGGAAACTTACAGCCAAGAACTGCAACATGTGAGAGCACAGCGTCAAGTTCATGCAGTCCTTTCTTTGCAAGAGATGCTGCCTGCAAACAGCATTCACACAGCTCTGACATTTCACGCATTCACTTCTAAACTGAGGTGGCGGTCTGGCATAGTGGTAGCGCATTGGTCTCGTTGGTGTTAACCTACGTTGGGCCCGGATAGTACTGAGATGGGTGACTGTGTCCTGGTTCATTTCCCGGTGCCAGATACTTATTTTGGTATGTAACCAGCCACCAAGGCCAACTCAGCCTTCCATCCCTCCGCAGCCGGTAAATGAGGACCAGCATCAACTGGAAAGGAAAAGGCAGGTATGGTTCATTCCATTAGCGGATGAATGTGGGTTGTGCAGGTAAAACTGTGAGATCCCTTGACAACGCGTGCCATACCTGAGCACCTTAGAGGTGTGTTCACGATGAGGCGCTACACAAATCCACATTTACCTTAACCAAATTGACAAACCTTATGCAAGCTACTGAAGTTCGGTGCACACAGTATTTAAAAATCGGCAGAATTTATCACATTGCTATCATGTTATTATTACTGTACTTGTCAAATTTCTCTAAGCCTTATTTTCTCATTAAGTGTCACAGAAATTCCAGTTGTCTTGGCAGAATTGCTTTCACTAACAGTCTCCATATACAAGATCTATTCAAAACCCGCTGATTCTTGATGCAAAAGTGCAAGACATCATTAGCGTTCTTTTCAGAAACCACAGAAATCAGCAGCATAATTAAAACAAAGATAAATGCAAAAATACAGATAAAGCTAAAACAAAGCGTTTTGTGCTATAATACTCAGTGTTGTCTAACAATACACAAACCTACAGCAGAGATGAAACTACAAACAGCCACTAAATAATTGAATAAAGTTTTGTAGCACGTTAGGACGTAAGTTATTAAGGAACTAAGTAACTAGGAAAAAATACACAAGGCGCCCCCAAAAGAAGTCACTAAACACTGCAGCCTCAATTGTACAAATGTGCCCTATACAGAAACCTCATGCATGCATAATCAGCTGTACACATAATTGTCTGACACAGGCAAAATGAACACTTCACGATGCAAAAACACAAATACCTGTCCTCGAGTTTTCGTGATGCATCGCAAGTAGCTGGCCTGCTGGTGGTATTCAGCTTCGTGAAAGATGAAGTTACAGAGACGATCAACACACTCGTCGGACAATGACAGGCTGCAGAGACGAGTACGCACCTGCAGCTTCTGCTGCCGTTCAACCTGCACATCATCACATCACACCAATGCTCATTAATCAACATCCTGAACCTAACACTTCACTTGCACAGAACCAGCACAGCTAAAAGACTCTAAACGTTCTCATACACTACTGGTCTGTTCAGAATGTGTTGCAAAACCTGATCCAAATTTATTTACCACAGCACAAAATGATACATGTACAGCAGACGGACATATATGTGATGCAGTATTCGCTGTTAAAAAAATGACAGGTCAGATAATACCAACAACTGAAACCAATCTTAGTGCTAAAGAAGTGTACAGAACTTACAAAAATCACATGCAGTAAGCTACCTTTCAAAAGCATGAAGCACATACAATATTGTTAGAGTGAAGCTTATAGAATATTGCTGGACATTTGAAGCATTAGCACATTACAGGTGTTTACACAATCACGCTCCATAAATTGACATTTACTTACTTACTTCCTTAAGACCATTCCACACGTCAACAGAACGGTTAGCAAAATTGAAAGCCATGTGTCAACAAAAAACAAACAACTACTGGTAAATATAATACAAAATATAATATAAAATTAAAAAATATAAAAATATAAAATAACAATACAAAACCCATTTAACGCATCTAGTAAACAAACAGAGTCCATCTACGCCATTCTCTGCACTGACCCTAGAGCCCACAGAGGCCTAAACAAACCACAGAGAAGTTACATTTGCTGTGTAGCAAAATGCTGATAAAAAATAACTACTGACTGTCCAGAAACTTTCATATGCTGTCTTAAATCGCATTTCTAAATGTATATTTTAGCTCGAGTTTGTCGTAATTTTCACTGTAATTTGTTGACTCTTGTATTGCCAGGCTGCCCAGCTCGATGTCGTTCCAGCACTAACTACTCTTTGACTGATTGATTGATTAATTGATTGATTACAAACCTTACTGTCTCCGAGTATAGCATAGACGTCGGCGTGCAGAGACTCGGCAACTCCACAGTGCAGCAGCATTGCTTTCACGAGCGCCGTGTGATTCACACGCAAGCGGCAGTTCCGAGCGCCAAGGCTCGGGACCTCGTTGACTATTTCAGAAACAACAGCGACGACCTCGGCATCGGCAATGACAGACTGTCCGCTGGCAGATGTCACAATGTCAAAGGAACACGCAGCCAGCTCACGGGGATGCAGTCCAACAAGTCGACTCTCACGGTACACATTGTCAACTGAGTAGCGCTTTAAGTACGAAATTCCGCGGCGCGCAATGTACCGAGCAAATGGCACCTGTGACAAAACAACGTTAAATAGATCAATCCTACGGTGCAAAAAAACGCCACATATTGAAACTGCCAAGAACAGAAATAGACATACCACATCAAAAATAATTTGTTTACATCAAAAAGTACTGTGCCATGCAACTAGCATATTCTGAGAAACATACAGTTAATGCCTTTAAGTAGACAGTAGCAATAAAATAGCAATAAATAACATCACATCGACTGACCCTACTGTCGTAAGGCAAGCCAACTAGTCCACCACTGCGATCCATCAGACAAACGTAAGCATCGTTTGCATCATACAACGAGCACTTTGGCATCAGCAGTGGAATGCCAATGTGTACTGCGCCGTGCTTGCGGAATATCCGCTCCAACATGTCCGTCACGCTGCGGTTTATCAACGCTTGAGTTTCAGCAGCTGACGAAGACTGTGCCGACGTCTAGCAAATTACATCACACAGAACAATACGTGCTGTCTTTCAAACCGATAATATGATCTGATTAACTTCAACGAGTGAGTAGTGACTTATGCCTTGTGACATACACCACAGACCACCTGTCTCCATCCAGGTGTCTTGTGCTGCCACTTCCATCTTCCTTGAGTTACATCTAAAACCTACAGTCTATATTTCTTTCTCCAGAGCTCTTCTGCATATGTTCATTGGTCGCTCTCCTCCTGGACTTGCAGTGTCCACTGTATAAACCATTTATCAATGCTGAAATCATTTCTCAATGCATGTTCAAGAGCCAGTTCACTTTCCTTCTTAGATGGTCCACCAGCATGGGCTGCTGGTAAGCTGGTCAGAAAATACAGACTACTGCAAAAAGTGTCTGCAAGTTGTCCTACTTATTTCTGTTTACTGGCAGCACACTATGTTACTGATATGACATAACACACTCTTAGCATTCAGAAATTCAAACTAACTAAATTGCAACCCTTCACCTGATCCAGTGTGTTACCTTCGTGAATACTGATTATCTGTGCAATGTACATTTAAAGCAGCAAAAAAATCACAAATAAAAAGGGACAAATAGAAGACAGATCACATACATTTACAGACATATAAATGGCAGTAAACAGGCAACTTTATAGTTTAACAAACATTAACTTTTGGTTACACTACCACAGACATGAAACAAAAAAAACATATGCAATGATGACATCCGAAAGTACTGAATAATAGAATACAATGCACAAATGCTACATACTACAAACGCTTAAAATGCTCTAAATATGCAAATAACATTTAACAGCATAATTGCCGCTTAACATTATAGCCAGCAACTGAATTACATTCTACACCGCTTCAATGCAGTTCTTAATGGTAATCACCAACAACGACAGCAATATTCTGTGACAGTCGAGTATACCCGGTAGAAATCACTGTCATAAGCAAAGTCGGCTGCAGGCAATGCAACAGACTGCGTGAAGATGGTCTGAATCATGTTCTTGTATGCAGATGAGTCGGGATTCGCTATCGTAGACCGCAGCACTTCATGCAGCTCGGACTCTTCCATCTGTGGGGGTGGCAGGTAATCACATTTCAAAAGCTCCTTTGAAGTTGGTCGCTTTGCTGGGTCATGATTGAGCAGCCACCTTATGATGTGTGCCTGCAACAAAGCTTTGACATGAAATAACAAAAAAACAGATTCTCGCTGTACAACACTTACATGAAGTCACAAATAACATGAATAATCAATTACAAGTAAGCAAACCTAAGTGGCGTGCTGATGCCTATCTTTGGAGCATCAAACAAGCGATCAAGATATCGAAGGTTTGACTCCCAGCCAGGCATCACTGTGCAGTACCTTGGACAAGTTAATCAAACCTATGTACCTCTGTCAGCAAGCAGCATAATCTGACACTGGCCTAAGAGTGGGGATGCCCTATGGCTGGGAAGGTAATCGCAGGCGTGGCAGAAAGTAATCAAAAGTAATCTTGTAAAGTAATCTTGTAGTCAATAAGCACAGCTCTCACAAGTGAACGTAGCAAACAGCAACAAAAAGCATTTAATAATTTTTGTCTTTGTTGCTAAGCATATCTGCCTGCATATCTGCTCATTCCAACGAAATCCGGAAGCTGCTCGTGCCACGAACACACAACAAACTTGGCAACAGGAGTTTCTCGGCAGCCGGTCCTCGACTGTGGAACGATCTTCCACCCGGATTGCAGCAGCTGGGACTTTCCTTCAAGTCTTTCAGACGATCTTTGAAAACACATCTCTTTGGCGACTGAAGCGCCTAGTGACTCTTTCGACTTATAGGCGCTATATAAATAAATGTATCTGTCTATCTATCAATCTATCTATCTCTACCAGATTCCATCTAGCTAATATGCAAACAGTTAATAGAAGATGAAGACCTGTTTGTCGAGCTCGAGCTCATTAAAATCATCAGGCAACTCGATGGTCGGCAGTCGCAAGCTTGTGAGTGTCTTGATACGTTCCATGCCGGTCAGCATCGGTGGATAACACATCTCAAAGAATATTACACCGAGACTGTACAAGTCCACTTTCTACAAACATATCCCAAACTGCTCATCAGATTTTGTCAGTTTTATGTTTACTAATCTTTTTTTTATTTTGCTTTCTTTATTTTGCAGCTTTGTTTTTATTACGACCTTGAAAACAAAAAAAAAATTGTTTAGTTCAACACGTTACTAACAGATTCTGGGATAATTCATCCTGTACAGACTTTTGCCAGACAAAAAGTTAGGTTTCTATATGTACAGACATTTTAGAAAAAGACCAACAGTTCATTAATAAAACTAAAAATAAGACACAGTCTAAGCAAAACACTTGTTCAGGACAGACTTTACTTCAATTCACTTTACTAATTTTAAAATTCCAAAAGTTGTCTACAAAATGATGCACGTGCATCGCATGTCCAAATTATACTGCAAAGTGTTCACAATGACAGAAATGGCGACGGCAACAGACCTGGTTGTATCTAGCATCACTGTTGAGCATCTCTGGGCTGACGTACAGTGCCGTGCCGACGTGCCCCGTCAGGCTTGGTGCTGCTGCATCACGTCCAATACTTTCATTCTTGCTTGCTACATCTGGAACATACAGTGCCAGCTCCGCCAGGCCAGCCTACATCAGTTAACACACGAACCATTTCATTACTGTGGTATCCGCAACCACAGTACTGCCAATAATATAGCATCAGGCCAACGCCAGAACACAACTAGTAACGTCAACAGGGGAGGTATTGCTCCACAGTGCCTTGTGAGCTGTCAGGCTTGTGCAAAGAGGTTAAATGACATTCTTTTCAAAGTGGCCAGTCTTCCTAACCCTGAGACCACAATTCAGCCCAGCATTTCTAGAAATTAATAAGACCTGTAGTGGCAGATTCTCAGACAGAATTAACTTGCCTTAAGCTATCATAACCACACACATATTGGTGAGCCATTATTACTAACACGGATGACATAATCAAAGTGCTTGCAATAACCATTTGGTTGTTGTCTCTTTTTTGGAATATTTTTAGACCATTATTTTCATAAATTCCATGAAAAGCATAATCCAGTTAATCAGACACGAGTCTGAAGATGAGAAGCATAGCGAGTGGCTTAAGACCCATGGTGGTCACTCCTTGCTACAGGTTTGAAGACACCATTGCCAACAGTGTAGTAGTGTAGCAATTACACTCTAGAATTTATTTAATTTATTTATTTATTACTACGCCAGACAGCAGCCAGACATACAGTTACACAAACTGTAATATAAACAGCTACACAGAAATTTTTAAAAACCAGAAAAAAAAACAGCAATAATATGACACAAATCACAAGTCCTCAGACATGGCAAATGAATTCCAAATCATAGGAAGTGACAGACTCCGACTGAATTGTTTGATAATTTCGGCAATAGCACATTACGCAGTATGAATGGCAATACTCAAATACCTCCGTGGAAGCAATAATGTCGGTGGTAGCGAGACCAAAGTCGCCGATCTTGACGTGATTGTCAGACGACAAAAAGATGTTGACAGGCTTCAAGTCTCTGTGAATCATACCCTGTCAGTATATATGAGTCTCTATGAATAATACACAACTGCCAAAGCTAAGATAAAGCTGTGTGTTAGGGAAGCACAAAATATGTTTTATCCGTCGTGCTGCGTGTATCGAGGACAAACCCTATTCATCCACTAAACTATCTGTAGTTCTGTGAGTATTACCTGAAATACACTCAATGGCATTTGCTGCATTGATGGCAGAGCAATGCATTAAAAATCCAGGAACTGAAAACGTATTTTTACAATAATTTTCAAAATTCTCTAAATTTAATCACTTTAGGGTTCACTGGAGCACATACTTGCACCAAGTTACATCGATATCTGATCAGTAGTTTGTCAAATTTTGCGTGAACAGACCGACAAACACAAACTGAAAAAAACTTATTTGCTCAGCAAAGCCAGCGTGTAGAATCAAATGACAGTAGTCGGTACAACACACAGTGGCTCATTTAATATCAGAGTTTGATGTGGCGACTGTGACACTCTACTTTTATACTGTGTGTCAGTGTCTCTGCATACTTACTGGAACTCTTTGTACCTACAGAAAATGTTCGAAGACGGTCTGCATCAATCCAGTTGCAAGCATACAACATCGACCAAATGGCCGAGTTTACCTGTTACGGACCCACTGTACGGGACAATCTGCCGTATGCTATACATGACGAGACATTCATTGAATGCACTAAAGTGGAAGTTAAGGATATATCTTCAGCTTCAGCAGTCAACTGTTCCATAATGGACAACCACACTATATGACAACTGGGCTTTGATCCACCCGACACCAGTGGTCTCTGCTCAATCGTTTTCACACAGCCCTCACAGCCTGTGATGCGCCCTCGGTCTTCCAGTAGGGGGCGCAATACAAGTGCCTCAGTTACAGTTACACTTACAGACGCCTAAAAACTCAGATACAGTGCTAGTGATGATATAACATATGGTGCTGCTGTGGCATTTTTTGTGATTCTGGCATCATACTTACTTTCTTACTTACTTACTGAGTGTGTAATTTAAGAGATTTACCTGAAATGAAATGAAATTGCATAGATTTCAAGTGCATTCGAAAACTGACTGAAAAACGGCTTAGTCTAATACACCATGCAAACAAATCCAACCTGTTCGTGAATGTGTACGAGACCTTCAACTATTTCACGAAACAGTTGCCACACACGACCGACATCGTGACAGAGACCAGCATTAATGCAGTCGCGCAGTGTACTCTTCTCACAGAATTCCATCTACAGCATACAGCCAGTATTACTGACCTCAAACCAAATCAAAACTAATCTTCAAACATTAGCACATATTTTAGTTCTTCACACAATACAGAGATTGAGAATGAGCAAGGTTTAACGTCCCACCAAACACATGATAGGTCATATCAGGGACGGG
>Ga0049105_1000820_pt1 | contig 12177 bp, 6 predicted proteins | sample WorMetvaBAHAMAS1_FD_61260 | JGI IMG/M metagenome (GOLD analysis project Ga0049105, IMG submission 61260) | Worm MetaG Olavius vacuus BAHAMAS.1 | ecosystem: Host-associated > Annelida > Digestive system > Unclassified | place: Germany: Marburg | collected 2013-04-09 | reverse complement strand
GCAGAGTTATTGCGATTTCAGTGTTTGACCTCATGGCCTTGAACACTGCATTACGTGTTGTGCTTGGCTCTGGGATAATTTTCACCAAGCTAACCTTCGACAACTTATCCATGCCTGAATTATAGCGTTTTTATCATGCTGATACGTTATGTCACTGTGACCTTGACCTTTGACTCATTGACCTTGAAAGTTTCTGGTACATCAAACGTCACGTGATCAAAGTCTGTATGAAATTTGAGTGAAATCGAGCAATCCCCGGTTGAATTATGGATAATTTTGTGAATTTTAGACGTTATCTCACACTGTGACCTTGACCTCGACCTTTAACTTTTACAGCACTTCAGGTGTCATGCGTTTAAACTCTGTACAAAATTGGAGCGAAACTGAACAACCCACAGCCGAGTTACTGACGATTTAACACATTTTCGCGTGCAATTTTAGGGGGTGGGTCAGAACTGACAGAGCTTTCTCAGGGGTGCACGGACCCAACTTCACCAAACTTGGCCAGGGCATAGGGCGATCATTGCAGCATTGCACATTTGTTTCAGAATTCGGATATCTTGCTGCATTTTCAAACGCGGGTGGCTCAAAGTTGGGTGATGTTTTAAACAACACCAAATTTTGCACTTTTTGACCCCGTGAAAATTAGGGGAGGGGTCGGCGAGAAGTCTATAGTCTATACCAATTGTTCAAGCTTTACCTACGACCAAACCTATGAAATACATTTTATGGCTATCCACTGCGTGGCTGCTGAGCATGGTGGATTGATAAAAAAAGAAAGAAATAAAGAAAGTTCATAGGTAAAACTAATAAAGCTTGTGATTGCTACACTACAATGTCTATATCTACACTCAGCACTTACTGGTTCATAATACAACTTTCACACAGGCACCATACAGCATACAAGTACAGGCAGCACAGTGCTGCACCAACAAAAGTTGGTATTTCCCCACGAACAAACTAATAAACGTCTTCACACTACTGAAAGCAGTTTAATATTAGTTGAATTATTTGATGATACAAGTGCCTACAAGTAACGCAATAACACATGCTAATGAAAAGGTGGTAGGTATGTGTCGACAATAACTGCAAATGCAAAAAAACAGGAAAGTTTACTTGACAATGTTGTATCATAGAATGTTGTTACATTACACTGGATGCAGCCTCTAACCTATTCAAGTGCTACTAGAATACAGATGTCAACTACAACTGAAACAGTCACTACAGCTATCAGTTACACTATAAACACATACAATACATATATGCTGATCACGACACACTAGGCAAGATATAGAAAAAGAAGCAAAAAAACAATATTAGTATTGCCATACAAGATGAAGTACAAGTCAGCCAACAGACATGAACCCGGTCATCTGTGAGCAAAATAAAAACTAGTGACAATCAGTGCTGTTAAAAATTATATTTAAAAAATTAAATCGCATTTCATAAATGTCTTGTTAATTAATAGCTGAATTTCACTCAAACTTGTTAATTTATCTAGAAGACACAGGGAGTTCTTTTTCTGAACACAGTGTATACAATGATGCGATGAGAAATCATGCAGCAATTTTAAACAGTTGAGTTGGTTAACGTTTCATTCATACAGTATACATGCTGCTGCTACAAACTTATAAACAGTTATACTGCAAAAAAAACCCAATTTAATCACTCTTTGATGCCACTGACTAAACCAACAATGTGACACATATTACATCTAAACAATACAAATGGGTGAAAAAATTAATTAAAATTAACAAATAAAATTTTTTCAAAAACTAAAATTTTCAACAACTGATCGATGAACTGTTAATTAAAACTGCACTGTTTCCTGAAACAGTGTAGCCATACAACCTTGCATTTAATGAGAAACTGCTACAGCGTCAACACTGTCAAATAGTAAGGTTGAAATAATGAGAATGGATGTCAGAACTGCCTTGCAAAAAATGTAATTTACCAGCACTAATACTAGAACCTCAGCAAGAAACACTGATGTGCATCAGCTGACATACCAGCATTTCATTATCTGCATGTATTAAACAAAGCACAGCAACATGTATCATCAAAAATTATCTGCGAAAGACAACCCACCCATCCCTCAAATCTTTCTCAGTTTTTAACTGTGCCTGCCAATTAAATTAAATTTTTTTAATGGAAGTTCTGTAATTGATACTCAAAATTTTAAAACAAGAGCAACAGCACAGCAGCTTCTACACAGACATTGCTTGGGTTCACAAAAGTAGTGCTCGTTATAGATATGCCTGTTCAAAGTTACAGAAAACATTAGATACACATTATAGTAAATGTACAAGAGTTAAAATTGCAGTAAGATGGCATGCGTCGAACTAAAACAGATGTTTAAATACCGGTTTACAAGTATGCTGCATTTTGTTCCCACTGATGCTAACAACCATTGGCAGACGATGTAGGCACTGGTATCTTACTGGCTGAGATGCTACTAAACTGTGCAATCGGCACTGTTCTCAAGTGTAGGACTGGTATTGGAGTTAACACTGACGCAGACGATGACACTGCTGGATTTGTTGGCTTCGGCTTAACAGGCGGACGGTATGGTGGTGCAGTTGACGGCAAGTGCTGTATTGGTATAACAACCATGTCATCAGGCTTCTGACAAGGCTGAGACGCCGACCGTGACATGATCGGTGTTGAATTTGTGGCACCTGCTACAGCTGTGGACGGACTTCGAATTGCCACATGCCGAGCTGTGCTTGAATGCTGCTCAGATGTGAATGAACTGCTGGTCGACAAATTGTCTACTTTTGGTGATGACTCTGTGTATGGAGAACGACAAGCATAAGAGTCAACTACATGATTCTGCTGCTCTGCAACAGTGACTAATAAGGACGAAGTGATGGGCTGTGATGGGGTGATGGGCTGGTTGTTGTGTGTGACTGCGGAAGAAACGACTTCGTTGTGTTTATCAATATTGGCACTCATGCCAAGAAGCTCTTGTATTTCCTGTTCGATGCTCTCCAAAGTCTGCTCAAGCTCCTGTTCATAGACACTTGAAAACTCATCACAGTTGCTCGGAGGAACATTGTCGTATTCGGAGTTTGACATCTGATCTGTATTTGGACTCGGATCGGTCAGCGTCGTTCTGCTACTGAATGCACAGTCAGCTGCAATGAAACTAACAATACCAGGCTCGGTTGTGTTTGGCAGACTATTGATGTTGTCTAACAGGCTGCTAACAAGCGACGTCCGCGAACTAGGACAGTCTGTTGCAACAAGCGACTCATGTACAGAGCTAACCTCGTCATTATCTCGACCAAGAAATGACCAGTCCGATGCCTGTCTCTTCAGCAGAGCCTCGGGTACAATGACTGGTCCTCCATCTGCTGGGATGCTTGGCCGACCTACAAATTCTCCATTCACAGCTTCCACCTGCATGCTGGCAATCAACTGTTCTACGCTTGGTGGCTCAAAAGAGCCAAAAGGCTTTGTCGGCTTTTCCACCAGATCAGCTGGCCGCGGTGGTGCGGGAAGGTCCAACTTCATTCGACGCAACTCCTGCATGCTTATCAACAAAGACTGAATAACATAGTCGTCATCAAAACCAAAGTCCCACATGAGGTCTGACTGCAAAAACGTAATGAGTTCGTCAGATGACAGGCGCATTATTTTTCCTGCAAATTCACAACACACACAAAAGTGCCAGCATTCATACTATCAAAGTGTGATTTAGTTAGGGTTCTATTGAAATAACAATGTTCTGCAACAACAACAATTTCTTGAGTAGATTGCTAGAACTAGTAACTAGAAGTTGAAAGCAAAAATGCTTGTAACAATGACATAAGCAAATACTAACTCCTGTGCAGTTTCAGGATGTGAAAACTCATGGCAACCAAAAGTCGTTCTCCTTCTAAGATATAAATGTCCCAAAGTCGCAGCACTAGATGAAAAGGCACCTACAACAGAAATATGACATTTACAGAACTCTTGTTACACTGCACAGCCAGCAGCCATGAAATATGTGCAGTGTATTGCCACAGTGTACAATATGCCAGTTCTTACTATGAATGAATTCATAATAATAGCAATTTATTCTATGCTGACAGATAATATAGTATTACATAGCTGATAAGGTGGTGCAATATGCATATGCTACAGACTGTACATGGTTTAAAGGATATAAAAAATTTCTGGCAATTAGGTAACGGTGAATGGTGACAACTGATTAAATATAGTAAACATTTACATCTATCATAGCAAATTAACAATTCACAAACTTACTGCATTTTGTATTACCTTATTTGCATACTATAGCTATCACCAAAGCAACAACACAATGTATGAATTTAAACATAAAATGCAATAAAATACAAAATAAACACAACTATTTACTGTGCACTCAAAAACTGATGGGAAGCAAGTTGAATCTAATGTACGAAATCAAAACCAAAATTAATAGAAAATAAAATAAAACAGAAAACTAAAGATTATCACAGATTAAAAAGAAAGATTCAGAGAATGCACACTACACGTACACGTTTACAAATTTCAGTCTGTATGATATGACTTCCTCTGTGACAGTAATATAAGCAATGCTGATAAGTCTTGCAATTTTACAAAGTTCAATGCAAGTAAGTTCACTGACAATGAATGCTACTAACTCTATCTAAGAAGCACTGCATGAACCACTTGATGGTGTATAGACTTGAATACATGTCATTCTTCTCCTACGAAAACACACAACATACTATCAACTATGTGACCACATACATATTGCTACAAACCGTTTCTATAAAACAAAATTACACATTCCTGCAACAAGAATACTCAAACACTGGCTATTCTCTGATGCTGTTATACAGTGTGTCCAGAAAAAAGAGACCAAAAGGTTTTCTGTAATATCTTATACAAAACATGGGCAATTCTGATGAAACTTGGTATCCTGTTTCCTGAATAAATTTGCTGCAAAATCATGTGAGCTTTCTTCTGGGTCACATGCATGCGAGTTCCACTGCTACACTGTATCCAGAAAAAAAGACCAAAATGTTTTCTGAAATATCTATAAAACTCGGGCAATGCTGATAAAATTTGGTATACTGTTTAGTGTTTACTGAATGAATTTGCTGCAAAATGATATAAATGTTTTCCACATCACCTGAATAATGTCTCTACACTACCTTGTAAAACTTGAAATGCTCACTGAACACATGCTCTACCATTGAGTTGTCATAGAAAGAAACTCCAAATTGCCAGTTTTGAATCCAGTTGATTATGGCATGCGTAATCAATCTAGGAAGAAAAGGTGTATAAAACACGCATCACTGACATGGACGAACTGAAACAGCGACTGAAAACGGAGTGGGCCAAGCTGGATCATGTCGTCACTGCAGCAGCCATGTCAGTGGTGTTGTCGATAGGTCCAGATCAGTGATGCACGTTTTGTAGACCTTCTCTTGCAATATTTCCCACATGTGTTATCAAATGGATTCAAATCTGGTAAATACGAAGACCACAGTTGAGGTGGGATAAATCTGGAGTCTCCCTCTGTAAGAACTCAATGGTAGCACATGCCAATGAGAATTTCAAGTTTCACAAGATAGTGTAGAGACATCATTCAGGTGAGGTTTATATCATTTTGCAGCAAATTTATTCAGTAAACAGTGTACCAAATTTCGTCAGCATTGCCCATGTTTTATAGGAGATATTTCAGAAAACAGTTCGGTCTTTTTTTCTGAATACAGTGCAGTAATGGAACTCGCATGCATGTAGCCCAGAAGAAAGCTGACATCATAATAAGCATTTTTCAAAATCACTTGAGCAAAAACATACAAATTAATCTCAAACAATAAACAAAACAGAAGTGCAAAGCCTTTATCGTTATTTCACACAGTTTACATGAAATGTAAACACCAATAACAAATGCAGCGTTTTTAACGTCATATTCTAAAGTCAAACAAATAAAGCAGAAAAAGTCAATAATACTAAATTTTCGAAGCTACCAACCAAGTGCTTCTTCAGTCTTTTCAAACACTTCTTCAAAATTCTGTCATGGTGACTCTGGAATCGTAGAAGCTTTGGAAAGCCTTGTATGAAGAAACCTAGATGAAAATTCAAAAATACAGGAAAACACTGATGCAAAGCACAGTTTTTAACAGATTTAATAATTTTTTTGTTTCTTAAAAATCTCATCTTGATTTTCACCCACTAAATCAGTATCAAACAGTAAAAGCAAAGCAAACAAAAATATGTGTTCATGAATATCTGCTACAATTCTTAAATTTAAGAAATAAAGCTATATAAATGACAGGCTGTGGTTCTTTCGTGTCATAAACAGAACAGAAACAGTATTTGGTTCTCTCACCGTGCATGGAGTATTTATCAACGCTCATCAGTGTCGATAATGCCCAGAATGCATCCTGAAACAGTGTATTATTACATGATAAAATTATTAATAAGAAAGTTTAATAACTGGTTTATCAAGTCAGTTTTTGTGACAGAAGTCACCATATTTTCTACACTACAATATGCACCTGACTACAATATATGACAAAACTGTGCAATACCTGGACATTTATATATAAATCACATTGTCTTACAATGACAGTTAACTGTTGTGATTCACCTTACATTGAACACAGTAAAACTGGTCCACAACAGCACGTGCCACACTGCACTCTGTGACGAGTATCTCATCTCAACTAACTTATTGTATGATGCAATTACTAACACAAATGACGATGCATGCTAAGTATACCTGCTCCCTCACTAGACTTGCTAGTTCAAGACCTACTATCATGTACCACATTAAGAATCACAAGTTGCCAAGGACAGAAGATTGCATTAACACTGTGATATTCACAGAGGCTGTAATTAGAGTTCTACGAATCATCTTTGGCATATCAAATCAAAAACTGAACATGACCAGTTTATCTTAAATCACATACAAAACACGACAGCAGGTGTAAGACTGAGTGCAGAACTGAAGTTTGCTGACCTCTTCGTTCATGTACATGAGCAGCAAAGCTGCAAGTTGGCTCATGCCTTGACAGTATCCAACTTCTGTGTTATACACTGAGTATGCAGCAAGCACATGGAACAGCGACTGCTGCCTACATCATAGCAACATCGATTCATCAACATACAATACACGGTCTGTTCCATCGTATTATTTATTTAATATTAAAATCGTACCCGAAGTACACGACAGACAGAGACATAGCAGATAATGCAGATAAAAACAGAAAAACCAGCAAAAAGCACACAGGGCACATGTAACACACTGTTCACGAGACACATATACTAAAGATAACATATATATATGCCACTGTACACACAATCATAGAACTGCCATTAATAAAAAATCTATGATAACATCAAGTCCCAAAATATTTAACTTGTCATGAGATGTGGCAAGATTCAAACATGCAATAAAATGGCAGTTCTGCCATCACTAAAAACCTATGTCATCAGGCCCCAAATTACCTATTTATCACCACCATATGTAACAAAACATGAACTACAATTGTCAACTATTACAGCAGCGAACCACAGATAAGACCTAGCTGCACATACTTGACATCGTATCGTTTGCAGAACATGATGTGGTCACGAAATGTCCGATTCACATCCAAGTCAATCTGACGCACATCTGGCGACCACCGACGAGCTTTAGTCTTCATGTCCTTCACACAGCACAAATACCAAATACAAGCTATTGCTCCACAATACTCGAATGAAATGGACAAATAGCGGTGATTAATCAGTCTACAAAATCTCCTTCAAGCAGACTGCTCACAGTGCTTTTTATATACATGCAACTGACACAAAATAACTAATGTAAGAAAATCAGAATAAGAGAATGCACACATGATCACGCAAATGCAGCACATTGTAGTAAATCTGTATTACAGTTAAAGTGAATAAAGACTCACTTCATAAACACCATAATTGTCATGCTTCAGTTTTGCCACATTGAGCAGTAACGACCACACGTGTCCTCTCAGTGAGTCAGGAATACCTTTGTATATGCGACGTGCAACCTACCATCACAATCATCGTACATATCACTATAACACATCCCAAGAGAAGAGACTCAAAACAGTCAAGAATCCGTTGCACAGACTGAAAGAGAGCTATCAACAGAATGAAAAAGCGAGGAAGCAAGTGCAAAACAAGTTACATAGAAACCAGTGAATGCAAGTACAAGTACTGAGTGCCACATTCCACATCTGAATGCAGTAAGTTATGAAACAGGGTTCCCAATATATTTTGGTAGTGAAATTCAAGGACTTTTCAAGGACTTTCAAGGACCCTGAAGTTGCATTTTCAAAGACCAATTCTCGACGGAAAGAATGGACAGTATTACAGCAATATTTAATATCTGTTTCTGTGATTACGGGACGATTTTAGTTGACAAAAACAAAACATGACGATTACTAGCAAATCTTGTGTGAGGCAAAATACCTGGTAGATTTCTAAGTAAGTAAAGCACATGCATTCCAGTCGTATACAAATGCTGTTCAATGAAGTTGCTCATATTGCGTAGTCTGACTTGGTGAATTCAAGGACTTTCAAGGACCTGTGGAATGAAATTCAAGGACTTTCAAGCAACTGTCCTGTTTTCAAGTACTTATAAGGCCTTGAATTTAGGAGAAAAAAATGCAAGTACTTTCAAGGATGCGTGGGAACCCTGATGAAATGAGTGCGTTGATTTTAAGCCGACTAAAGAGCCAGCTTAAGTCTTAACACATTATGCAAACAAATCCAGCCGCTGAGCAGAATAAAAACATTAAATGGTCCAAGAGTCATGGAATCAGTCCAGTAGGAGAGGAAAAGGTCTATGGAGGAAAGGATTTGAGTTAGAATAAAGTAGTACCATATGTGTTATGGTAGACTCAATTAAAATTTTGTCTTGATCAAAAATGCTGAGACACTGTATACTGCTGAACAAATACACTGCTAAATGCTTGCAAGAGTCTATATCTGTGTCAAAATATAGCACAAAAAGTACAGCAATGGTTCATGTTTTCAGGTATAGCCACTGATGGAATATGATGATAAAACTTCAACTTCATCTGTGGCTACAATGCAACTAGCTAGATATCTTCAATTTCAATTGTTTGTTTTCCACTAACTGTATTTGGTTTATAAAGGCCACAAAATCCAGCATTCAACTTATCAGTTTTCTCAAATATTACATGATAAATGGGCATTTTCTTAATATGATACAAGAACTGCAAATTCTGTGAACATAATGTAGCTGACCTTTTCACCAGGATAGTACTTGTTCCAACTCCGACTCATTTTCAGCCACTTTGGTATCCGCTCCATCTCCAGCTGTTTGGCCTACAAACAACACTGGTTACTCAGTATTACAGTCACACTGGACTAACATTTACTATGTGCTTTATTGATTAATCACCTCTAGCACGGGCGCCCTTGAATTGGACTCCATGTTATGGCGCCTTAGAAGTCAGCGTGTTATTATTATTATTATTATTATTATTATTGCCAAAACACCACTGGTGACAAAGTATGGCAGAACACTGGTCTGACACTGATATGCTGTATTCCTGTTGCAGTTAAAAATAAATCTACTGTCTTTATCTTCACCCACTACTCACTGTCAGTGTCCACAACTGTAGTATAATACAGTCTCATTCGTGACCTGTTCTGTTCTGTGTTACAAGACATGCTGTGTCACACTAATGGACTCTCATACAGAACCTGCGTCACCCAAATCTGCTCAAATGCTCCAGAAAAAATCTACCGTACCAGTGAAAACGTCTGTGCTGCTGGAAGCAGTGCACAGCACTAAAGACACTGTCTATATGGTCAACAGTTTCAGTAAAGCAAATATACCGGTACGCAATGTTTGTAGTTATGTCAACAAACACATTAATTGCTGCTGCAGGCCTGCATACATAACTGTTTATACAGTACTGGAAACTGCATGCAGTCTTTCAGCAGTTGCCTACTTGTATATTATGTCAATTATAAATATACCTTTGCTTCGTCATCATCTGGAGCTTTTGGTAGATGACTGTCACTGAAAACAATCACAAACACATGATTTAATGATCAGCTTCGACAACTCAACTTGCCACTCATACTTACTGGCTTCCAACAGAAGCAATAAATCTACCAAAATCGGACAATTTATTGTCAGGTACTGAAAAATTACATCTGAACATAATGCAAACTAACAAAAACATATTTACTGACAAAAAGCAAAAACTTAATGAAAATGCAAAACGTTCTTACAAGTATTAGCATCTGAAATGTGACAATGTTAGACAGACTTAACAAAAATATGACTCAGAGATTTTGTTAACATAAATACATACATCTTTATTACACTGCATGGCAGCGAAATACGACACATACAGTAAATACGTACATTACAGAGTTACAGACATTTAAAACACACACAGTAACAGAAAAGTTTTAAAAAAAGCTAAAAAAAGGTACAAACTGACTGAGTCAACAAATGTGTCCCACACAAACTGCTTTATTGTTTGCCAACTGACATGAATCGACAACAAATCATACAGACATCCAATGACAACAAATCTTCGTGAGACCAAGCGTGACAAGAAAAATAATATAGAATTATCAGAGGTGAACAATTTATTCCAATACATAAGTTTTCATTGATTGATCAAATGGTTTATTGGCAGGACTTGGCAGAAATACTGCACAGAATCGACAGATTCACGCCGTCACCAGCAGCAACTAAAAATCGATCTAAAACAATTATTCCAAGCGATGGAAATTCTACTTTGCTGTTTATCTATTTTACAGCTTAAACAAATTCAAAATGTGTCACGTACTGAATGAATCCATATCTATCAGTTGTGTGATATAAATCAAAGGTCGGATCCTCCCACGGATCAATATGTGCCTTTTCATGTCCCTACATCCACAACACAGATGCATGAAAAACGCCAAATATATAAATACCAGCACAAGCTCACATAACAATCTGCCCTAAAATATGTAATTCACGTTAGCCACATCACATGTTACTGTACACCAAACACTGTACTTAATCTATGCCTGTGTGCATAAACTGGATGTTGCATCTGACAATAAAGAAATGCAACAAAATGATCACCTTATCATATTTGTCAATAATGTCAGCCCTCTCCTTTGCAGCTTGTGCCAACAAAGCCTTTTCTTCTGCTGTCAGAGCAGCACCTAATACATGCATATGTGCAGTATATTGATAGTGAATACTTTTACATGACGCATGCCAAATCTTCTCCTGCTACAACAATACTTCTTACAGTTGCAGATGCATTAATCTTTGTTTACCAAAGTACATCTGTATATAGTAATATATGCACAGTTTTGTGGTCTATTTCCTAACAGTCACAGTTTGTCAGAACAATACATGACACAACGATGATCAAATGTATGTGCAATGTACAATGGGTGTTTAGTAACAGATTTTGTCTTTCATCACCATATCTCGAGCATCAGCAAGTTCCTCATTACAAAACGCTAATAAGCCTCTTTGGCATCAACTTCCCAATAACTTTCATCAGCTTTATCGTTTACATTTACTTCAATCAATCAATCAATCAATCAATCAATCAATTTATTTCGTCACACACAACAGATACACACAATTTACAAAACCAAAGTTACGAAAACATTCACATTATGTGTAACGGGTAGTACCCAAGGAGCTTAGTGCTCCGCTTATATGGGCTACCCATGTACTAGAATCAAAATTAAACATCAATATTACTACATAAAGAATATAAAAAACAGACAGACAAGCAAGTTAGTAAAAAACTCAAAAGCAAGGTAACATAGAAAAAACCAAATGAATATGCTAAGAATACATAACTATGGATAACCATATTTTTCGAGTAGGGTGCGTATTATGTATTGTTTAAACTGATTGATGTTTGTGAGTGAACGTATTGATGGAAGGATAGAATTCCATAAAATCGGCCCTTTGTATTTAATACTAAACTGTTTTATGTTAGTATTTACTGATTCGAGGTGGTAATTGTTTGATGATCTGGTGTAGTAGGAGTGAATTTCATTATTTTGATAATTCTCATTACTTTCACCATCAAGCAGCTACACCAAGTCACTCGAGACTTAAAACTCACATACATCACATCTCTTCAACCACAAACTATTACTTACACATTTAGATTATTAGTTTTTCTGTTTGGCTATACAAAGTGG
>Ga0049105_1000819_pt1 | contig 12179 bp, 11 predicted proteins | sample WorMetvaBAHAMAS1_FD_61260 | JGI IMG/M metagenome (GOLD analysis project Ga0049105, IMG submission 61260) | Worm MetaG Olavius vacuus BAHAMAS.1 | ecosystem: Host-associated > Annelida > Digestive system > Unclassified | place: Germany: Marburg | collected 2013-04-09 | reverse complement strand
AGATGTTTAACTTGTTTTGATGTTCTGGAATGTAACGTTCATTTATAATGCATTTATTCGTACAACAGATCACTGTAAAGTGCAAACCGCATTTGTAAGTTTGTTTTATATTTTTATCAACATGAAACATTGAAACGCATCAAATTCTTCAGTTATTGTTGGAGAGCCACGCCCACTCGGGCATTTAACGAATTTTTGTACAAATTTTTACGAATTTTTTTAATTTCGGAAAATTCGTTAAAATTCGCGAATTTTTTTTGCTGAGGTAACGAATTCTCAATCTATGCATGTATTTATGGGGTATATGTGCAAAAATAAGGTACAAGAATAAGATAGCAGCGATTCTGGGAAGTTTTCTGTTTTCGTTCGATGTTAGTACGGCCTAATATCCCTATTGTGGTGTGCAGTTTTCCACCAAAAACTAAACAAGCGCAGCTGGACTAGGTGATGTAATCAGGTCAACTCAGCCTTGCATCCCTCCGGGGTCGCTAAATCGAGTACCAGCTTCGGCTGGGGTAAAGGCGGGAAAGTCACCTCTGCCGGATGGCAGGTAACACTGTGATCTCATATGGCATGTGATTTCCCGTAGCAGTGTGGTAATTTCGATTACGAACTGCTATATCCGGTTTACTTTACTTTACTTTACATAGTTTTGTACAGTAGTAGATGAAGACGTGTTTGATATGTGAAGTGCCACTGTGCCAGTGGACAGATGAGAAAAGAGGATGAGGATTAAGTTTCAAATTTTAAAATATGCTAAATTCTCTTTTGTGTTTGTTCTTTTTTCGTGGATCCTTGTGGTCTAATAATAAACTGATGATGATGGTGGTTTCTTCGACAAAGCTAAAGCTAAAGCCAGGGATTCCTACATAGCGCGTCTTATTACAGGGAAACCTGATCAGCCGCGCTTTACAATCATTGAAGTGGCAGTTGATCGGCAAGAGCCAATGGTGCTGCACTAAATGCGGCAAATCTTCCGAATCGGTACAGTGTGCTATGCTGAAGGCCTGTGACGCATGCGCAGACATGGTCCAGTGATAGTGCACTGTACCGATTTGGAAGACTTTCCCTAAATGCAGATAATTACTAAGATAATTTTTTTAGATAATAGCAAAATATGTGGTATTAAGTTTTAAGATTGTTAACTTCTGTTGGCTTGTTGCGGACTGTTATAGCTCATTTTTATAGTGATTAATAATTGTTACCAGTACTAGTAAGAACACAGAACACCACTGAAAGGATAACTGATATGCAATGTAAATAGCATATTCAATCATATTTAGTCCCACTGCCGTAATGTTATATAAACTTCGATTGTATTGCATCAACGGACAACGTGCATATCAGATTTTCATCACTATGATTATTTGCTTTTTTTGTTAACGGCCATTTATCACTGCTGTGAGTGTTGTCCATTACCGGTATTCTGGACCGAAACGCATATGCTAGTTACCGGTGGTTTTGGTGCTTATCGCATTGTAGTTAGATCTGTTTGTTTACTTTTTATACTTCGGATTTCGACATGAATTGCGTGAATAAGTGAATATTTACGGTTAAGAACATGACTACGCACATTTTGCTGCGAGATGGCGTATCACGCCAGGCCGTTTCGAACGGAGTTCGACATGAGATAGATGGTGTAGATTTGGAAGAACGCGTGTCCATCCTTAGGGCCAAAGCGGCTCCTTTTCTACAGCTGAAAGCCGAAGAAATAGGTTGTGTATCAGTTGAATTTCACATTGAAAAGGCATTGGTTGCATACAGAGCAGGTGTATGCCAGATGCTTACATTGCTGCTGGTATAGAATGGATATTGCACCTTGTATTGCACACACCATGTAACTCGCCATATTGAGGCTTTGTAGAGTAGGGACCGGCTCAGCCTCCGAGGTTCTTGAGTGTTGAATCGGGACTAGAGGAGACCCATTGTTAAACAGCTATTTGGCCATAATTTGTTGTTCCTGTTTTAAATGAGTTTAGTGTAGCATCACATACTAAGTCGTCATCCACTGAATTCAGCAAGTTGATGTTTTTTTTCTGTAAAGAAGTGCCGTAATTTGGTATTAAATTGTCTCTTCTTTAGTTTTAATCTGCGTCCCTGTATGTGGCCAGAATTATTAAACTTAAAAGAAAGAAACAGTCATATTTAACTGCAGACATTATGTGAATAATTTTGAAAACTATAGTAACATCTGATTGTCTTCTTGTTTCCAGTGATTATAGACCATAAATGTTTGTGAACACATTTTTGCTTAACATTTTTAGGCTGTAGTTTAGGGCTATGATTAGAAATAGAGTTAGCGGTAGTTATAGGTACCTCCCCAATTACTGTGTGCCAGTCTCGGAAGTTCCTGGCTCCGGCATCTGTGATCTGCCAGATGTCGCCAACTGTCATTTCTGTGAGTTTGTCATTTCTGTGAGTTTGTCATAGCACCTTTGGGACCCGTGCATTTTTTGTCGCCAGACCAACAGTCTGGAATTCACTGCCTGATCATCTGCGGGATCCGGCTATTGACTCCAACAATTTAAGCAGGACTTGCAGACGTATCCGTTCGCTGAACATTCGAAGCGTTAACGCATTAGAGGTGCTTACACATCGGCACTTACTGTCTTACAACTGTGCGTGTTATTATAAAAATGTTTCATTTCTAGCATCACTAACCTGATGCTAGCCTGTACTAACCCAAAATATTCTGATCTTGTCATACTCCAACCAACCCAGTAGCAGTAGTTTTAGGTACCTCGTCAACTACTGTGTACCAGTCTCGGAAGTTCGTGGCGCCAGCATCTGTGATGTGCCAGATGTAGCCAGCAGTCACTTCTGTGAGTTTGCCATAGCACATTTGGGACCCGTGCATTTTCTGTCGCCGGACCAACAGTCTGGGATTCACTGCCTGATCATCTGTGCGATTCGGCTGTTGACTCCAAACAATTGAAGCAGGACCTGCAGACACATCCATTTGCGATCATTCGAAGCGTTAACGCATTAGAGTTGTTTACATTATCACGCTGTACAAGTCGGCACTTACTTACTGACTTACAACTGTCCATCTTATTATAAAAATGTTTCATTTCATGCATCACTAATCTGTGATTCTAGCCTGTACTAACCCTAAATGTTCACCCTATTCTGAACTTGTCATATTCCAACCAAGCCAGTGACTGATAGTGATAACCCTTTCACACAACAACACACTGCTCTTGGCTTGGTTATAATATGCTTTGCTTTGATATTTCTCTACTGGCAGCGGCTCTATACGCAATTTGTTCAGAGCTGGCTACATACAGCTCTTGCTTAAAAACCCACTAATAGGCTCCAAATAGGCAACTCTTTTAACAGATCTAGTGAATTGCAATAGAAACATCCTTGTCATAATTAACATTTTATAACATGCAAAAATTTATGCACGTTTACGCTTGTGTGTTCTTGGTGTACTAGAACTCGTGTACTGTGGTCGTGTATTATGTGATGACGTGTCACTGGCATCGTGTGGCTTATCGAATGGATCCACAGTTCTTGCACTGAAGAAAAAGCATTTGCTTGAACCTAGTTCAAAAACTGGTACATTATAAGTTTCAAAACTGTTCTATATTTGCACTGTTGTGTTTCAGCTTTGGTTCACAAACATATTTGCTCGGTTGATTATACTTGTACATCTCCTTTGGACAATTTAAACGATGACTGAAAATGTTTATGTTTGGTTAGCTGGGCCGCGGCACCCTGTGTCTGAACGTTAAGGGCGCAGACTAGAAATCTTCTTACTTACTTATTTACTTACTTATTTGTGCTATTATTAGATCACTCTTCCTGTCTGTTTATTCATCTTCCGCAGCATCTTAAGGCATTAAGTAGCCTAACCCCACAATACCATTCTGAGTAGAAGGCTTAGTATCGGTACATTTCTTGTTGATTATGCATATTATTATTGTTAGAAATCAAAACTTTTTTCCCTAATGAGTTATGCGCAAAATGTTCCTGGTCAGACTAAGCTGCAAAGTCATTATCATGATACACGTGTATTTTATTGATAACACATTACTTGAATTTTATAAGTGGCTGTTGGTCAAATGTCTGCAATATTTTGAGAGTTGGCAATATGTAGATTTGCATTTTATAAAAAGTAAATATGAAATGCCTTAGGCCTATGCCAGCTGACAGGGCACATGAATATTGACAAACGTGCAGAATTGCACATTACTACAAATGTGTACTATAGGTACATGATAAACACAGAATTGTATAATACATACGATGCAGAATCGTATAATATACTGCATATCTTAGTTGACATTTTTCAAACTCTTGTCACAGGTAAAGACTGTTAATTTGTTTGTCCATCAGACCATCGACAAGATGGCAGTCATGTCTTGATGTCATTATTCATCATGAATAGTTAAATTTATTCGTTCATTGAAACTGTGACTGCTGACTGTCATGTTAGGTCAGGAGTTTGACTCGACAGCAATGCAACAGTTGTTGACTGCTATTAAAATTCGTACGCATCGAAACTTTCGGCCGACAGTATGTTCCTACGTTGATTGTTTTCCTTTTTGCAAACTGCAGCATATACTTAAATGTCTAATAATCAATTGTGTGCGTATTTGTTTATATACCTCATCTGTTACTTCAGCAGTCTTGTTAGACACGGAAAGGACTTCTGTTTTGTAACATAATCCCTCACTAATGATCTCCGAATGTTTTTTTTGGTAGACCTTTTGTTCACTTACCTAACCACTGGTTATAAGTCAGTTAAACAGAAGCCTGTAGTAGTTAAATATTAATAACGTCAATACATATTCTAAGTTATACAGCAGTAAACATGTTGGTAGTGTATAGTGTTGTTACGGATTCCGAGTTCGCGTCCGAATCCGTGAACTTTTCCCCAGTTCGTCCGAGTCCAAATCCTCGGATTGTTGGCGGCCGAAAATGGCGGTTTTGAAACGTATGTTCGAAAAAATTTTTCACCTCATTTCTCAAATTTATACCACCAAAACCCCATCAGATTGAATGGCACTGACGTCATTTTTACTTACCCATAGATATACTACAACAACAACATAGCAGTGCTTGTTGTCTGCGAGAGGTATTGATTTACACATTTGCGGCCGTTTGATGTACGGATACCAAACCACACGTCTGTAAACACGTTTATAATACTTTCATCCAGAATCCGAAACCGAGCCCGGATCCGCGGATTTTTTTTATAAATCCGTCCGAATCCATCCGCTTACAAGATTTTGAGATCCTTAACAACACTAGTAGTGTACCACCTTTGTGAAGCATCAAGTGTTGTGTATCTGCATTGTGTTAGCTTGAAACAATGCTGTCCAATCCGTCGACTGTTCACAATATTGTTAAGAGAAATCCCCAGCTTGCAGTGGATCCTATTGCTATTGGTACGACGTTTTTCAGTTTCTGAATGTATTCTGCAGATTTTTTTTAGCAATTATTCTTGTAATTTAACGTTCGGAAAACTTGCTGATGGAGTTTGTGGTGTCGTAAGTGAGTTGACTGCCAGAGACATCAACTGTGAAAACAGTTTCACGCTGTGTCACATGGCACATGGAAGCCGGACCACCAGATAGAATATAGAGCTTGTTGAAGTTGCCGTTGAAAATGCCGAGGAGTTCAAGTATTTAGGAGCTATTGCAACATGGGACAATAATGACTGCAGCAAGGATATTCAGAGAGGAATACAGAAAGTATCTGGAGCAATAGCAGCATTCAGCACATTATGGAACAGTAAAGGCATAAGTGGAGAGTACTAAATGTTTGTATGATAAGTGTCATAACATATAACATGACATAACATATTCATTTATTGTAGTTAAGACAGAACGCTCAACCTTCACAGTCTGTCACGCAGGACAGCAACCAATGACACGACTGTCACGCAGGACAGCCACAATGACCAGGTTTAGCCCAAAGGCTGCCAGAAACAGACAGCACTTGCCAACATCCGATCAGGTGGGCTGATGCAGCAGACACTTGGACATTGAGGCAGAAAGACGAGGATAAACTGCAGGCATTTGAGATGAAATGTTTTAGACAAAGTTTGAACATTCAATGGCAACAGAAGATTAGAAATGAAATTTTGATCAGGATCGGTATGGCACAGGATATAGTGCAAAAGGTTATTGAGAAGAGGCTGAATCTTCTTGGTAACATATGTGGAATGCCAGGTAACAGTTTGCTGAAACAGGTGGCATTTGGACGGCAAGGAAGAATGGTTAAAGAATGATCTACACACACCAGTGTTAGTACAGGTCCTGGTCCTGGTCCTGGTCCTGGTCCCGGACCTCTCTGGTCCAAGAGCGCTTCGGTTTGGTCTCGGAACATTTTTTGGATCTTCTCGTCGTTTTCTTGGGACGAGTTATTCTCGTCGTGCCTCGCCATCGTCTCAGCAGTTATGGTTAGCGTGCTTTTTCTGTAGCCGGCATTGCAATATGGAACTGGTTACCAGACAGTCTGAGAGGTCCGACCATCATCAGAGACTCCTTCAGGCGTTCACTGAAGACGTTACTCGTGTACATAGCGCAGTAGAGCTTTCTGGTCGATGCACTCTATAAATTTGCTTACTGACTTACTTACTTTGGACCGGACTCGGTCCATGTCACCATGTGTAGCATTTGCTCTGTTGTTTTTGTTTATTTCATATAAACCACACTTCACATCAGCCACAAAAAAAGAAAGTAATTGACGTTACTGCTAGCACTGGGTGAATATCTTACATCGTCGGACGGTAAGTGCATGTATGCAACATTTTTGCGGACAATAAGTTAGCAAATAGCAATCTAATGCAGGCGTATATTAAGTCTCTGATTCGATTCGGTTCAACCAGTTCCAAATTGCTGATGTTTCTGAACTGATCCTGGTCCATTTGTGGCTGGACCGTACCATCACTAACACACACTGATGGTGGAATGTCATCATATAGTTAAACATGCGTTGAACACTTAACGGTCATTGAGCCAATGGAGCTTGATAATGGCACATCTGTGGAAGACTAACATTTGTGGTCTCTGATTGTCTGAGTTATGTGAAACAATTTCAGTCTAAAAATCTCAAGAGTTTTGCTGTATGAAATCTTACAGGATAAGACTGCAAAACAGAGGAATAATTTCATGTCAAACGCAAAGACCAGTTATTGCTGCAGAATTAGCTGGATATGTACAGTGTATGTGAAAACAGAGAGAAGAAGTGTTTCAGCATGATAAAAGAAAAATTGCAAGATATTAATCATAACATCACAGAAAGTTATGAGACAGTGGATATGGCCTGTGAAGCTGCTGTGATATTCCTCAGCATTGTCTTAACAGTTGTCGACATCTTACGATGTTAATATTTAATTTGTTTGGTTATTACATATATGATTAATCAAGTATTTGTACCGTGTTCTCACGTATATTTGTGTAAAATGTCTGTCATCTAAGTTAAATAACTGAGTAGGATGTTAAATTCGTTTTTTTTTCAAAATTTGAACTTCGTATGTAAAATTCGAATTTAATTCGAACTTCGTTTAGTGGCTTCAGCACTGGCAACAAGTCAGCCATCAGCTGCCAGTGCTCGTCTCTCAGCTCAATCGTCGGTCGACAATGCGGTGCCTGCAATCTTATGAAGCGATAGCCAGCGCCGAGCTATTAAGTGTCAATTACACACACATACCTCCCTCCTCCTGTCCGCCTCACGTGTTCAGCGTCTCTGCTGCCGCACCCATAGGTGGCTGTCATTTGTCTCATCTCACGCACGGCTACGTCCGTGACTGGCCATTCGTTCAACTTCGTTTCACTTTTGGGGCCAGGTCGAATTTTAGTTTTATCGATTGCATGTTTATATATTCTATCGTCCATGTTTATATTTATAACCGAATCCGAATGTATGCAAATTGAATTCGAATTCGTAATTTAAATCGAAAATTCGAACTTCGTTTAACATCACTATAACTGAGTGATAAACACTATTGTTTAATGTCGTAGCTGTTATAATGTACCATTTTCAAATCTTATCGAATTGTGCTGCTGTGCCGTTAATGTCTCGTAGAAGTTACTGTTGTTGATTGTGTTTAGCTTTTCTACGTGACGCAGATTTGTTGATGCTTACGTTGTCTGACTCAACATCAAGATTGCGGTATCCAACTTTTATTGGTTATTCACAAATTCTCTTAAATAATATATGTACATTAGAGATTGCATAACATATGCTGGTACTGGGTACTCAGAAGCTGATTGATAGCCAGCTTATTCTACTGTATGAACCAAACAGAGAATCGGTACAAAAGAAAACTTATAAAAAAAAACAAAATATAGTCCACGGCTAATCTCCATTAGGTGAATTTATATAGCACTTTATAATGCTCATCTCTAAAGCACTTAGATATGGCTCATGTATAACAAGGGGATCACACAGTTTTACTTGCCACCCACACACGAACCATATCTGCCTTTACTCCCCAACCGCAAGGCGTCACCGCCCTTTGGCTGGTCCTTATTGCGCCTACCCACTAATGGATAGCCAGGCTGAGTTGACCTGGGTGGCTGATTACATACCAAGATAAATGTCCGGCACCGAGAATTGAACCCAGACATGGTCACCCATCCCAGAACTAACATATGTGTTGCAACGATAACACTTAAAATAGCCAAGTGCAGGGAACGTTGTTTGTGAATTACCCTTTATGGAGACACCAAGACTCATTGTCGCTCCACTGTTCACACAAGTGACCAGTTTCCGACCATGGAGCTATAACAGTAGCGGTATGGGCATTGTCACTTTTCATTCTCTGAATGTGGCGTGATTGTATAGATTGTAATGATAGTAACGGCAGTAAGAACAACTAGATTCCGGAGTTTCTTACGAGAAGAAACTGCTTGCATTGGAGCGGTGTGACCAGGTGTCAGCTGATCCAAGGCTGTGTCTGCTGCGCAGAACAGTACTGTGTGCAGACTGCCTCGCCGCAGTGTTGTAGCGTCACCCGCTGTCTGCAGCGTTTACCGTGACGTGGATCGATATCTCTCACGGATGGGTTTTGGGTTAAAGTATTAAAGGGTTAAAGGGGCCATATCTAAGTGCTTTAGAGATAGGCATTATAAAGTGCTATAAAAGTAAGGCTGTGATTTTGTGACCTTAGGTGAGATTACTGAAAATGTTGGAACGTAAATTGAGATCATTCTATACGTTGCGTTAAAATTTCGATTTATGGAGGAAAAGCGAGCGAAGAAATCAGTTGGAAAGTGAGAAGTGACGAAGAAAGAAATAAGAAAAATACAGCATCTGCAGTGACAGTAGGGTGTCTGTGTCCCCAATGATAAAGCAAAGTAAAGTAAAATGAAGTAATGTAGATTTGTAGCACTCACTAGTAGCTGATGTTGTTGTCGCGGCTCGTCGTGCCGCGGACACGTTGACGAATTGGCGACACAGCCTTTTCTGTTGCTGCACTGCAAGCATGGAACAGGCTGCTGACAGAGCTGAAACTGCTATGATCGATGGACTCGTTTCGTCGTGATCTGAAAACAGTTCTGTTTTCTGTCTACGGGCACCAGGATTGACTCTGTTATGCGCCCTCGGTCTTCTAGTAAGGGGTGCAACTGCAAGTGCCTCAGTTACAGTTACAGTTACAGTGTGTGTTATGTGTTACAGTGTATTTGAAGCTCATCCATTGCTGTGCGATGCAGTTATAGAGTTAATGAGCTGCGTCAGTAAAGGCCTCAACAAGACTCCTGCAACGGCATTGAGGCGTATGTCTTGTTGTGCTTTTATATATGTTTGCAATTACTGCCTGTCAACATAGCTGTGTCTACTGCAGATGTAACTCTGTCAAGACATATCTGTATGCAGACGTTGTGTCTCGTCACTTACATGAGGCTTACGTATCGTGTTACAGCTTTCATATGTTGTCTTTTATTCCTGCTGAATCTCAGGAAAGCTGTAGTTAGTCTTGTTTATTGAGACTTGCTTTCAGAACAGAAAGTTACAGTGACTGCGATGTTAAACGTGTTGATAATGTCAGGCCTCCCACTTGTCCGTAAATTCCTTAAATTTCTTTAAAAATTTTGACGTCCTTAAAAGTCCTTTGCAATCAAAATTTGCCGTCAAATTCCTTAAAAACTGTTACTTGCATTCGAGTCCAGAAACATTTCTAGTTAAATGAATTAGCCAATCAGATACCAAATGGCCAGCAACATCAGAATTAGGCACCATGTGTAACAATGCGTGTCACTTCCTGAACAAACCTGTTTACTTACTTACGATTACTTCTACACTTGGTGTATTCCGGCTGTCGGACCAGTCAACGATGTGTAACGAGGTACATTTTTGTGTTGTTTTGCAGTGTGTGTCACAGCCAATAGTTGTACGTTGACGTGAGCCAGTTTTAAAAAATGTCCTTAGATTTGAAGATTTTTGATGTCCTTAAAAATGCATTTTTTACAGTAGGAGGCCTGTAATGCAGTTGATAAGAATGATGTTAACAGGCTATAGCATATAGCATGGGACAGATTATAATAAGACTGGTTTGCATCTGTGAGTGTATCTCTGCATCTGTCTGTGCGCACTCTCATGGTCGCATTTCTTGATCGATATCACCAAAATTGGCACAGACGTAAGAACGTTCATTGGGGTGAACATCGCACCACCCTTCCCCATTTTGCCCCCAAACCCCATTTTAGGCCACACTATTACCGAAGCAAAGCAAAGCAATAGGCAGGGCAGGAGCCAGGGCGGTGGATCGTCCAGCCAGGTGGTCTGGTGTAGTGGTTAGCGCGTTGGTTTCGATCAGTAAAGTTAATCTACGTCGGGCCTGGTTAGTACTGAGATGGGCGACCATGTCCGGGTTCAATTCCCGGACACTTATTTCGGTATGTAACCAACCAGGCACACAAGGCCAACTCAGCCTTCCATCCCTCCGGGGTCGGTAAATGAGTACCAACTTCGGCTGGGAAGGCAAAGGCAAGTATGGTTCATTCCTTTAGCGGATGAATGCGGAGTGTGCAGGTAGAACTGTGAGATCCCTTGAGAACGCGTGCCATACCCGAGTGCCTTAGAGGTGTGATCACGACAAGGCGCTATACAAATCCACGTTTACCTTTACCTTTATCAGATCATTTGACCTGGCGCGTCCTGGTGTAGTGCCGCCACCACTCGTAAGCTGCTGCGTCTTTGCTGTTGTGCTACAGAGCAGTACAATCTGGATCGGATGGATGCTGAAGAAGATGTGGAGGAGGAAGCTGCTGAGATGGAGGTCAACTCAAACATGTTGATCAATTTGCCGCAAGACCAGCAGCACCTCATCACGGCTGACTTCTTCCGCCAGGCAATGTTAGCCGCGGTGGCTGGCAACAGTGGTACTGGCGTCGGTTCAGTGCCTCCTGCCACAGTTGTCACCGAGGTTTGTCACCGTACTTAGTTACATAATGCACGTCAGAGGCGTTGGAAACAGCATCTGGGCCCAAATTCACAGATATTGTCTTAAGATTTATCCTAAGTGTCATAAGATCATCTTAAGACAAAAGTTATGCTGTCGTAAGATTATCTTATGACATATCTTAGGATCTTGAGCCCGTTTGTCTTAAGACATCTAAAAGGTGATCGTAAGATTTTGTCTCAAGATAAGTCTTAAGATTGTCGTAAGTCCGAAAGTTGTCTTAAGATTGTCTTAAGATCGTCTGTGAATTTGGGGCCTGGCCTGTAACAAGTGTCAGCTAATTATTTCATTACTAACACATCACACACGTCAGAGGTGTGTGGATCTTAAAAATGCTGATTTGCCTACAATCAATGGAGTGGCATTGCTAGGAATGAGGCAAGAGGACACTTCTGCTTCTCTCATATTGTTGACCTTCAGCCCTCTCTTGTTTTCATGATTTGGGGGATTTCCATTACCCATCCAAGCAACCCTGTATCGTGTTAAGGTGGTCTTCAGGAGTGCTGTAAACTTTCAGCGATTACTGTGTTACTAAATGATTGACAGTGCTAGTTAGTGCTCTTGCCTTTAGTGTTTTTGCACGGTTGGTTTGCTGTTGTTAAGAAGAGCACCTGGGGCCAGATTTTCAAAAAATCTTGGGAAAATCCTAAGTTTTGCGTAAGTTTTTCCTAAGTTTATGTTAAGTTTATCGAAAGTTATAAAGTTAAGATTTTCACAGAATTTTAAATTTAATTCACTATTGCAATATTAAGACTTACTA
>Ga0049105_1000818_pt1 | contig 12180 bp, 8 predicted proteins | sample WorMetvaBAHAMAS1_FD_61260 | JGI IMG/M metagenome (GOLD analysis project Ga0049105, IMG submission 61260) | Worm MetaG Olavius vacuus BAHAMAS.1 | ecosystem: Host-associated > Annelida > Digestive system > Unclassified | place: Germany: Marburg | collected 2013-04-09 | reverse complement strand
TTTGGATGAAACTGTCTTTCGTACAGAAACTCAACGTTGTTGATGCGTTCTGTCGGATTATCGGGAATGTCTTCTGCTGCCCAGTAGAGATATTGGGCTGAACAACATCAATAGGCATTCAGTGATTAGACACTGTCATTGACTGATAACATGAACAAACTAGCAAATATGCACAATGCAAGCAATTGTAATGCAACTACTTCTGTGCTATTTGTAACTGTACAATTTTTATGATTTTTCGTTTAATCGATCAATCAATCCATCAGTCAAGTTGATTTGCAAAGCTTTTAAGGAATAAAATTTAGACTATATGCTGAGTATACAAAGCATGCAATATTACACACTGTCCTTCCACAGATGCTAATAAATATCTCTACTACTTAACAAATAAAACGATGCCAAAAATATAATATAATGTTGTCAATTTCAGTTCGATTATCACATATGATAAAAAAACGTTTTCTGTTTTCTGAGGTGTCTTTAAATTGCACTACAAAATCGAAAATGTGAAGACGTTAATGAAAAATCCACATACTAGCTATTATGTGTTCTCTGCCCATCGGACGAAGTCGATTGTATGCCGTGTCACTCTGCTTGTGATGTGCCACTTGCAGCGCGTATGTAAGAATTGCCATCTGGAAAGGATCAGTGACGTACATGATCTTACTGGCGAGGTAGTCAGCGGCTCGGTCAGCTGCTGCATCAGCCGCCTGCTTTGCTTCCTGCATTTCATGTCACAGCACACATAAACCGGACTTCAAATATATCAGTTTAACTAAGTACATTGGCTACAAAGCTCATTTTATTGGTAAAAGGTGAAAATTCACAACTGTTTGTAGGTGTATTCAAATGCGATGAAGCAGTAGATAGCATCTGACTAACATGTGAGATCGAATCCAAAATAAGCCGGATAACTGGGCTTGCACTGACATGTAACTTACTATGATCTTCTTGATAGGTCACATATTAACAGTAACATATCCGTAGTAGGTAATATGCATTGACACAAATCCTCACTGCAGTGAGGCTCAAGTGAAATTACAAAATAAAAGAAACATGTTTTTTGACCACTCTAAACAATTAGTAAAATCCAGCGACAGTTTTGAAAAGTACACACAACATGTACGACAGCAAAACAAGAACTCAGCTACTACAGAGAGAGCGTGAATCGAACATCACTCTATTGTACGATGCAAAAAGCATTTTTGATATGTTGAACTTTTCAAAGGCGTGCGCATCGATTACAGTCAATGTTGAAATAAGTCATAACATAAAGTAAATTCACTGATGCAGGCCCACTTAACAAATGAATAAATGACGATTAAATAACGTCAGTGCACTGTCAGCATCACTTTGATAAACTGAAGTGCAGTTGATGTTGAATTGCAAGTAGCTATGCTACGTTAAGTGAATGCGCTGACGTTATGGTAACGCCCACTTCTATACTGCCACATGCTTGCACAGGCCTACATCATGTTGTGCAATCCAATTTTTATCTGCCATGTCACAACTGTGCAATGCAACCAAATACCGGAATCACATTAGTAAGTAAGTAAATAAGTAAGTAAATGTTGATTAGGTGATTAGGTAACACCTCTAATGTGTTAACACCTTGAATGTCCGACGAACAGATACGTCTTCAAGATCCACCTAAATGGGCGGGACTTGAAATCTGTTCGCCTAATGGGTGTTGTTATAATATTTCATACTGCAATGTCATTACTGCAATATAAATAGGCCAATACCTAACTTTGACCCACAATATATGACCTCAGAGATACTAATGCACTCGTTCTCTTTAACCTCTGTGAATATTGCCATAAATGATATATCGCTAAAATCTAGCTTCTTCGGGCTACATTTTTGTCCGAGATACTATAGGTGTATCTTCAACCACTTTGACGTAATCAGCCCCAAATGCTACCAATATCGGTGAAATAATGCAAAGTAAGGGCTGTTTAAGGTCATTCAAGGTCACCAATTTTGGTGCCAATTGAAGGCTCATATGTGACTTTCTATCAGTGATTAGTACTAACTTACATCCTATCATGCACCGTTTCCAAGTTATTGCAGATTATTGGTCAAATTTTTGCTTTTAACAGGGGTGTATACAATCGTTTAGGGTGAACCCTTAAACTCAGAGCCATGAAATTTGGCCTCAAGAAACTAGAAACATCACTCTTATCATATGGTATTGATATGTGTACAGACGATTATTTAATTTTATCACAGTGCACGCGTTTGACAGATGGATAGACAGACAGATATCAACAGCAAGAGCTCGCCTCCACATGACATTTATTGGGGATAGGTCCCAAGGCCCTGCATCCAGTCATGTAGAAATATTATTAATACATTAAACGAGGCAAAGAAACAGTGAGATGAAACGTACGCCGGTCAGACGTTTAGCCAGAGACAACGAGATGAGGACATGTGAAGTGATCGGAATGTGCCACGTATAATTCTGACCACTCGGAGTTGTCGTGTTTGGCTGCACAGCAACACATGTTCTTAATTATCAACAACAGCAGCAGCAGTTACATCACAATATAACAATTTTGACTGCAATTTCTAGGCCAGTGGTTTTCAACCTTTTTCACACTGTGGACCACCAACATTGATTGATTGATTGAGCAAGGTTTAATGTCCCAGCAAACACATTATAGGTCATATCGGGGACGATTTTTACAGGTCATATGACCAAACCAACAGTGTCAAAGCACTGAAGGAAAACAGTTGGTCTTTCAGATAAGGCTTGAATCCTACCAGGACCACTCCACCATATTACAATAATACAACTCTAGGCAACCGCCTCTATGCACAGTGTAAGTAAGAATATTTGTACACGGTGCAAAAAAGCAACAGTCACTATGCGCTGCAGCCCTACACAAACCAAAGTGTCATCAAAAGCCTCTTAAACTGTGCAAGTGAGATGTCTCTGTCACATAATATGACAGGCAGAGAGTTCCAGAGACACGTAAGGCATAAGGGTCGCAATGTGACAAACCCAATCTGCTGGACCTGTAAGAACTGCTCACATGAGTGTGCTGCTGACTGTGAACATTGTCACACAACCCAGCATGGAGCAGTTCTGATAATATTCCCTCTTAACCTCCACACAATCATCATAACTCTGGACCCCCAACACATGTCCTAACTAGACGGCAGACCTCAGAGGCCCAAGAAATCAAACACCCAATAATCTCGTATACAATAATTAAATCAGTTAAAATTTACTACTGCTTAAATCTAGTTTTGATTCTAAACGTTGTGAAGAAATGGGTGTACGTTAGTAATGCAATAATGTGTGTGTGAAGGTTTTGCCTGTTTTTCACTGCAGATTATGTTCAAATATGGTGTTACACATTAGCTGCAGAAAATGCCATTTCATGCAAGCAGGTGGTTGCAAATGGCAGAACACTGACAGCTTTATCGGCGAGTAATGCATGGATAGTCTGACACCAGTGTCACTGTAAAATACAGCAGAAACTAGAACAGCAACTGCTAACTCCAGTTAGATGATAATCTAGCCAATTCTTTTTGTTCATGATCAGCCAAATTAGCAAGGAGGCAGTCAAATGGATTTCAAATCCAATCAAACATTCTCATGACATCGCCAATAAAACAGTCATGGAAACGGTGTGAAAACCGCTGGATATGATTCATAATGGTACTGTCTTGGCCTCATTTACTATCAGAAAGTCAGCTAAGTAAAGTAGCTATGGTCTTTTCTGAAGAACACAAAATGGGAGCAAGAAAGTTACGCCTACATCTTTGTAAGAGGTCACTTTTTAATATTTCTCGGCCTGCTCACAGAGCTGGCAGCTAGCCACAGACCCCAGGGGTCCACAGACCACCAGTTAAAAACCCGTTCTAAACAACCTTTAAAAAGTTGGCAGCGAATTTCTAACTTTTAATTTGTATTTTCCATATACAACCAACAGTCTCACTCTGCAAAAGGCAGTGGTACACAGCTTTTCAGCTGATGGCCAATAATTGTATTTTTTTATGCCTCCTAGAGCCACATCAATGTAGTCTTGAGTATTCACACTGTAATATATAAAAATGTAAACTAATAAAAACATTTATAAGAACATTATTTAAGTACATTGTTGAAGGATGATTACTACAGGCCTGGTATCATCTACTCAGCAGCATTAATACACTATGAAAGAATAAGGATTAGTTCTAAAGTGCAGCAAAAGTATTTACCCAAAAGCTTCGGTCATAGTAGTGGTCGGCTGTTTCAACAAATGCACCCTCATCGTTCTGCTGCTGTGTCAACCACAGCGCCATTCTGTCGAGAATTTGAACTGGAATATACAGTATCTCAAACCACTGACTGACCATTGCAGCATGCAGTGTCTTCAGCGTCATCGACGTCAGCCTGCCACAGCAGTATCACAAACGTTGTACTCACCAACAAACTGGCTAAACTGGTATTGTTTTTCTGAATATGTCTAGTAGTATGTGATCTACTATGTAGACCAAACAGAATACACACAAAAATATTTTGTAAACCTCTAACTGAACTTACTCTTAATCTCTAACAAGTATCATTAGAAATGAACAAAGCAGAACTAAATTGCTGCTACATTTGACAAACCTGACACATGGCTTGGGAGCTCGTCGGAACATCTTGTAAGAACCATCATCTTGCATGTAAGCATATTGTCGCATCAGAACTGCACAAAAAGCTCAATTATATTAGCAACTGCTGTAGCCCATATTAACAAGAAACAAATGTGCAGCCATTAAACCGTCCATATAACTAAACTGGTCAGCATCGTATGGTGTTTTAACAAACTGTTATTATTTGGATATCACAACACACATTTAACCTAAAAATATTCAACTCCAGCAAACAGAATGGGGATCTGGCAGATCCTGTAGAGAGTAAAGCTACATGTGGATGTGAAAGCACTACTTACTGGTCTGCATGTACTCCAGTGCAAGTTCCAGCTTCTTATCATCGAGTAAGTTGATAGTCTGCAGGTAGTTGAGCGTCTGAAGATTGACAGCGAATTCATAGATGTATCCTTCACCGGAGTCATGATAGGCCCATGCAGTATTCAGTGACGTTAGATGATCTTCAAACATTCCCGGAGAAACCAGATCACCTGCAACACCGCCAACGATAACTTAACAATGCAAAGCCCAACAAATTTTAAACAAATTATGTAAAACATTCTATCTCTTCTTCTTTGCTGGCCTATCAATCAATCAATCAATCAAAATCTTTTTATAGTGGCCTAAGTAGTACTAACCACTGCTAGGACCACTAAGGGTGTCACAGTACAGAAGTCACTATGTGTGGATTTCTATTAGTGATCAGCAGTAATCACATCCAAAAGTGGCTTAGCTTTGAAATAGCTGCCAACAGTTTGTGATATGCAAGTGATCTTAAAATAATATTCCAAGATCACTGTAGATTAGGCCTACCACTGATGGCAAAAATCAATAGCCCATGTATGATTTCCTATTGGTCGATAATATCAGCCATCTGTGTAGCAGGTATAAATTTTGAGATATCGCATACCACCACAACTACAAATGATTGGCAGAGAATTGAAAGACATATCAATGTTTCACTCCTAGAGTTGTCTGTGTATGATGAATCAGTACAGCACATTGACCACTGGCTTCATCTGTTAGATAATCACCTCGACAGCACATGCGATAGACTACTGTACAAACAAGACACAATGGCACCAATGATGTTAAGAAAGTTCTGACACTTTGCTAGTGCCTACTAAAACATGATAGACACACAGTTGCTTTACCATATACGTGGAGTGTGGAAACACCAGAGTACGGGATGTACAGTAGATCGCGAGCTCCTGGGTCAAAAAATCTCTCTGAGATGTTGATTTTCAGATCGGGAATTATAAGCGAGCCGGTATTGACCAGGTCGACGAGGTACGGAGTGAATTTGTGTCGGCCGACGACTCCATCATACTGAATATACAGTCAACAATGCTGCAAGTTTTACCTATCAGCCAATTTATTGTAAACGTTTGTTGACAACTGAACGTATGCATTACTCGCATAGTTTACGAGATGGTCATCATTTGTGACAGCACCCACATGACTCTAGATGACCTTACACTGTCGTGACTATCAGCAGTCTCAATGGCACAGCTGTGTGAAGCACTATGACAACAACATTTTGTATGCAGACTACAGACTTAAGACCACCAACAGGCAGACAACTGCATCGTAGTAGGCATTCTGACACCTCAGTATCAATAACATCAATAATAACAATAATGGTAGGCGGGTGGGTAAGGTGGCAGTTGAGTGCCACTACAGGCCAATCACATGAGAAGGCATTCTTGTTTCACTGCTTCTTCAGTTTGACATTTCAATGCTACATGCATGAATGAGTCTTCTGTCATACTGAACATCGAGCCAGACCTCTAGTCATTCGACCATGCGTTTTTTGCTTTGCTTTTAGCCCTTTGACATTTTACACCTTAGGGCATAACATAATATTAATTTCCATAAAAATAATAATAATAACAATAAGCAGAATACACACACAGTTCCTACTACGATTATTATATATTTGAAAGACAACAAATACACACCTCAACACGGATTGGAAATTCTTCGTAATCTTCACGTTGGCTGCTGAATGCCCTCAACTTTACTGTGAAGTCTCCTCGATCCAATGTCGACACAATTGGCATCATCAAATATGTTGACAAACCAGCTTTGAGCTGCACAAAGAATCATGTTAATGAAACAGTTTTTAGCCGAGTCAAGTTCTGTTTAACAATCAGCACAACAAGTAAACAATAGCAATGTGTACAATATCAACAGTTAATTAACTAGTACTTAACAATAATAGTTTATAATTAGCAGTAAATGACTGCTTGTTGTTAGTTATGTGAAAATGTTCACTGCAAATCTCTTCAACACACGTGTTGTGTTTTAAAATATCTTCAATGAGCCTTTCCCAATGCAAATAATTTTCAACACACAATGAATATTTGCTTGCTGCTAACTGAGATTCTCATTTCTCAATTATTTTTCGCAGAATGAAAACAAGACAATCACCGGCAGCATGGTCTGAAAGTCGCCGAAGCTAGTGCGAGGAGCGTATGACACGACGTAGCCGAAGTCTTCAACGTGAATGAACTTGTATGCTGGGTCTCCCATCAGCATAACTAGCACCTGTACATACAGCAGCATTCAAGTGCCATATTCATGAGCACTATGTAGAAACAGAGAAACCGCCTTACTAAAAAATTCTTATCAGTAGCGATTCCAAGACAAGATAATTGGAGGGAGCATTTATTCAAATCATAAGGCTTCATTTCGCTGCAGGGTTAAAGCTTGCTTAGCTCCCTGCTTCTTATTCAAATTTTCATGTGAAGAAAAATGTTACAAACTCATCCCATTACGGCTTGGAAATTATGTGACATTTATCTATGTGGCAAAATTAGTGCAAAAAGCAGCTGCACCTTTGCTTTCATTTGTGGTCTAATAGAGCTATTACGTAAAGGTAAAGGTAAACGTGGATTTGTATAGTGCCTTATCATGAACACACATCTAAGGTGCTCAGGCATGGCACACGTTCTCAAGGGATCTCACAGTTTTACCTGCACACCCTGCGTTCATCCGCTAATGGAATGAACCATACCTGCCTTTGCCTTCCCAGCCGAAGCTGGTACTCATTTACCGACCCCGGAGGGATGGAAGGCTGAGTTGGCCTTCCATATAAGTACGTACGCAGCACATGTATGACCTGGAGTTAAATGTCAGCAGATGACATTGACATAGGCCACACTTGTACACGGCTGCATCAGGTCAAATGTCCAGTGACTGATTTCACTGCATTTTCAGTTTGCATTTATACAGTACATTTCGTATGAAAAAATTTACAACCAGAGCTAATTACATTCAAAATACTTCTTTTTTTACAATTTTTCTATTTTTTGTATGCAAAATGCTAAAATGAGAACAAAAGATTTTTGGGGGAAAAAGCAGAGACGAGACATACCTCCATGTCCTGATCCCAGGTGCTGAAGATGCAGAGTCGCAGTCCCACCTGCTCACCTCGGCGGATAACATCCGGTGCTTCGACTGTCATGAAGAAACTACGTGTTGTATCATGCTGCACAAACCAATGGTACTAGCTCTAAACCAAGTGAGAAAATTCATACACAGCACAATGAAATACAAGGTGGGTCAATGGTAAGCCCAACCTTTTTACTATTATGTTATCAGTAACATTATATACATCAGGCCATATTGTGAAATAAAATATTTAACAACAGTTTGTAATATTACATGTATGTGACGCTCAAACTCTTCACAAAAGCTCACTCTATTGACAAACTTTAGTACGATTTGTTGCAGAGAAATCAGTGGTAATTTATTTTCGGCCAACACTGTACAAGAGTCTAAAACACATCACTCACCTGTACATATTCTTTTGCTATTGACAATCCTTGGTCGGGATGCATGAAGAATGCTCCCAGGACAAGTGGATCCATTGTCTCATCCTGCAGTACCCGTATTTCTCCTTGACCGACCTGCCTGTTGACAGCAACAACAGAACATCACATAATTCTACTGCTAACAAGGTTGTTAATATTGTGGTATTGTATTGATGCCAATAGTATCATCAATCTTTTTTGAGTACTGATGCAAGTATCAGCGATACTTTTCATATGCAGTTTCAAAATAGGTAATGGCAATTCTTTCTTCACTTTTTTGGCATATTTGATGCAATGTCGTTAATTAATTCCGTCAACAACAACACTACTGTGCCTGAAAGAGTAAAAACTAGGACTGTAGTCTTGCATCTAAACTAAATACTGCTACAGTGCTTACTCATTAACATCACGTCATTGTAAACTATAGTGATTTTGCCATATCTCAACAATAATTTTTCTATTAACTTTGTGCATAGTCGCAAATGACCATGCAAATAAATTAATGTTGCTGCACGTAATAAACAATGAAAAATATTGCCACAAAAGTACTGGGATAGGTACTGACAATACTTTTCAACAGCAGTATTGGTAATGGTATTGACAATAGTTTTCATGAGTATTGTTAACATCTCTGCCTGCTAATCACTGAATAGACAGTCATACACATGGTGCACTAAACATTAACTCTGAAAGTCAGTCAATGAGCCAAGTTTAACACTAGAAACAAAATGTCTACTCTCTTCAACTCCGGCCTATTATGAGCAATAATTTCAACTGCATCAGGCTGCAAGCACTGACAATTATAAGTCCCAAGAGTCAATGAGATCTATATGGCAGGGCAGAAACAGAGTATGGCTAATTGACACGCCACCACAAATGGTCAGTTTATGATGCACTCCCTGCAGAGCTAAGTGACTATAACCACCCCACCGTGACCATCTGTTTCCGAGTCCGTACTCTGAGTAAGACTTGGGGTTACCATTTCTGCATCTTAGTTCTACCCTGTCACATTCAGGGTTACTGCTACGGAGGTTAACAATCAAACTGCAGTGCAGAGAGAACCCTACACTACACCTACTTGATGTAGTGTTCGTTCCAGAACATTTGCCATGGATCAGTGTAGCGACTGTTCCAGAAGACGCTATACAGCTCGTTTGGTCTCATTCGATACCTCTGATCTGCAGGCAGGTCACCTGATATTCAACATGTACATTAAACAACAATTATAGAAAAACATAAAAAATTGGTGTAAGATGACTGGTGGCCTACCAGTCATCTTACACCAAAATGACTTGCAATGACCATTTTTAAGGCAACAGTCTTTCCATCCAATCAACTACTAATTAGTAAATAACCAAAAAACAAACGTAATGCTTAGTCGTATCACTATCGACGACTAATACAGGGTGATGCAGAATAAACTGGACTATTTACTTTTGTTGACAAAGTTCTGTATTTCTATAACAAATCACGCAAGTATGATAATGTATGCGTAGCACCAAAAACATTAGTCAAAGCGGTGCTCACTGTGTCCTCCACCGGTTGCAACACAAGCGACAATCGTTTGCAAAACTACCCTATAGCGCGATCGATAACGTCTTGACCAATCTGCTCCCAGCAGGTTTGTAGGACTTCTTTCAGTTTCATCAATTCTTTTAATTAAATTGTTCAAAGTACTGCATTTCCATTATGTCAAAGGAATTTTTTTCATGATTCTAAGCGCTCCCCACCCTTTTTCAACTCGCAACACACAAATTAATGCTCAATCATGATCATCATACATCTAATACATCAGCTATGACATTACACAGTATAGCAATTACCACAGAATATTTAAATGCACATTTTTTTACCATCTTCATATTTGTCTATGTGCTACAAGACTGTGTAAAGGCGTTATTTTATGCAAATTTTTGTAAAAGGTTGAACAGTTCAGTTTATTCTGCACCACCCTGTATATTGGAATGTTGAAATGGACACCATGCATCATGTGGATAACGAGTAAATTCGTACATGCTAAGTTAGAGACTTCGAGACAAAAGATCACTGCAAGACACAAAATTTACATCTGTTCTAATGAGCACGAAATGCCCTGCAACCAAACAAATATATTAATGCACTTATGTTGTGGTAGTGGATAAATCAAAAACAAAACTTGAACTTGCATGTGATCTCATCATAGCCGTCAGCACAGTCGACGATGCCATCACATGTTCTGTACAGGTCGTAGCACTGGTATGCCAGCGGACAAATTCCAACACCGAGCGATCGGTTGCATGGAGTAAACTCTGTCAAACAGCAGTTACGACATCTCTCAGGTAACTTAATGGTCAATACGAGGGCACTTCTTACCCAAGTATGTTGGGTATATATTTACCTGTGCACACCTATGCCTTGCAATGCAGGTAAGCAGCAAAAATCTGTGTCTCACACGAAGCTGAGAAAGTCATCGAAGAACAATGAATGACAGCTAATGGTTTTATTCTGAATTGGATGTGTATGATAGCAGTGACAGTGATTCCATTACAGACAATTTTTGTATCGGGTAATATGTAATATACAGAGTGCTTACAAATCAAGTTGAAACTAACCTTGGTTGATGGTGATGTTTGCATCACTGAGAATAATCAGACCAACAGCCTACAGCAGCAACATTGCAGCAGCACAACAGCTTCATCAGCAGTATACACTCTAGGCCAAAAAAAACCTGCCCACTGTATGTATGACACTAATTATGGCTAATTTTAACTCAGTTTATAATTTTTGTATCGTATTATTCTGTTGGTCTGACGACGTCATTAGCTAGAGGAACATAAAGCAAATGCATTATCACATGTAGCACAGTCGGGCGACAAGCCATTCCTATGGAGCAAGCCAAAATTTGACCCTCCGTAACTTTGTACTCTCTGGACCGATCTTTACCAAACTTGGTATGATTACGTCGGCGACCCCTAGTCAGAGGCCAATTTTAGTCAAATTTGGTTGAGTGGGGAATTCCCCACAAATAGGTGAAATATAACCTCTCTGTGACTTTTTGTAGTGTCCCTTTTTTCGTGGTCATGCCTGGAGGAAAAACCTGTGAACGGATTCGCACGCATAATGGCTCAAAACGCGTGAAATCAGGCAAGGACGTGCCTTTTGGGGGTCAAAAAGTGGTCACCCCCACCCCCACTAGCCCCCAAATTCTGAAAATTTTGCATTACAGAAGCAGTTTTTCGCTCAAAACACGTATAAATCTTGGTGGAGGCCCCACCAAATTTCGTAATCAAATAGGAAACAGCCCATGGGGATTTCAAATTTGGGGTTAAAAATTTGACTGGAAGTAGAATTCTGGCCGTTTCTGCGCATGCATAGCAGAAAATTGGCTAAAAATACATGAAATCGTGGTCCAATTTCTAAAATTTCTTGCCATATAGGAAATCGGGCACGGGGAAGTCAAATTTTACACCGGAAGTAGTCTTATGGCTGTTTCTGCACATGCGCACTAAAAGTGAGCAAAATGGCTCAAAACCAGGCGAAAACTCAGGTTGTGTACGAAACCGGGAACGGAAAACATAGTTAATGCCAGAAGGACAACTGTGGCCGTTTCTGCGCATGCGCAATAGCAAATTAAGCAAAAATAGCCGAAGCGAACTTGGCGAAGACGTGGTCCCTTTGCCAAAACTTAACATCGAAAAGAAAACGAGTCATGTAAAACTTTGCTAATAAAGTGGTTGAGTAACGTGCGACGAAA
>Ga0049105_1000817_pt1 | contig 12184 bp, 11 predicted proteins | sample WorMetvaBAHAMAS1_FD_61260 | JGI IMG/M metagenome (GOLD analysis project Ga0049105, IMG submission 61260) | Worm MetaG Olavius vacuus BAHAMAS.1 | ecosystem: Host-associated > Annelida > Digestive system > Unclassified | place: Germany: Marburg | collected 2013-04-09 | reverse complement strand
TATCTGTGAATGCTGACAACTGCAGATCACAAACCGCCTAGTCAACATGTGCCCGTTAACAGAATTTGGAAGGAGTATTTTGCAATCGCTCCAAGATGTTGAGGAAGCGTGCGACGTCACGTCAGCTCCAACGCTCGCTGTTTTCAGGAACATGTTCACTTCCTTCCTTCCTATAACTGTTTCCGGCTTCAGTACACCGTGTTGTACCATACATTACGTCACTAGTCCGTAGGCTAATGTAACGCAATGTAACTAATGCAATGCACTCGGCTGGCTGACTACAGCACTCTCGAAATTAAATGAAAGCCGTTGTTCTGATGGTTGCTCGTTGACCCGTTTAACTGGATTTATGGGTCGCTTGGATGGGAGAAAAGAGAGGGACGAAAAAGATGTGAAAGTAGGATGCACGCCCATCGCTTCAATATCTTACAACGCTGCTGCTTCTATCTTATTTTTAAGTCATCACTCGTCACATTTACGTCCAAATGTTTCGTCCAGTTTTAATTCTCTACTAATTAGTATGTGTGTAGACGTTCGTTAGTTATACGCTGTGACGAAACTTGAGCTTATTGTGCCTGTCTCTGGCGGCCAGCATTGTTGGGCTTGTGCCTGTTCTGGCAGCCTGCTGTATTTCATATGATTCTGTTACATTTGCGTTTAACTGTACTGACTGGTGAACAAAGTGATGATAATGATGATCAATTTTCCGACGTCCGGGTCGCGCAGTATACCAAGTCAAAATTGCAAAGTCGGCCATTTTAGACATATACTGGTACGGCAACCAAGCTGAATAGAGATGGTTGTTGTGTCTGTCCTGCGTGGCAGACTGTTGTATGTTGTATAACATGTGCAAGGTTGAGCGGTATGTCTTCACCATATTAAAGGAAGATTATTATTATTACAAATCTATAGGTACGTTTCTATAGCCTCACGAAGCCTTTTGTTCGACTAAGCTCTGCATTATTTTGCATATGTGCCTTTTACAGTTGGCTAAAACGGCAATCTGACGCGGCAGTGATGACCATCGATCGGTCCACTCTTCGGTCTGGGGCAAAATTTTAACTACTGACTTCACGCACACATACACACACCTCGACGACACAGAGCCCAGTTCTCTTGCGATAGCCACGTGTACCGCAGTTGCTGCACGCACTCCACTTGCCCCACTTTGTGCGCACCAGCAAGTTGTTCGACTCCAGCAAATACTCCGCCTGTGGCTGTGGCCCGTCTTTCGGATCCTCAAACACCTACACAACCAGCACAACACCATTGCCAGAGACGCGAGATAGACAGAGAATTCGGCAAAGGTACCGTAGAATTACTGAGAGTAGAATTTTTTAAAGGCAAATATTACCGTCAAACTGTCAACTGTCGGCGGCAGGGCTAACCTATATAGCACAAGGTTACCGCCTACTCTAAGGGCGACCACCCGTGAATGCGTGCATTTACTTACGCGTGGTCACTTCCAGTCAGGTGACAAAGATGGCGGTCACACCATTTAATCAGCCATATCCAAAAACCAAATGCTACCTCGTGGTTGTATGTTTTATAGAACGTAACTTGTGGCCACTCCAAGTTTTACATTGCGGGAATAGGAATTTTCGACCTTTTTGCTCCTGTTACCTTGACCTTGACCCGATGATCTTCATATACAAGCCTGACTCATCTTCCCTGGAGATATACCGGATGTGCAAGTATAAACTTCCTACGTCAAGGCTTTCGAAAAGTATCGTTTGACAGACAGATAGACTGTAGACACAAAGAAAATTATATACCACGCCGCTTCGCAGGTGGTCACAAATTCTTGGTAAAACGGGAAGTTTACAGAGCTCCCACTAATCCGGACTGGTGGTCATGGCGTATAGCGCTAGCGCGTTGGTCTCGATCAACGAAGTTAACCTACGTCGGGCCCGGTTAGTACTGGGATCGGTGACCGTGTCCGGGTTTAATTCACGGTACCGGACATTTATCTCGATATGTAACCAGCCACCCAGGCCAAATCAGCCTTCCTTCCTTCGGGGTCGGTAAATGAGGACCATCTTCCGCTGAGAAGGAAAAGGCAGGTATGGTTCATTCCGTTAGCAGATGAACGCGGGATGGGAAAGTAAAACTGTGAGATCCCTTGAGAACGTGTGCCATACCTGAGCGCCTTAGTTCACGACGAGGCGCTATATAAATCCATGTTTACCTTACCTTTACCTTTAACTGAATCTGTGGGTCGCTTGGGTGGCAGTGGTAATGAAAAAGCCGCAAATGGAGCGCTATGATGGATGAAGTCCACACAATATGAGAAAGGGTTGGTACCCATAGCCTTATTCCTAGCGATCCTGTAGTACTGGCTTCAATATTATGCTTTATTACGCCCCCCCATTCTTACCGTTTCTACGGTTCTCCACACCTACCCTTTTCTTGTGCTCCTGGCTTTCAATGGCCAGCACGTAGGTAGTCTGTTCGATGCCGTGCTGGAAGCACGAGTACAGTCCGGCGTCCTCGAAGACAACGTTGACGATGTTGAGCGTGGCATCGAAGTCGATGTGAAATCGATCGTCATCAGGTAGTTCTACGTAACCGTCGCCGGTCGGAGAGATGGACAGACGACGCAGCCAGACGATACCGTTGCTCTTGGGACTCAGTAACTTCTTGCGGCTGCAACAGCGCGACATCGTTATATCGTCGTATAGACGTCGCCATATACGACGTCGCGATCCCACGTCCTATAAAGTGCGAGTCATAAAAACAATAAAACAATCCCTTCAACTTTTGTTGATATTTTACCAGTGCGTGAAAATTTTTGAATGAAATTCTACACAACTATTAATCAATAAAATATATACTTTATCACAAACTTTTGTTGAGATACATCAGAAAATGACTAATATATACAGATATAATCACGAAAACCCCAATTTCGCAGTCTTATAATGTTTATACGGATATGATACCAGTAGGCATGCGGTACTCATTTAAATTCAAACGCACAACACCATCTTATCAACAGAATAATTAATGGCGTCATTAATTAAGCAGATCAAATAAACAGTTCTTTTTCTTGAATATTATTCTGCAATTTGTCATCACGCTCAATATGCGAAAGATTTCAGCGGCTGACAAGATGAGAATGCAGACGTTGCGTGTGAGCACTTGACTGCTTTCGTGGCTGCCAGCGGCGGTCACTTCGAGCATCTGCAGTAATTAACTCTGTCCATCTTCAAGCCTGTATGCTCATCTCAGCACCAAAAACTGGCTCTTTTCAGAGCCACCCACATACGAGGGTCGTTGTAGAAATTGGTTAACGTATGTAGACATTACATTACAAGAAACTCATCAGAAGATGAGATAGCGAACGTGAACTTTCTTTACGACAAAATTGTACACGCATTACAAAATACAATAGACTGGTGCATAAATTCCGCCACAGATCTACGCGGTTATCTGTTAGAACGCAGGCTTACCAAATTCAGTGAAATAACGCAATGCAACGGCCATTACGTCGTTCGAGGTCATTCAAGGTCACCGATTTTGCTACCAATCGAAAGCTCATACACTACTTCCTATTAGTGATTAATACTAACTTACCTCCTACCTTGCACCATTTCCAAGTCTAAAAACTAGATTCCTTGGCCGATATTTCCGCTGCAGAAAGTATTGGCACATCTTCAACCACTTTTACGTAATCCGTCCAGAAAGCTACCGAATTCGGTGAAATTACGCCGCGGTTAGGGCTATTACGCCGTTCAAGATCATCCAAGGTCACCGAGTTTGGTACCAATCGAAAGCTCATATGCGACTTCCTACTAGTGATTAATACTAACTATATCTTGCACCGTTTCCGAGATATAGCGTTTGATGGGTCCAAAATCGCTATATTTGGCTAACCCTCTTGTGTTTAACGCCCCCGACGAACGACGAAAGGGTTTCCCTGGAACGATCTCCGTAAAATTGTCAAGAGATGGCCAAGGTACTAAATGGCGTAGAAAAATTGACAAAAATTTCAGTCGCCCGACTAGGGTGCATGAACGTTACAGACGACAGACGACAGACAGACGACATACGACAGACGACGGACGACGACATATAGCGAACGTGAACGTGAGTTCCCGTTCGCTAAAATGAACAGGGGCTTGTTTTTTTGACTCATGCTGTAGACGTTGCGGTTCGACGTCTATAATACGACGTCGGATCGCAACGTCGAAAGACGACTATATACGACGACATAACGACGTCACACAAAAAAAGTCGACAAAAGAAAAGCCCCACGACGACCCAAAAAAACGACGTCGATCGGCCGTTCACGTGACTTCGCCCTGGTCGGAATGAAGTCGAATTTCTTACAGGGCAATCACTCATCATTATCATCATTTTTATTTGTTCATAAAAAAACAATTTCATAAAAACATGACAACAGACAACACGCGAACAGGACTGACAAGGCTAGCTTAGCACTCACAGTGGCCCCAATAAAGAAAGAAAAAACAGAAAAAAACAACAGTTGCTAAGCCTGTGGATGTGTCAGCGATACGATATACTAGAGACTAGAATAAAAACAGAAATATATGACACTAACTAACAATATATTTCTGTTTTTATTCTAGTCTTTATCATTATTATTATCATCATCATCATTTTCATCTTCATCGTCATCGATAACATCATATTTTATTTGTCATACGATGAAACATGCTTATTTGCAACTTATGTAAGAATCGGCCAGTCTGGCAGAGGCTCAGATTGCCAACCGAAAAATCTCGATATCTGCTGCGCCACGAATTTAGAAGGATGTCTACTTTGACGACGTTGTCTCCTGCTATTCAAAACATTTGTGTTCCAGCAATCCTTTATTGTCATTGCTTTCTGGCTATTTGTGTATTTCCTGTATATCCGAGACCACTCTGCATTATTACTAGCATTTTCAGCGTGGGGAACTGAGAATCTTGGATATTCACGCCACTGTGTATTACTTCTAAATCCGCGAGTGACAGTGACCACTGTAGGCCTAGTGACGTATAGATTTGACGTACCGGTAACTAATAATTTCCGTTTGTGAGTTGTTGATATTGTAAAATGTAAATGTTGAATGGAAGTACATTTATCGGCAATGGCAAACATCGGCTTATTGTTAAATTAATTGTGGCATAGCATTGTATCAATCTATCGTTCTTGTCAGCATATGATGGTGATATGACTATTAAACTTATAAATTAACTTATGGTAGAAAATATGCGGGAGTCTAAGACAGGACGTCGCAGGAAGCGCTACAAAGAGTCTAAGACATTGCAATTATATGTGGAACAAAACATTGCATGTTGACGAAATTTAAGCTGTGGACTCCATTGACAGTTCTAGGTCACTATGTGTGTACATAATGTAAACTAATGCAACACAGCCGTTAATTTCGGAGGTATTGAGAGGTTAGAACTTAGTTTTCTTTATCTGGGTTTTCCTGGTTTTTTGCTGAAGAAATATGGACTGATTTTTGGCAACACTGGGAAAGAAGGTCATATTACGAACTGGGAAACCGTTCGTCACACATCGAGAGTGGTCTCGCTTGTCAAAAAACTGCGACGTGATTCGCGAAACATAACAAGATACCACTGGACTGTTTTTCGTAAAATAATACGATACGATCGAAGGCCCTATTTCGTGAAGACGAAAGACAGACAGAACAAAACGAGGTTGTACGTTAAATTGGCGCCCATTAGTTGGTGTTTTCGTCTAGGTTTGAGCTAAATGCATCCCGACCATTTCGCACGACTGACTCACGACTTGGCCATGGGGAACCTACTATTTGGCAGTAGGCCTATTGAAACTCCGGGCACGACGTCAACTGAGCGAAAGCTAAGGCCCATGTGAGAGATGTGGTGTGTCGTCATACGAAAAGGAGTCTGCGGCACATTACAATTTATTTTTTGGCTTTATGCCAAATTACCGCAAAAAGTAATCGCCCGCGAATTGAGACCATCCTGCACACTGTTTTGAAGTTTCAGTTCGATCGCGCTTGTTTACAGAGAGAGAGACGAACGCAAACGTGTGTTGATAATAACAGATTGTCTGCGTCTCCAACGCACACACAATAAATGTTTAAAAGAAGCAAAACTAGACGCAGCTCTCAGCACCGACATGCACAATGTGATAATAGAAATTGAAACGCTATCACACCAGGCAGTGCACGGCAACTGCTGGCCTTCGTACGAGTCGAGGTAGATGAAGTTGATGAGACTGTGCGGTTCGTCGATGTTCGCCAAGTACATGTTCTTCTTGGCGGTCAGACAGTCGGCGTACTTGGCGTAGTCGGCGCGTATCTCCTCCACGGTTGCCTTCCCGTACAAGCTCATTCGCGGTCTCTTTCTGACATGTGGTCTGTCGTCTGTCGGCTCGCGCTTGGTGTTTGTCAACCAGTCGCGACCTCTCATCATTGCCTTCTGGGACAGTCCGATTGCGCCTTTCATCGCGTCGATAACTAGACGTCGATGTCGGTGATGCCTGGAAACATCCAAGTTATCAGCATCACCCTCTACCACAAAGTGCGAACGTCACGACTATGCAGAAAAGTACGCGGATTATTGAAAGGGTTACTTCTCGAACGTCTCCAGTATAGCCTATGTCGACTTATAATGATTTCAACGCCCGTTGCAGTCTGACGCCTCGTTAGTAATCTGTCATCTGTAGAGTACCTTCGCTCTTGGTTACATGCATCTCTGCACTGGTTCACCATGTCGTCCATCCACTCTGCGTAACTGCCTATACTTCGTTACGTTGAATATAGGCCTACTTTAATTCAAAATTTCAAAATTTGTCGATTTCAGCAGATGCATCCAAATATTAAACTATTGCAAATATACCCAAAAGTAACTTAAATTTCCCTGTACACTTTTCTAAAACTAAAACAGCTAAGATTTCCGAACTGACCATTAATAGGACATATGATATACTTAGCTAAGTAAGTGCTCTTGTCTACAGCAAATCCTAGCATATAGATGTCAATATGAATGTCCTGCAACAACTTGGTAGCTCTATGTCACAACAGCTTAAATGAACTCTTCGGCAATAAAATTAACTCTAACTCTCTTGCAAAATTTCTAAACATTTAAAAAATTATTTAACTCTTTGTCTGAAATAGGGTATTTACGGTAAATTTTAACTCCCGAGTCCCGTCGTATAGAGACGATATCAGCCACCGCTCTGACGTTTCCGCTATTCTAGTGCCGTCCACAAAATATCTCGAGTTACTAACTAACTAACTTACTTACTTATTTCTGTTGACAGTACCGTCAAACTCAAACCAACAGTTTGTGCGTGGAAGTATCAGAGGATGAGGTCGGTAGACTGGATGTCGAACTTTGATTATCAGCAGAGGTTAGTAGACGACTCCGTTTTCTCTGCCTATTATCTGAACTGCCGCGATCCCTTACGCCACCACGTATCCATGGCTGTGAACCGTCAGGGTTCTTTATATCTGTCAGATTAACACTGTTGTCGATATGACGCACGCTGGCTGTCTGGAACTCCATTTCAACTTTTGCTGACTTTCTGCCTTTGGTCTGCATGACGCTGTTGTTTTGTATCTTGATCCTGCTCTCCGAGCGGACACGTTTCATGGCTGTCTTTGACGACAACCGCTCTTCCGAGATCGTCGAATTTAAACTGCTTTGAAGCTTGGTCGAAGAATTATTGAGACGTTCCATAGATGTCCAGTCACTGCGTATTGACCGTACGGTGCTATGATGATGGCGCGAAAGGTTGTCGGAAGTCGGCTGACGCTCGGGCAGATGGACGATTGCTGACTGATAGAAAACAACGTACGAGCCAATGACCAGCAGAAACATAAGAACAGTTGTCAGGATGCTGCATGGGTTTCCACATGATCGGTGTCGCCGAACAGCCGCTGAAGCCGTCTTGTTCACACTGAACATCTTAAAATCTCGGCTTTCGTCAGTATTAAAAGTGATAAGCATGTATATACTACTACCGTAACACGTCATCACCGTGTTCACCATGACGTCATAGTGATGGGTGGCGTCACGTTGCCATGGATTCGGCGTTGATGCGGACTGAAAAGTGATGTAGTGTAAATAGTGTGCTTGTCGAGGGCGACGGAGTCGGTCAGCAATGGATTGTAGAAGAGTTACATGGCTGTCCCCGATACCACAGGTGAGCTACTTAAGGTCTTCTGAGTCTGACACATGAACCAGTGAGTGTGTTAGAGAGGTACCCCTGTGGAAAGCGCAAATTTGACCATGCAGCCAATAATCTGCCATAACTTGGAAACGGTGAGAGATAGCGGTGGGTGTAACTTAACGTTAGTATTAATCACTAACAGGAAATCGCATATGGGCTTTTTAACTGTACCAAAATCGGTGACCTTGAATGACCTTGAACGGCGTAATGGCCGTCATTTTACATTATTTCAGCGAATTCGGTTGCTTTGGGGTCAATTACGTAAACGTGGTTGAAGAGAGACACATACTGTCTGCACCAGAAATGTAGTTCAAAGAATTAGTTTATAGCAATATGAGTGTGGCGATATTCTCAGAGGTTTTTGAGAAAGAATTCGTCAGAGAGAGGCACTACTCGTCAAGAGCGATAATTTGATCAATGCTGCGCGATATCTGGTAAACGGTACGAAATAGGATGCAAGTTAGTATTCACTGATAGGAAGTCGCATACGGGCTTTCAATTGGTACCAAAATCAGTGACCTTGAATGACCTTGAACGGCGTAATGACCGCTGACCCGCGCTTTCTCTGCGGTAGGTGAGCTTCTTATCTTGTTTGTTAATAATGCGATGATGATGACTGCCGAAAGTAGTGTCATCGTGTTGGTGCAGAAGATGTTTGTGGGCCAGGCCCATATGAATACATCACTAATATGATCGTCGAGTACTTGCAACTGAACGAGACGTTTAAAGGGAGGGCGTTTTTTTTTATCGCTATGTACTCTGTGCATAGAATCGACTGCCGACGGAACTGAAACTCCTCCGCTCGACCGCTTCTATCTAGACATCTGAACGCGTTTTCATTTCATGTCGACTAATGCTTAATTAATGACTCCACGATGCACCCTCGTTTCATCTGCAGGAAGCGTAATACAGTGTCTTATTGTATGTATATGTATCGTATTTTTCGACGGAACACAGCATCATAAAACTGTTGTTGTTGGTGTTAGCCGATATGTCCTTCGGCAAAGACGTGTGCGGGCTGTCCGAAGATTCCGTCATGTGAGGCGCCCAAGACCCGTCTGCTGCATTTCGGTTCCGACTTGAACGTGCTGCCTGTGTTACCGCCGTGTCCACAAAGAGAGACCGCCGAGCTGGTCAGTGTCCCGGCCAGCTTGGCAACTGGACTTCCGAAGACGCCCTGCCCCGCCGCGCCCAAGAAATTCTACGACGACTCGTGCGTGCATCGAACATATCGTGTGCATTAATATTCACCGTTCTTACACTACACTTTTTAAGAGTTTCATAGATCGTCCGTGTAATGTATATAAAACTTTATTAGCGCAACTGTACGACTGCGTGGTGATCATGTGCCGATATATTCAGATCACGTCCTAGATCACGTCATTTAGTCATTTTCTCAGACCATTCACGAATATCGAAACAGTCGGTAATGGCGTACTTCAAATTTTGGGCCTCCCTGCAGAAAACAGAAGGGGGCCTTTTCCGCTGGCGAGACACTATACGTTCTCTGTTGGTTATAGCATATGTTTTATGCGTATTCCCCCTAAAGAGTAAAAACTTACGAAACAGTGTAGTGTTACACGCTGATAAATATATTAAGGCACCGCGTTTGGCCTCCTAAGTCCCCACTCACGGGCGGTGTCAGCAGCAAGCTGATGCGGCAAACTAAACTGATGGATAAGCCTACGATATGATACGATATGAGATGCAAATGTTTAAACGAGCGATCTGACGAGAAGCTGACCTAGTCTATCATCACGACGTAGAAAGGAAAACTAATATTTGAATACAAATTGAAACAAACAAACCGTTCATGGGCAGTAACACTCAGCTGGCATCTACGGCATTTTTCACGGGGGGGGGATATCCGGAGAATTCTCTGTGGTAGACTGTGGCTGTCCTGGGGAATTTCGGATTTGGGGTTTGTTCGGGGGGATTTTCGGGAGAGGGGGAATTTTTCACGGGGAAAATGTCCGGGTGGAATTATCCAGGGTGGGTGTCCGGATTGCGTGCAGGATTACAAACAAGTCTCTACGTGCAGCGGTTATGATTTGCGCCGCCCTGGTTAACACACAGACACACAGACTCACAAACACACACAGAGCTTCCGACCGGTTATATATTATCAGCTGAGCCAGCTGAGCTGAAAACTGGTGAGCGCAAAAATCCGAAAAGCGGCGATGAAGAAAAGCAGTTATGGTGGAAATAATTTGTGGAAGAGACAAGTTTAACCTCAAAGGGAAATGTAAACGAACGATTGATTGAGAATGGTGACAGCGGCAGTGATGAATTAGCCTGCGTGAAATGGGATGAAAATGAAAGAGATTCAATTTTAAGAGGTTACCCACATGAAAGAGGAAAATGATTCCGAAGACAAGATGACGCATATCGAGTTAAATGTACCGTGTGAAGAACGAAGTTACAACATGATGGAGTAGCTGACGACATTGTATCTGCGTTGGAGACGCAGCCACCTCAATATTACTGTGATTGTCCTGCTTTTTTCTTTCTTTCTTCTTTTTCTTTCTTTTTCTTTTTTCTTCTTCTTTTATCACTTTCCCGCAAAATTTTATTCTCTCGCTTCTTTTCTCTGGACACAAGCGCAATCGACTTTAAACTTTAACAGCCCACAATGTGCAGAATGGTCTTAATTCGTTGTCTATTACTTTTCTCGGTAATCTGACATAATGGAAAAATTATATCTCTTTCAGAATTTTATCTCAGCACTTCTCCATGAGAGAAATTGATCCGTCTCGCAGCAAACGCTGTGACGGCAAGTACATATCTCTCAAATAGGGCTTGACACAACGAAGGCAGCTGTCAGCTGCAGGCCGACACCTGGCAACAGTCACAACACTGCATAATACTTGTTAACGGTGTCTCATGAGAAACTCTAGAATTTCATTAACAGTATCAATGTGTAGATAATACGGTGATTTGTCTCAATGAAGAGTGCAATATGATTTCTGCAGACTGGACAACGTCAGTCCGAACCCGGAATTTCGCTATCGTTGGAAGAACGAGACATGCGCCGGACCTGACAAACTCACTGGATACAAGACGCTGGCGTAGTCAGTATCGCGTTTATGGTTTCTTATACTATTTCCAAGCTTGATGCCATAGTTGTTCCGTTCCATCATACCCAACAAGTCCGGAACTTTTTCTCCAAACGTGCAGTTCCTTTAGGTTCCACAAAATTGATGAAGATATAACTTCTGTTGTATAATGTTAAGTTGTAGTCAAATCTTGCTGGTTTTGTCTGCATAGTAATAGACTCCACAGGTAAGAGAGGCGAGAGGGGAGTGCCTTACTTTAACGCTCTCGCTAGGGGTGATCCCCTACAAATAGCGCCGTAAGTGATATATCACTAAAACTTGATTCTTTGGCCTACATTTCTGCCGCTGAAAGTATCAGTGTATCTCCAACCATTTTACGTAATCCGTCCTGAACGCTACCGAATTCGGTGAAATTACGCAGCGGTTAGCGCTATTACGCCGTTCAAGGTCATCCAAGGTCACCGAGTTTGGTACCAATCGAAAGCTCATATGCGACTTCCTATTAGTCATTAATCCATAATCCATAATCCACACGGTCCAGCGCTTACACACTTAATGTGACCAGCGGCAAAATAAACGCGCGTTGAAAAGAAATGTCTTCAACTGGCGTTTGAACGCACTGCCACTGGTCCGTTAAGTCCTGAAGCTCAGCCGACAACGCATTCCATGCTTTAGGTCCGGCATGCGAATAGCAACGTTCGCCGAACTTAAGTCAGGTAGTGAGCGGTTCATAGCGATTTGTGTCAGCAGATCGAAGTCGCTTCCGGAACTGTATATTGGCGGTAGCCGCCACGAGACCGGAGAGATACGACGGACTGCTGCCAATGTGCACTTGGTGCATCAGTACACACAATTTATATGTGACACGATGCCTGATCGGCAGCCAATGTAGATCTCGAAGAGCTGACGTCACGTGATCTCGCGGGCGGAGGCCTTTGATGAGTCGTGCCGCG
>Ga0049105_1000816_pt1 | contig 12201 bp, 2 predicted proteins | sample WorMetvaBAHAMAS1_FD_61260 | JGI IMG/M metagenome (GOLD analysis project Ga0049105, IMG submission 61260) | Worm MetaG Olavius vacuus BAHAMAS.1 | ecosystem: Host-associated > Annelida > Digestive system > Unclassified | place: Germany: Marburg | collected 2013-04-09 | reverse complement strand
ACGGCACATATAGCATTTTGCGAGGAGACAGACCCCAGATCTCCCACTGTTGTTAGTTAGGAAACGGCACATATAGCATTTTGCGAGGAGACAGACCCCAGATCTCCCACTGTTGTTAGTAAACTGTCATAATAAATTATATAAATTAATCAGTCATTAAACGTTTTTAAGGATTACAATCATTTTTAATATTATACATAAATTGCATTGTGTTTACTTATTTGATTGCTTACTTACTTATTTAACATCAATGAAAGTTGTGTCGCAGTGAAAGCCGATCAAAAGTTGCTTGCATCACATGGCAGAATGACAGCACTTATTAATTGTCAACTATTACACGGTCTGAAATTTTCTTATTTTAAATAAATTAACAGTTACTAATTAATTGGTAATTTTAAAAAGCTACTTTTTGCTTGCCATTTGCACAGATAACAAAAGGCAAGCTGTAGTTTTAGTCGTTAGCGTTTTTCTGATTACTTTTGTAGCATATCGGCCGCACATTTTGAACTGCCACTTTTATTACCGGCATTTTTTTGTTTTGTTTTTAATGTGATGCTTAGTTATGTTTTTTTTGTCTTATACGTGCATTTGAATAGTTAACAATGGCTGCTCACTCACAGTGGTTCCAGTGAATGTGAATTTTGTTGCTTTTAACTGCTAATGTGTGTTATTTTGTAACTGTGATGGGTTTTTACTGTGTATAAGCATTGCAATCTGTCGACTGTTTTTTAATACAACTATGCGTATTGGTCCCCCAACTTCTAGGCCGTAGTTTTCAAAAGGCATGAAATTTCACAGCAAGTAGTCACCAGAATGCAGGATTTAGCATCCGAGTTTTCAAAAATTTTCCGGCTGTGATACCCTCGGATCCTTGAGGTTGCGACCCTCCCGCACCCAACACCCACCCCAAACCTTGGTCCCCCTCAACTTTTCAGCCATGCTTGCGCCCCAGAGTGTCATTCTGTAGGCCCACGGCGGACAATCCTGCATGTTAATACACTGGACACTTATTGGACAGCAATGAACACTATCTGGTCATGTTTTGCTCTTTCTGTGATTATCATAATCACATTTCTGTAGCACAGTCAGTGGCGTAAGCTGCGTAACAAAGGGGTGCGCAGGATGGGCAAAGTCCAGGGCCCGAGTGTAGGGCCCCCGAGTTCCAGGCAAAAAATTTAACACATTGCAGATTTGGGGCTGTGAATTGCACAAAAATACATTTGGCGGCCGGGCTCTGGCCGAACCCGCTGGGGAGCTATAGTCCTCCCCCAGACCCTAACCGTTAGGGGAAGGAAAGGGTTGGAAATAGAAAGGAGGGGAGGAAAGGATGTGAAGGTATTGAAACTACTGCACGGTGTAGACCATGACACACAGGAAGAAATCCATAACAGAGAGGAAAACATCCATTCATCCTCAGCAACTGTATAACTAACAGCATATAGCACATCAACTACTCTGAACATACTGGACTGATGCACAAATGCCCATGAGTAAATGACAGGAAAAAAATCCGTAGTAGACACGAAAAAATCCGCCGATACACAGGGAGTCTGCAGCTATCACCACGGATCACTCAAACTACTGCACGGATAAACACAATGGCACACAGGAAAATCCACAATAGAGAAAAATCCATTCATACTTAGCAGCTGTATAACTAACAGCACATAGCACATCAACTACTCTGAATATACTGGACTGATTGATGCACACATGCCCAGGAGTGAATGACAGGAAAAATCAATAATAGACAGGAAAAAATCCGCCGATACACATCTAGTCTGCACGTAACACCATGGATCACTCAAACTACTGCACGGTGTAGACCATGACACACAGGAAAAATCCATAACAGATAGGAACATATCCATTCATCCTCAGCAGCTAACTGTATAACTAACAGCACATAGGATATTAACTACTTTGCGTATACTGGACTGATGCACAAATGACCAGGAGTGAATAACAGGAAAAAATCCACAACAGAGAGGAAAAATCCATTCATACTCAGCAACTGTATAACTAACAGCACATAGCACATCAACTACTCTGAACATACTGGACTGATGCACAAATGACCAGGAGCAAATGACAGGAAAAAATCCGTAATAAATAGGAAAAATTCCGCCGATACACAGGACGTCTGCAACTAACACCATGGATCACTTAACCGTAAGGAGGGAAGGGAAGAGGAAAGGATGAGTGGTTGGGAAGGGAGAGGTAAGGGAGGGAGCGGAAGGGGAGAGAGGATATGGAAGGAGGAGGGAGGGCTCGACTTAGATGTTTGTCTAGGGGCCCGAGTTATAGTTACGCCACTGAGCACAGTGACAGTTGCGATTGAGTTCTCAGTTCTCTGCTCTGTTCGTTGGGTTATGGCATATCTAGCAATCTATGAGCAGACTGTTGTTGTTATTGTTATTTTTTCATCGCATTTCATTTCATTTCTTGTCTTGTATTGTATTATTTTGTCATACAGTCTCCATTATTGTTTCTTTGATTTTTTAAAAAAATTTTTTAGCCTTCTGGCTACAAGTTCAATAAAACTGAATCTGAATCTGAGACAGACCCTATATTTGCTACTGTTGTTCGCAAACTTCATCGCATTTCAACCATAAGAAGGTGTACTTTTATATTCCTATTGCAGTTATCAGTACTACTGGCAAGTGACAGTGGATGTTGCATGCCCTTTTAACATTTTAATTGAATGTTCAAAGATAACATTTCGGATCCTGAAAATAGCGTGCAGAGATACCGATTGAGCAGTCTTTGGCGGCATTCTAGCTGCGGTCTACAGAAATCCACTACCGTAGGCTACTCTGCTCTCTTGCAGCATTGCGAAAAATCGTGTTTAGCTACTTCTGATCACAAGAACAAAATCACCAGCTTAAAATGAGAACTATAAGCACAAGCTTTTGCCACCATACTCTCATTAATCTGTCAGCCACTAACGCTTAACTAAGATTAATGCTGTAGTATCCTAATAACACTTTCCAACACAGCTGTTAACATTCTCTTTAATTAGCAACAGTCTTCTGTAGAATATTTTGGTCAGCCATTCTGTTTCGACTACAATAAACAAGTGCTTAACGACAGCAGACGACGGCCATGGGCGCCCGCAGGATTTTTTTTCCAGGGGTGGGCAAATTAGGGGTCTGGTAACGAAAGCCCCCTCCCCAGCGTGGTCCAGGGATGGAGCCCCGGTGGGGATCTGGGGGCAAAGCTCCCAGAAACCGACGACAGGTTGCGAAAATAATGCATAAATAATTTGTCTACTGAGCCTTTTTCTGTAACTACTAATGCATAAAACACTTTACAACATTTCTAGGGAGGGGGGGCAAGTGCCCCCTCTTGCCCATGCCTGCGGGCGCCATGACGGCAACGCTGCGTTACTAAGAAGAAACAACTTATTTACCATTTTATGCTGATTAATATATAACTATTTTCTTCGAATGGTATTTAGCATCATTATGGTTCGATTAGATTTGGAGTGACATTTAATATGGTAAGTTGAATATTTACGTGCGATTAATTTTCCCCAAAGATTGGCTATTGCTTCATCCTAAGATTTTTCATGCAGCATTTGCTCCAAGGCTTGAATGGTGTAGACGCCCCTGAAACCACTAAACAGTGGCCTCGATCCAAAAAGGGATTGACGCCAATTTGGCAATAATATTTGGGTTGGGCAAACAGCTGTCTCCCAGTATTTTAGACCACTTGCTTAGTTAATTTTAATTATGCGGGGCTTCTCAGTCCCATTTAAATCTTACGAATTACTGGGAACATTGACCAACTTAACTGGCTGAAAACAAACCGACTGGCCAAACTTGTAATACCTACAGCTCGCGTGAATTATGATTACGTGAAATATTGTCGGTACTCACTACAAACTGTGATTTAAATATATCATAGTAAATTCTACTGTGACGTTATTTACAGGTTTCATCTTGGTGTTTAGCTCGAACAGCGTTAGTTGTTCATGTCCTTGCAATAGGCCTACCTGTATAACACCTGTAATGCAATACCGGTGGCTGACTTTTGCTCCTGCTACCTAGAAGACGTCAGAAAGAGTCATTTGGTGCATGACATTCCGATCTGCTGGCTGCTGCTTATGTTGCTTCCCGAGCCAGTCTTGTGCGATCGTACATGGGTTTATGGCGGATCTGGTACTCTTGTAGGCTAGGCCTACCACGTACGAAACCTACCATGACTCTGTGACTCGTATGCTGGTGATTTATCTTCAAAGGCCCTTTATTCCTTTAAAAGTGTTCTTACTCTCATTATCTTCTTCCTGCTTTGTTTTAACCGATGTCGATGGCACTGGGTACGAATACGGACATGTATTACTGTTAAACGCGTGACTACTGAGTGATACCTGTGCTTTCCAGCTTACAAATCAATGAATTACAGGTGCTAGGCCTCTAATCACGCGAAAGACACACCTGTGCGTGCTCATTACCAGTTCACCAATGCCTTGCACCTGCGTCTGACCAGCGGGTACATGTTACTTGATTCGGAGTGACGTACGTACGTCATATTCGCGTGTTAGGAACTATAATGATGTACAGAGTGGCCCAGAAAAAATTGCACAAAGTTTTTGCACCGTAATTTTGCAACCGTTTGCAGCAGAATCACGCGGTTTTCACCAAAATGCTGAGAAAAGATTAGTGTATACCAGTCAATGCCAAATTTGTATCAGTTGGTTAAACATTCTTTAATAAACAGCCGGAATTGGATACATGTTATGAGAAACGTCACCCTGCATGCGAAAATGACACCTATGACAGTTCAAGATGGGCTGAGACTTCGCAAACTGAAAAGGCTGGATTGTTGCAAAATGATTATTGGAGTTTTCAGCGAGACAGTGGAGATGGCATAATGCTGTTTGATCTCTTACGATTTCCGTCTAAAATCGCACTTCGCTTGAAGAAAGTCTGCTACAAAGTTTCTTTATGTGAAAACTGTCAGCGGCAAAGTTGTAAGGCATTCATTGGTCTAACTATCCGTGCAAAAATTATTGGTGGGGGCGACCCCTTCTACCTGAAATTTTGGATCAAACTGACCGCGTTGGAGCGATATCACCGATTTTCTATCTATTTTCGCTCGTAGCGACTCAGTCGTAACACCTAGCGAAAAAAGTTCAATTAACACTACTAGGAAGTCCACTACGCGCTTTCCAATGAGCCCAAGATGAACATTGCACGTTGTCCCTAAGCCCCCCAAAGGGGGCTGAAAAACGCAAAGTGTCCAAAATTTGAACAATAAGCTGTGTTAACTCCGAAACGGTACGAGATAGGATGTCAGTTAGTATTAATCACTAATAGGAAATCACATACGAGCTTTCGATTAGTACCGACCGCGATGACCTTGAACGCCATTATAGCCCTTATTTTGCATTTTATCACCGAATTCGACAGATTTTCAGGCCGATTATATCACAGTGGTTAAAGCTAGACCTATAATGTCCGTAAAATATTGTCTCCCAGTGCCAGTCTTCCACTTTTGGCGAAAACTATAATTCACCCTGCTGCGCGGTCTCTCTGCGATAGCTGAGCATCTTGTTTTCTGTCACGACTCACGACTGCCTTGAAAATGTTGCGGTATTAATGCTTTTTAAGTAGTTTCGTTGCCAGCTGTCAAACAAAAAAATATTTAATCACGGCCTTCAAAATTTGCCCATTCTTCGTGTTAGCAGTTAATTTCTGGGCATTTTGGTGAAAACAGCATGATTCTGCTGCAAATTTTGCAAAATAACGGTGCATTAAACTTGCATTTTTTTCTGGACCACTCTGTACAATTCCACTGGCGGATCCAGGACTCAACGTTAGGGATCACATCCCTTCCCTTCCCTCCCTTCCCTCTCCCCTTCTTTCCCTTCCCCTTTCTTTTCCCTTTCCTCCCCCTCCCTTCCTCTCTTTCTCTCTCCTTCCTCCCCTTAGAAGTAGGGCCCCCTTGATTGCGGCTAAGGTGTCTGGGGGAGCGCTTAAGCGGTGCAATCACAAACCGTATATCACAACTAAAATTATAATCTTACAACACTGCATAGAAAAGTTCGAACCTTTATATAAACTTATTGTGTTTGTCCGTTGAGTAACTGAATTGGCCTATTGTCTGTAGTAGGCCAAGTTTTCGTGCCTATGAGTGTGTGCATTGAAATAGTAGGCGATATGGCGATTATTATGGTGAAGGCTGTGCATGCCATGCTTCGGTGCATTCGATGAATCCCGCGCATGCATGAATAGCACCGGGGACGGCGAGGAGTGAAGTTTTTGGACGTTGTTTGTAATGTGGACTTGGACATTGACTTTTAATGTGGACTATATTGCAAATACAGATGACAGCACATAAATTTTATTATAGAGTCGATGTAGTAGTCAAACTCAAAACAATCACTTCTATCAAGTCTGTATGTCAGGCAGGAATGTTCGTCACATTACCTAGAAAGTCTGCTTACGTTAACGACTCTTGCTTCATCACTAGAATGCTGCACTCTTAACTCATATTAACTGTTTACTGCTATCGTTTACTCTCACGTTTACTGTCTGTATTGTCTGTGTTGCGATTTGTCAACTGTTTTAAACGAATATACATACATACATTCATTCATTCTTTGCTGCGTAAGCTGAATAATTCAGCTGGAGAACTTTTTGGGGAGGGGGTTTGGATCGTGATCCTGAATAACGTGTTACGTTGATTGACCGAAAACGAAAACTTGCGTGAAGCAGCGAAATGGATAACAAGTTTGCATCAATATTAGGAAGGGATTTACTAAAGTCCATGATTTAATGTTAATAACACAATGCGCATCAGACTATCTATGGCCGCCAGGCGTGATTGGTACCAAATGTGAACATTGTTTGTTTGTTTGTTTCTACATTGTAGGCCTACTTGAGGATATGGACCATTGATTGCGTGTATGGGGCCTAGCTTATTTATGTTGACATTATCTGTTAGTTTTGTACCTTGTATGTTGAGCTATTCGATCTTCTGATCGCAAACTTCCAATAAACTTACTTACTTGTTATAGATAAAGCCGTTCGTTAGAGCTCTTTTTAATAATTCTGGTCATTTTTATATGACATTTTTGTGTTCTTTCTCCAACGTTTTCAAAGTAAACAAACGTTGCAAAAAATAACACATGTATTACAGTCGAAAGCCATTTATTATGCGACATCATATTCGTGAATTGCACTAACTTACATCCTATCTCGCATTGTTTCAGGCTGTCGCGCAGTATTTGTCAGATTATCGCCTATGACAATGGCTGCCTCTCGTTAATGTCCTTGTTCTCGGTAATCTCTCTGAATGTCGCAAAAAAAGACTACATTCTTTGAGCCACATTTTCCTAACATTCATTGTCAACCACATGCAAACTTCTGTAAGTGAATTAAAATGCAAGCAACGGTGATAACAACAGAAAAAAATATCTTGACTGCTGCCGGAACAAATCTGAGTTTAAAAACACCATAATATTGATTGGGTGTAGAGTGGTCTAAATAGCAACAAGACCACTCGGAGAGCGCACACCTCCGCCAAGGCAAATCAGGTCTGGATCCAAAGTCCGTATTCGGATCTTGATTTCGGATTCCTTCCGAAATTTAGCGGGGCAGTGGCGTTGCCAGGATTTGTTGCGAGAAGGGGCAATGCTGTAAATTTGGTCATGGACACTTACGGCGAACTTCAGGGCCGGCTGCAGCAGCTGTTCGATGACTAATAGTTTTGTGACTGATGCAGTACTGATTGAAAGAGTTGTTGACATCTGCACCAGCTGATCTCACAGACTACACAATATTTGGATAGCTGGCTGTCAGATTTACTCTAAAGTGAACTAAAATGAAATTGTTGGAAGTCGGGGGGGGGGGCACGTGCCCCAATGCCCATAGCTGGCGACGCCACTGTAGCGGGGACTTTCTTGATGAAATTTTCATGGAGATCCGATATCAGTTTTTTCCGGATACATGAGCCAAATTGCAGAAAAATTCCCTATATCGCGATGTTGACGAATCCTTCAAAAAATTGCAATCCGATGGAATCTCGACTCCCACTGAAGCCTTTGGGTCGACAGTTTCGCGCTTTGCTTGACCCCCAAATTGTCACATACCTTTGCGCTCATGCCAGTGTGTTGAAAACGTAATAATGCCGTATACATGAAGGCCCATCTGCCAGTTTTTGCCACGGATGAATCGTCATGAATACTACGTACCATGCACTCATATAGGCCCTACGGTCGCATGCATCAAGCACATGCATTGTTGCACGTATACGCGCTATAGCACATCCATTCCACGCTGCAGGCGTCTTATTAGCCGTCGCCTGACGTCGACTTCACTAGTAAAAGGCTGTCTCAGCTGGCGTTCGTTATCTGTGTTGTCGCGCTTCCACGCAGTACTGCGCATTTGTCGCCACGTTGTCGCCGAGTTACTGCGAAGTTCACGCACCTGTGACGCTGACTGTTCTGGAAGGTCTCCTCTGCCGGTTGCTATTCTGAACAATAGGTAAACTGACACGTATACATAGGCCACAATGGGCTTACAACGTTAACGATGTAATGGACAGTGATAATGTAGGGTGCGTTTTCGCATCTGATAAGCTGTCTATATGCTCGCTTTCTCAAAAATGTAATGTACTAATGTACGCCTATATCGCATTGCGCTCTTATATATACACTGTGTGCAATAAATCGTGGCAGCCTACACGTGACTGGCAATATACTTTTATGATTTTTGTATCGTTATAATCATGATTCATGTATCAGTGTTGCATGCAACCGTAATAAAATTGCTAATATTGAATAAAGGGGTTGTTAGATAATGGGTAACCTGCAGAAACCCTTTGTCATCATAAAAACTTTGTTATAGGCCTACTAAGCTCTAACAGCCGTGGTGTAGTAGCAAATGTGGGAACACTCGGCAGTCATCTTTCCCTTTTCCCCTTCATTCCTTTCTCCTCCCCCCTTTCCCCTTCTTTTCCCTACCCTCCCTTCCCTCCTTATCTGGTGGCAATAATTTCAAGATTTTTCTGAGAATTAACTTACCATAGACTTTGCATTTTTTGCAAGCCTGCTTGGGGGAACGCTTATCACCGTTCCCCCTTGTCCTGATATCATTTGGGGGAACGGCGTTCCGCCTTGACTACACGTACCACTGCCTACCAGTACATTCGATTGCCTGAAAAATAAACCTCTCTTAAATGACCTGTTGTGTGTCGAGCGGAACGTATTTACTCGCTGTTTTAACTAATGTCATCTGACTCCAGGTTTGCTTCGAACTGCAGACACTGACGACTTCACAGCATGAATGTCACCTTTACGATCATGGTGGCCGTGATCGCTACGGCGAATGCAACTTCACCTCCGACCGACACCACGACGCCGCATCAGAACTGGACAACGAAGATCGTCGCCGAGGGTGATGGCGTCGACCACGGCCGGTGCCGTCTCAAGACGACCAACCCATACATCCACAACGAGGTCCACCACCTGCTGACCGTCGAGCGGGCGACTCTGATCAACTACGTTCTCAACTTCTCCAACTATGCGCACAACCCGCTCACCATCAGCATGGCTGGCGTGTACGACGCCAAGAAGTGGTCGCGTGTGACGACCGCCCACGGTCAGACGCTGCTCTCACTGGCGTTCAACTACGGGGTTCTGTCCATGATGACTCTCACACTTGGAACCGAGACATTACACATCGAACTCCAGGACTGGCCGCCGGGCTGTTTCTCTGATGTCACCGACCAACAGAAGGTGTGTCTTCTTCGGTAAATATTTTTGTCGTAAAACATGCAAAAATTCTCACGCCCGCCCCATAATAGGGCAGTACACACTGCGTCTGTGTCTGTCGCCTAAGTCGACCGTACATGAGGAATTTTTGTAGCGCGTTTTTGCACGCCCGACAAATATTTTCACCTTGCACACGGTCGGCCATTTTTCTCGGCGAGAGATAGCTGATTTTTAAACATGACACTTTAGCCTACGTTTCTTAGTGACGTGACATTGATCGAAATTTGTTGATTAAATTTTGTTATCGTTAAACTTTTTAACGATTAGTCTTAGTTCTGGATATTATAGACCTTCTTGTCGGAACGAAGCGCAGAGCGGAGCGAGCTGAAAATAGAGCGGAGCGGAGCGGTAAGCTGGCGTTGCAGAAAACGATGGAGTGGGAGCCGAACGCGGAGTGGGAGGCGCGGAGCGGGGAGCGGGGTCACAGATATAGGTTTTAGTGCGGAGCGACTTTTTCGCCGCTCACATGCTCTGCTGTGCTATGTTTTACAAACGGTGCGAGATACATCATACAGGAGGTGATGAATTACACTGTGTCTCAGAAGACATCCCCTATGTTTTAGTTATAACTCGCGAAAGCATTGTCGGATTGTCATAATATTTGGCAGAACTATTACCGAGAAAGCAAGCAATCAAACGACGCTATATTTTCCAACATTGGGTACGAGTTGGTATTGGGTACGAGCCGTCTTGGGTACGAGTCGACCGGCACCCAATTATACCCAATTAATATTATTTCAGAATAGATCAGATGTTGAGTGTCTGTTGTGTAAAGCCGTGTTTACACTATCATACATGTACGCGTACATGTACGCCGTACATGTGCGATGACTGTTTACACTGTCATACATGTACGCTGGACATGAACGCTGTACAGGTGTACGGCGTACATGTATGATCGTGTAAACATTCATCGCACATGTACGGCGTATATACATGTGCGAATTTTCAAACATGTTGAAAACGACGTGCATCTACGACGTGCAGGCGCGATAATGTAAACGCTTCATCGCGCATGTACGCCGTACATGTATGATAGTGTAAACACCGCTTAATGTGTTTCAAGATCGACATCGTACGAGACCTGATGATGAGGGACTTCGACGCCGACGGGCCGGTGGTGACCGTAGACGACGACCGCGTCTGCAACGAGATCATCGTCAATGAAGGCGGCTACGCTAAGTTTCGACACGAATGCTGCTTCAATAACTCCATCACCGGACACGTCGACTGTACCACCGACATCGGTAACTTCTGGCTGAACCTTCTTTACGGCACTCTGTCCGTCGTCCGCATTGGTCTTCTGTGCTTCGGCCCGTCTCTTTTCATCTCTGCCATCCTGAGCATGTCGAAGGATAACTTTCCATATGTCGTCAAGATGAAAGCAAAACTGGAGAAAGTGGTCTGCTTCAGTAGAAGAGGCCTGTGTCCCAACTTGTCGGTGAAGAGAACGATCGATCTAACGTCGAAGAAGGGATTTCCCAAGCTCCGGAAACTCGTCCAGTCTTTGGAAGTTCCTCTTGACGTGCCGATTCGCGTTCGATTTCCACAGTACGACATTCTGGTCGACTACAAGAGAATGCTGAAGGAGAACACGGTCCCGGTTGGCCTCTTTCAGTCACTTTTTAGCGCTCTGTGCAAGTGTCGGATACGGTTCGTTGGTCCGTTCAAGGAATGCTGCAAAGCCAACATGCTCTATTCAACCCGTCGTGTCATACAGTGGGGAAAGTGTTTTCGGAAATTCGCTAAAGTCCTGCTAATCCTGCTCGTGCCGTCGCCTTTCTATCTGCGACTGATCATATTCTACGTTTTCGAGTACGAGCTGCTGCAAGATCGGAAACGGGCAATTGCAGTTTCGGGCTTGCAAGAATCGTACGAAAACAGCCTTATACATTATTTCACGCCCACCCACGGTGTGTTCATTATCATGTATTTAATATACATTGCGATGGCCGTAGTTCTCGCGTTTATGTCTCGATCGGGTAAAGAGCACCGGCTCAAGAAGATTATCGTCGAATCTTTCAAAGACTTGAAACGGCTGGACTGGACCGACACCCTCAGCATGGTCGTCGCAAACGTCATATGGCCGTTCAAGAAGTTCGGACTGCTGGGTTGCTTCGTGGGACTGGTGTACTGGCCAATCGCATTGCCCATCACCGCAGTCATGTCTCTCGCTTATTTCATCCCGACAGTCTATCTAACCGTCCGCATGGGGTTCCACTCCAAGATTGCTACCGTCGTGAAGGCGAGGAGGTCGCACCGAAAGACCTACAAAGTTCGAGTAGACATCGATCAAGACATCCCTAGTAGCAAACAATATTGGCTCATTGTTGTACCAATATTGACATATTGGATACAAGTTGGCCGATGTAACAATATTGGTCGAATATTGGACCGATACTGGAACCCAATGTTGCTCA
>Ga0049105_1000814_pt1 | contig 12212 bp, 3 predicted proteins | sample WorMetvaBAHAMAS1_FD_61260 | JGI IMG/M metagenome (GOLD analysis project Ga0049105, IMG submission 61260) | Worm MetaG Olavius vacuus BAHAMAS.1 | ecosystem: Host-associated > Annelida > Digestive system > Unclassified | place: Germany: Marburg | collected 2013-04-09 | reverse complement strand
TTTTTTTTACTTTACGATAGTAACAGATACACTGTCCGGAAAAAGAGACCAAAATGTTTTTTGTAGTGTCTACTATAAAACTCTGGCGATTCTGATAAAATTTGGTACTTGGTTTCCTGAATCATATAAACGTTTTCCACCTCACCTGAATAATGTCTCTACACTACCTTGTGAAACTTGAAATGCTCACCGCGCACGTGCTACCACTGAGCTGCCAGAGAAAGTAATTCCAACATTTATACCACCTCAACTGTGGCCTCCAAATTCGCCAGATTTGAATCCAGCTGCTTACACTGTGTGGGACTATTGCGAGATAAGAAGGTGTACAAAACACGTATCACTGATCTGCACCTATCAACGATGCCACTGACGAATGGTGGCTGCCGCAATGACGGCATGATGCAGCTTAGCTCACTCCGTTTTCAGTCGCTGGTTCAGCTTGTCCAGATCAGTGATGAGTATTTTGAACACCTTGTCTTGAAATATTCCTCACACTCTGTAATCTTGGAGACCACGGTTATGGCGATCTGCGCGATGAGCATTATAATTTTTACAAGGTAGTGTAGGTAAAACACATTTACACGATTTTGCAGCAAATTGATTTAGAAAATTATACATCAAATTTCATCAGAATCGCCCGAGTTTCGTAGGAGATATTATAGAAAACAGTTTGATATCTTTTTTACGGACACACTGTGTATACTAGTCCACTATTCTGGTGGCAATAAGGCCTCGTCTTCCAGTTGTTTTAGTGGTTGATAAAAGACACAAAAAACGAAAATGTTTGCTTACTACTGTATGTTTCTGTTGTCATAAATCAATGTCAACTGTCGAGCAGCGCATTTTTGTTAGTTCGTTTACGAAGTGCCTAGGTCACTGCTACTCACCACATAGTAGAGTTACGCTTCCGCTGTCTTCATGAACAAACTTCTTCGTCACAGACTCCTCCATAATTTTCTTTACCTGTATGAAAACAGCGAACAACCATATTTGTAGGCCTTTTTAGACATTTAATGACACTAATTTGCTCGTGATTGCTTTGATTTAAAACGGCCACCTTTACGTTTACGATCGTCGAACAAAGGTCGCCCAAGCTGCAACCTAACGTACCTAAAAAGTGGTTGAACATGTATAATAAAAAGTTTTCAAAACTTTTTAGCCTTCGTCGACCGCCTGTCAAAAAAAACTTTTTTGCAACGCGTTACCAAGGCACGCCCGCGACAACGTAAAATACATTTAATTTACGTGAAACTACGTACGCAACAGAAATTTAAAAAAAAAGTTTTAGCCGCTAAAATGTCTAAATGTCTAAAACTCTTGCCAAACTTTTTACCGAAATCGAACATGTTGGAAAATATTCATGAGTCAAAGTTGCTGCAGCCAATCACAGCGTTCGACGAAGGGGAACAACTTTTTAGAACTTTTAAGTCACATGTAACCACGGCCTAAAAATTTTTGCAAGAGTTGCAAAACGTTTTTACATGTAACCATATACGGTCTAAAATCTTCTGCAAGAGATGTAAAACTTTCAGCAGCTAAAACTTTTTTATTGTTGTTTTAAGCGTAGTTACATGTAAAATAAAACATAAAATTTTTGCAAAACTTTTGCAAAACTTTTTAATTTTACATTTAACCACCGCTTAACATACAAAGAGCGAGACACGAGATCGGCGACAGGGCGTTTCCCGTTGCTGCAACTCGTGCATGAAATCGGCTGTCGACTAACTTGAAAAGTTGAAACTCGTAAAATTCGACCGCCCTTTCAAAAGACATCTGAAGCCTTTTTCAGTGTCGCCTATAAAAATGGCCTTAGGAACGCTTAATTAATAACGTCATTGTTATTGTATATGGAGGTCTTGAAGTTGAGCAAGGTTAAACGTCCCACCAAACACATTATAGGTCATATCGGGGACGGGTTTTTACGGGTCTAATGACCAACCAATAGTGTCAAAGCGCTGAAGGAAGATAAGTCCTAAGGATTAGGCTTCAATTCCATCAGGTCCACCTCACCGTGCTCACAATAATACAACAGTTATGCAGTATGAAACAAAAACACACAAAATGCACACAGATAAACGCAAATAAATCTACACACAGTGAAATGAGCCCAGTGTGACAAAACCCAATCCAGAGAACTGTAAGAACTGCTCATCTAAGTGTGCTTATGACTGTGCACAGCTTCAGTACACAATATAACACAGAACAGTTCTGATAATCTCCTCTCTTACCTCCAGACAAACATCATAGCTCAGATGTTGTCTATCGCAGGAGGGGGGCTATAGGTCTCTACAACTACAAGTACATTTAATCATTTCTGCTATTGTCAGTTGCGTGTGGGCTAGCGTTCAGATTTAGCTCGATGCGAATTCGGTGGGTGTTACGTGTATGATTGGCGGACAACATTCGACAGGAGAGCGTACGTTGGAGGCGGTGGCGACGACGAGTATGACACACGACCTACAGATAGCGTGAGTATTAATGAGATACACGGACGCAGGCATGCGGCGTCATCAATCAAGCCCTACGATGACGTGAGTCGTGACGTGCCGTCATTATTAGGCATGCAGTGCAGTGCCTGCTTCTGGCGCTAACGATCCTGATGCCGATGCTTTTACCGACGACAGCGACGACTAATCTCATTCGCCCACGCGCATAAAAACGACTGAACGACACCGCTTCGTGCTGGCGGTGGAATTGCCATTAGCAGTGCCGCGAGACCGTGGTGCAAAAAAACAGGCTGCACCCGAAAAGCCACCTGTCGATATCCTACCGTTCGACAAGCTCGAACCCACGGGCATGCTTTTAGCGTTCGCTACACTTGCTCGGTTGCCTTCCATTAACACATGTAACACTAACATATCAGATCTAATTACTGTGTAACGAGTTCAACGATGAGAACCTTCTGCCGCGACTATCAGCAGTTCTTCACGCTGGCGACTCATAGATTTAAAACAGAGCTGGGAGTGAGAGATTGAAATTATGACAGATGCAAAACCAAGTGCTACGCTGTTGAACCGAGAATAATACAGGCGTGAACACGAACATCAATGCAGTGAAAAGATTTATACTGAAAAGAAAAGCAGACAAGCGTGAAAAGCGAAGAAAACTCGTGCAACATTCAGTAAAAGACACTGGAAGTTAGCCAGTGTCACGTGTAGTTGACCAGTATGATTCTGCAAATACATGTTTTGTCTTCATGACCTTGAATGACCTTCATCAGATTTTACACTAATTTCAATCAGTGGAGAGCTTTATTAGTGTTGTACATATTATACTTTATAGAAACGCCAGAATAATTTCCGGAGTTCACTCAAGATTATAGATAATTGGCCCATGCATATGTACAGCCTGTGACTTTGTAATTGATGGCAATTCGGTTGTGATGTTAGCACTGTGCTTAGATTAATAAAAAATAGTAAATTAATAATAATATTAGAGATGCACTGAGATGTTGGGCAACTGTTTATGCATGCCACATGCCTCGTTTTCTTGTTCAACTGATTTACACGGCCATCGCTGTGTGAACGCAAACGGAAAGTGACAGATTAACACCTGATCGAACTGAAACGTAGTACACAATCGTGTTCAATTTTAGACTGCAAAATTTCTGTGTCTTTTACGTCTCTGTTCATTAGTTGAACGTCGCTTTCGATCGCAGCTGTGCCCAGCCCAGACATTATGTTGGCATGCGCCCGCCGTGATTACAATTTACAACGCATCAGACTTGGTCTTCGTGACCTACGATAACTATCTCATATGTCATATAGTGAAGCTTCTGCCGCTGATTGAAAGTTCACAAGTCACGATCATTGCGACAGTCAGTTACGCGCTGATAAGCCTCATTAGATGCTAACTTAAGTTTCAGATGCTGTCAAGAGACACGCAGCGCCTTCATTAGCTGCATGCAGTGCATGGCTCGTGGGCTGCTCGCAGTACGGCGTCACTCACTCGTATACATTAGCCACGGCTTATGAGTCTGTCGGCATCTCATATAGAACGCTACCGATTTTTTTCAACACTGTGCATTCTGCAACTGCTAATGAGCTTAGCCCACATTCAGCAGACACGAGAACTCACAACTACACCAACACGATGCGACACCCACGTGTTTCTCATTGTTAACAGGCTTACATAACACGTTAAGGTCGAGTGTGCTGGCCTACCGCCCAACTGAAGTGAGTGACAATGTTTACTCTCGGAAGATTACAGACTAGAAAAGGTGGCAGTTGCGATGCATTGCAACTTGAGGTCGCCCAACGTCGCGCCAGTCGTTCTCACCTTTAGTTACAAGGCCCATAATGCACAAGCCTATATACAGTGTGTCTCAAAAAACATCCCCGACATTTTTAGCGGTAACTTTAGAAAGCATTGCCGGATTTTCATATTGTTTGGCACAGATGTTACTGAGAAAGTAAGCAATCAATAGCTGCTATTAATAGTTTCCCACCACACCTAACTAGTGCTTCTGTACTACCTGAGAAAATGCAGCAGTTCAGAAATAGCATCATTTCACTCAAAATGCTATATGTCTGCTTTGCCACTTTTTAACAGTCGCCGCTATATTTCTTCAAACTCATTGAGTCACGACTCATATTCATGCTATTGTATGACTCTCTAAATCTTATAATCAGTGGTGTTCACCAATCACATCTGGGCTCTTGGGGTCATAGGTCAGAAAAAGTAAAGTTGAGAGGTTTGGACAATGTTGCATACAAGATGTGCCAGTGCGCTGTCTTACTAAAAGACCAAATTATTATCCACAATGTGTTTGGTAGCTAGTAACATTATGTTGAGATGGTAGAACACCTCAATAATGCTATCCATTGACATGCAATTCATGCTTGATGAAGAAAAACTTCCATTCTTGACATCGCACCCAAGCGCTCTGACACTATGACAGATATGGTGATCAATAAGTGTGTGCGAAACAGGTAGCTGAATGCCTTATTACCTTTTTTGGTCTTGTTTGGTGCACACTTCCTATCGTTTTATGAATGAAAAATAGTCCAACAGTTATTACGTGATAATTCCGATGTGACTTGTGTGTCTATTGGCAAATCAACATGCAACATTTACGTGAAAAGATACAATTTCCGTGTTTTCAGTTTCACAAGGTAGTGTAGAAGCAATAATTAGGTGAGGTGGAAAAATATAGCAACATATGATTGCTTGCTATCTCAGTAACATTTCTGCCAAATATTATAAAAATCCGTCAATGCTCTCTCCAGTTATAGCTAAAAACGTCGGGGATGTTTTTTGAGACACAGTGTACATTTGTTTTTCGGCGATCGTTCAGCACTTATCAGTGTTTTGGGGCAAATTTGTATTGCACATGCACAGAAATTACCACTTCTGAGGTTCCGAAAAAGTTCCGACATCGTCATTAGATTTAGCAAGCAAGATGTTTTAAAATAGAGCACAGATTTTTAGATCAGACGACGTTTTCAGGTGTTTTTTTCTTTGTGCAGGTCATAACTTTACCATGTTTCTACTTCCCGTCTATTTGACCTATTTATCTTGAACATGTATCACGTCGCAATGCGCTCCGCACTGGGATTATACTTTGCACCAACTTTGAACTTTGAACTCCGTCAGCCTCTCCGTTCCTGACTTATTACGTTTTTACTGCTGATACGTTACGTCACTCTGTGACCTTGACCTTGGACCATTGGACCTTAACGTCTGTAGTATATCGGCTGTCATGTCATCAAACTCTGTATGAAATTTCAGCAAAATCGAACAATCCGCGGCGGAGTTATAGCAATTTATAGACGTGAACATTTGGGGATCGCCCGCCATGTTGGTTTTGACCGGAAGTGGATTTTCACAATGCTGCGCCCTCCGAGGATCCATAATGGTACATACAGCAGCGTGTCATATCGGCCTATACGTGGTTGATTTATTGACTATTTAGCAAATCTTCTACAGCCTATATTCAATGATAGAATTTCCAAGCGCTACATCTCAGAGGAAGTAAACAGAACAGCGTCAAAGTTGTGGACGACATAGATCCATCGTACTTGCATCCGATTTACTTTGGTAGCCATACGTTGCTTTGTTTTGATATGAGGGGGACTAAAAGGTGAGTGGGGTCGAAAATTGAAACCAAATTTCGCGGTTTTTGACCCGCTGTCCCTGTTGTGACCGGAAGTGGACATTGACAATTCAGCGGCATATTGCATTAGTTAGTATATTTTAAATATTATCTCCCGGTTTTATTGAATATGTCAAATGACAATGTGGGTTTTCTTCTTGAATTTTGACCCATTGGTCAAAATTCAAGAAGAAAACCCACATTGTCATTTGACATATTGGGTCAAAATTTTACCAAGCAGGGGAGGGTATACTAGAGTGAAGGGAGCCTAAGAATAGCCCAGCTGTTGGCCAGCGTAAGCCAGCCAGCCGCAGCTCGGCTATACTCTGTCGTATGCTTCAGTGACGGTTCAGTCAGTCGGCCAGTAGCATCGATTGTGTAAGGATGTAGCGTGCGGCGGCGACTCGCAACCGGTCTGTCGGTCGGTCAGTCCGTCAGTCTGACAATGACTTAAACGATGTAGGACGGCAGTGGTATTGTATGTGAATCGTGGTACTATATTAGTGTTGTGTGGCTATTATAACGCTCTTTTATAGACAATGTGTTACCTCTCGTAATTCCCCGAGTATATACTAGTGGGGTTGGGTTCAAGGGCATCCAAGAGAGTATCAATTAATAATAATAATAACCATAACACATACCGCAACCAAACCCACACACTAGTATAAGTGTATCAAATTTCAAGACAATCGGGCAATGTGTGGCTGATATATTGACCATTTATCCAATTTTTTGCCCGTTTTTAAACGGTGGAAATGCTTACGTTTCAGAAGGGCACCCAATGTTGCACCCAATGCTGTAAAAGATTTCCGATAGGTTACTTCGTTCGATACCAGAGAGCGTGAAAGTCGACTGGTGTCGAAAATTGAGGCCGGATTTTGCACTTTTTGCCCCCCCCCCCGCCCGCTGTAAAAATAGGGGAGAGATGGGCGAGATGTCTGAGTAAAAATTCACGTTGGGCCTATGGCCGAACCTCTGTTAAACACTTGATGGGGGCCGCTGGCCGGGCAGCAGGGGTGATTAGAGGTCCAGTAACAAAAGTACAGCAGCGACCAGCCTTCTGATATACGTCAGACAACATGAAAAGCACCGACACCGGTAAAACACTAGACCTTCCGACTGTCGTCGGTCGGTCTAATAACTGTAGCTCGGCAACACATAGCTTACTGCACAAATCACTGTCGGTAGAAAGTGTCATTAACGCAGGCCTCGCAGACAGACAGACTAACAGAGACGAAGTATGGGCGAAAACGTAAGAAAGCGGAAACTGGAAGGGAAGACTAGCTGTCAGCAACAGCCGCAAGACGGAGCGACGGGCTTTGTATGCGGCAGGAAAGCACAGCTGCAGCAGATTGAAGTGCTCGCTGGCTATTGATTTACTGCCAGCGCGACTTACATCGGCTTACACCCGGGACGCCGGTCTCCAATGCTGCGGTTTGTACACGTCAACGTGAATGGCCTTCCGCGCAAGTGTTCGTCCTACGCACAGGCATAGGCCACCCATATAACGATATGTTTCTTGGCCACGAGTTCAGTCCAAACCAACACACATTTACCACCAACGACACAGTACATTTTGGATTTGTTGTATTTTAAACGAATGCCCGTGTCTGCTGTCTAAACTACATGTACCACGCGGGGAAAAACTGCACCAAATTATTTTTCTGATAACTCTTGTCAAACCTCGCTCTATTTTGAGAAGTTTTGGCACACGTGTACTTTAACAAATTTTCTATAATATGTGTATTTCACATTCTTTATAAAATGGAAAACTCGGAACCAACCTAACATTCATTTAGTTTACTTGTTAGCAGACGAAAACCAATATCGATGACTCATTTGTCGCGATTTTAAGTCAGAAAAGACAAAAAATAATAATTAAAATCTTTCAGAGATATAATCTGCTAAAATTAATTAAATAAACTGCATGAAATCGCTAAAAGTTTATCAGTTTGTATTATTTGTTTAAGAAGCTGCATTTTAACAGAACAGCGCACGCAAATGTCAAGCTGTCGCAAGATTCCAGACTTTAAAGCATGTCGTCGTTCTTAATCCCAGGTAATAGGAAAGCTTGTTCGCATTTGGTAGTACGAGTTTCTTGATACCAAAACTTAGTTCAAATATTCGCGGCATTAGTTACATCCACAATCCACATACAGCTAATTTTTCGAAACGCAATAGTAAACTGCTACTTTCTTGGTGATAGCATACACTACAGCAACGATAACAAATACACTTGCAGTGCGTATAGGCGTATCTCTGCAACAACGAGGGTACATTCCACAAGACTATACGACAGTATAACTTATCAGAAATCGGGAAGTATATTATATGCCGAAAATGTTCAATCACGTCTGTAAAATGAAAACTAAAGTTGCAAACAAAGACGTATGTTTGGTGAGACGAGTGCACAACCACGTCGCGGCAGACATATGTCATGGCGACTGGACGCAAGACCACCCACGAACCCCGATCACGGAGCCGAAAGGGCCCCATATGCCATGGTAGTGAAAGACCTTATATAAGCGAAAATGGCTCGTGGAGGTGAAGGGGCCCATGAAGGTGAAGGGGTCCACAGAGGCAAAGCTCAATCAATCGATCAGTCTATCACCTAAACGCCCCTTAGACGCTCGGTTTCCCATCGCCTATTCACTGTCACTGGCCACATTCAGCACAGTGGCGGTCAAAATTTTTTTTAGTTCGCTCCGCTCGCGAACTTATCCCCACCCCCACTTTCAAAATGATGGCGCCACAGTTGAATGTAGTGCAGTAGTGCTTCTCCAGGTCCAATTAGCAATTAAATGCTTTAGGGTTGAACAAGGGTGGATTGAAAAGAAGCGGGAAAGAGAGAGGCGGTGATGTTCTGGGTGAGCCTCATCTGGTATTTGGGGGCCTAACTCAGGGTTGCGCTAGCTGTGACTGGACGGTATCACCGAAGAGCGCAATGTCAATCAGTCGCACTCGCATTGCAGCTAAAACTAAAGCTTTGGCACGAATTCGTCACGCGTGAATTTGACATAAATGGGATCTATGTCCAAGCATGGAGAAGAATAACAGCAAAAGCAGGAGCAATTTGTTGATAAAGACAGCATGATGAAATGTTTTCTTTTGTATAAAAAGTTGTTGGAATTGAATCTGCTTTCACCAGGATTTCTGTCTGTTAGTGTCAACGGCTTTGTATAACATACTGTTATACTGTTCTTGCTTTTAGATTAGGCGTGATGTTACGCGGCCTCACAGAACAACGAAAGGCAAAATCGAAACAGAAAACATGTCGATATCAAGCAAACCTCTTTCTTCACGTTCTTCAGTAGCATCTCTCGAACGTCAGAATCTAATGACATAAGACACATGTTTCAGTTTCCCGTTTGTTTGGATTAAAACAAAATCACATTATAATATTGTAGTGTTGTAGGCCCTACACTGCATATCGGCCATACACGGTATATGCATACTTTAAGATAAGACAATTATACGAATACGATGACAATATATCTTCGACGTTAATGCAAACATTGTCGATTATTTTATGTTGTAGGCCTATTCAATGTGCACAGGATGCCCCATCACAGAGGCAAAATCTGGGATGCTCCACCACCATGGCGTAAGAAGTGTTAATTTTTGGCCACTCAACGTAGTTAAGTGCGGCGCGACACTTGCAAAGAAAATGTTTGTCCGACCTCCTTTTGTCTGTCTATGTCTGTCTGTCTGACTGTTACACTCGATCGTGAGTCACGTCTAAACGGTTCAAGATATCGAAAATTACTTTGCGCCATACCACAGAACGATGTCCGTACTTTCTTAAGGCCACATTCACAATCCTGAATTTAGAAGTTAACCCCGAACGAGTGCGTTAGAGACGGAGACCCCCTGTCGATAGCAAAATTTTACCAGTAATCTGCTACATTTCCGAAACGGTGCGAGATAAAACGCAACTTAATATCATTCACACATAGAAAGTGGCATACGGGGTTTTGATTGGTAAGATTTACCGAAGTGGTGACAGTGAATGTTCGTGAGCCGCGTATTGGCCATTATTTTGCCTTATTTAACCGAATTCGGTAGTCTGGGCCAATAACGTCAAAGTACATGAAGTTAGACCATAATGTCTGCAATGGAAATGTGGCGCATTTAGTTTTCGGCAACATATGACTTATGGTGATATTCTCACAGATTACTGAGAAACAATGCGTTAAAGACAGTTACCCCCACTTGAAAGCGAAAGAGTTGTGAAACACTGCGCTGCCATCTGAGCAATAGCTGAGCTGTTGTTAATACACCGTGTCCAAGAAAAAAGTAAGCCAAATGTTTTGTCATCTCTTCTACAAAACTCTGCCAATTCTGATAAAAGTTGGTACATCCTGAATAAATTTGCTACAAAGTAACGCAAACGTTTTCCATCTCACATGAATAGTGTCTTTACACTACCACATAAAACTTAAAAGTCGTTTTTGGTGAAAATTCTTATGCTCTAAAACTGCAACCGTGTCTTAATAAAAAGTAAGTCACTTTTGCTTTCTACGTAGTTCTTGCATTTGTTGAGATATTTCTGAGTTGTTAAAAATTTATTGCCTAGAACATTTATTTATAAATGTAACCGTGTGAAAAAAACGCTGCTAATTATTTTATCATCATCCGCTATGCACAGCTCCAATGTAACCGCATTACCTTGTTAACCATCACTGCTCTGAATTAGCAGCCTGGACGAACTTAAGCAGCGACTAAATAAACGCTGGGCACAGCTGAGCGAAAAGACAGTAAATGAAGCAATTTATCAGTGGCGTTTCCGGCTACAGGCCTGTGTTAAAGCAGGAGGTGCACATCTTGAGCAGAAATTCTGAGTTCTGACTATGTTAGGTGTGCTGTGCTTAAAGAACTGACAAATTGTTTCTTCAAACTGCTGTATTGTTGGCGCCTGTTGATCGATGGCCTTATTGACTAAGCTCTGCTTCAGTTTTAACATATGAAAATGTTTACAACTGCATATTAAATGTTTACAAACTTCATGGTCTGCTGTAGCCACATAATGCTTAATATCTATAACAATTTGTCGACTTTGTTATTTACCAACATTGGACTTTCCACAAGAAAGCGACCTTTAAATTTTACAAGGTAGTATAGAGACACTATTCAGGTGAGGTGGGAAACGTTTACATTACTTTACTGTAATTTATTCGGGATACTACAGATAAAATTTTATCAGACTCATACAAGTTTGATAGAAGATATGACAAAAGCATTTCGGCTTACTTTGTTCTTGGACACAGTGTAGTAGCCTACTATTCCGAGTGGAGTCCCCAACAAAACGACGGACACTCTGACAGACTCTGCCAAGATAGATTAATCCGGCGCTGGTTGTATATACGTCAAATTGTACACCCATTTCTGCTTTTGAGTATCTATGCAGCTTGTATATGCCATTGGACAAGGCTGGCTAGATAGCGTCTTCTTGTGAGTGACGTGGCATTATTGTAATACTTGTGTCGTGCGACGATCCGTTGTTACATAACGGTCCGCCGAGCATTCGCTGTGCACGGCCCCATGGTCTGGAACTTCCTGCCGGAAGGCCGCCGCGCTCAGCAGGAATACGAGTCCTATAGACAGGGCAGCGTGTTCAGCGCATTAGAGACTTCGTGACAATTGCGCTATATAAATTGACATTTACTATACCATACCATACCATACCATACCATACATGTAGTTCAGAGTGTCGGGACGTTTGAATTGCCAAGACGCTGTGCATTAGTATAAATCGCTCAGACTGCTGGCTGACGAGTGAGAAATAAGAAAATCTCAAGAAGAAGGCTATACTTCTGTCAGTAAACCGGACGATTCGCAAATGAAAATAAATGATAGCATGTATGTATGTATATTCGTTTAAACAGTTGACAAATCGCAACACAGACAATACAGACAATAAAAGTGAGAGTAAACGATAGCAGTAAACAGTTAATATGAGTTAGAGTGGAGCATTCTGGTGATGAAGCAAGAGTCGTTCACGTAAGCAGACTTTCTAGGTAATTGTCTGTTGTGGTGACGAGGACGTAGATTGTAACTGAAACTGGTTTTAGCAGGTAGTAGCGGTTGCAGTACGTGTAGATCATTGTGGAGCACACGC
>Ga0049105_1000813_pt1 | contig 12216 bp, 9 predicted proteins | sample WorMetvaBAHAMAS1_FD_61260 | JGI IMG/M metagenome (GOLD analysis project Ga0049105, IMG submission 61260) | Worm MetaG Olavius vacuus BAHAMAS.1 | ecosystem: Host-associated > Annelida > Digestive system > Unclassified | place: Germany: Marburg | collected 2013-04-09 | reverse complement strand
TACACGTTAAAAATAAACTACTATGTGTTATGTCCATCATTGATTTAATTCTGCCAAAGACGGCAGTGCCAAGGAAAAGACCGCAAAGTTACCTTATTACCAGCTTGTACCAGGGGACCTTACCGTACCGCTACTGTAGCAAATTTCAGAGTGACGCTGTGCGTGGCGGTATTTACGCCGTAAGATATTATAAACGTCAGTAGCTCCAAAGAAGTCTTAAGCAGGATCTTACTGCGTACTGTAGTGGGGAGCATCTTGCAGTCTAGAATCTCCGAGTACAACTCACTTGCAGCAATATCCTTGTCATGACAGATCGACACACTCGTGACTTAGTTCACCAGTGTCTGTACACTCCAGCAGTCTGGGCGTTTACGCGTTTACAAGTAGGCCTATAGCTCAGCTATCCATGCCCTTAATTCGCTATGGTGGACCTTCGCTATGGCGGACCGTTACCAAATATTCGATAGCAAAGTACACGATCAGTTGAAAACGGGTGGCGAGCGACGAAATTAGCCTAAACGTACGATTGTATAATTCGTACTGCATTCTGTCTGTTTTATTACACGGATGCGAGCCGGGGTCATAGGTTTACATCAGCACAATGCTCAAAAGTGCAGGAATCGTCTCACATATACACTGCCAACGATGCATTCGGGACATCGCGTGATCGGACTCCGTACTTCTACGAAGCCAAACCGCTTATCTCGGCACTCGTACGCCATCGCTGCCTGAGATTATTACTACGCGCGGATTCGGCGTGGTAATGCGTTCGGTCGCGTCTGTCTGTGTGTCTGTGTGTGTCTGTAATGCTTCAACTTTTGAAAGCCTTGACCTAAAAGTTCATTTTTATATACATCTTCAAAATCTTCAGGTCAAGTTTGTATATCAAGGTCATGGTCAAAGTCAAGGTCACAGGAGCAGAAAAAAGTCGAACAGACCGACTTCCAGTTAATTCTCATTCACCAGATGTCGACACTAACGTACGAGTGTTTAACATGTTTGAATATACATGTACGTACATTTAATTGCGATTATTGCTATTATACTAGAAACAGACTATAGGCCTACATTTAAATATAAATGGTTAAATATATGGTTATTAATATGTCTAAGACTAAAGAACTAGTTTTCTATAGGCAACACCCAAGTAGATCCCATATGCCTTAAACTTAAACTTCGGTGAGCATGTTACATTTGTATTATCTATTTGTTCGCAAAGATTGTACCTAATTAAACTCCTCCGTAGCCAAGGAATGCCGGAGAGTAAATTGCATGTTATAATTGCTGCTTTAATTATCAGTAGAATATTTTATGCCTTGTCTGCTTGGGGTGGCTTTCTAAATAGTCAACAAACAAACAGGATTAATACTTTCTTACGGAAAGCTCGTCGATTTGGGCTCTGCAGCTCCACGTGTCTATGTGATTGATCAGAATATCTGAAATTGGTTGACAGTAGATTATTTAATCGCATACAAAGCAATTCCCACTGCCTCTCACATCTGCTTCCACCAGAAAAGCCCCACCTTGACCTACGTCCTAGAGGTCACAGTTATGCACTCCTCATATGCCCAAATAATTAAAACTTCAGAAATAAACCTATTCATGTTCGTCAGTAGGCCCCCAAATGTACGTACCGGTGTATTTAAACAGGTGGAACACGTGTAACGTTTTAATGTCACCATCTGGTGAATATAAATAAGGATTAACAAGAATCTGTTCTTTTCAAGACGCTCAGCGCATCACCGCTCGATCGTTACGCTGTTTTAGGTCATTTAAGGTCACTGATTTTGGTACCAATCGAAAGCCACAGTGTGCGACTCCTTATTAGTGATTAATCTTAACTTACGTCCTATCTGGCACTGTTTCCAAGTTATTATTGGTCAAATTGCGATTTCGACAGGGTAACTCTTTAACACACTCGTTCGGCGTGAACCACTAACTCAGGACCACGAGATTTGCTCCCCCCCCCCAAAAAAAAACTACATACATCGCTCTAAACGGACGGACGGACGGACAGACAGACAGAACTGCCGTTAACAACAACGCGGTCTCATAAGGCGCGTCAAAATGACACTTATACGGAAAATATTCTTCGAAGAAAAATTACACCTATCTCTCATTGCTTCCTCAATTTCTGCCTCCCCTCTCAGAACTGCAGATGCAGGCTCTTAAACACGGCGCTGGGTTCGGAAACATTGGAAATTGTCGAAATCCTGGTTCGGCCTGTGGGTGTCATTTTACTAATGTTACACGGCTGGAGTCAAATGGCTCGTGTGTGTATGCATTGTGTTGGCGATCGAGCGAGTGTCACGCTATGACGGATTATCGACCCTGCGTTTAGTGTTCACTACGTGAGAATGCCTTACAGACACATTCGTGTTAATGTCATGTTTCCGATCAATGCACTAAACCTACACCGCACGTAATTGGTTCGCACCTGTTGTAGGCTTATAGCACCTCGTCGTATCAGGGCTGCCAAGTTTTAGAATGTGAATTTGTAGATAGGGATCATCTGCAAATTCACATTCTAAAACTTTGGTTCCCTCCCTGTCACATCCCAACTTCCTACCTTTTTTCATGCACTGCAGATCGGCGCTCCCCTTTGAAATGGAGAAGGCAGTGGTTTTAACGCAATTACAACACGATTTTGAACTTTCCGTTAAACACATCACTGCGATGTTTTTAAACAACTGATGTTGGTTTTTTTCAATGAATATATCAAACTGCACTCATGACGGGTGATAATTGAAAGTCAATGGGTGAGCGGATGAACGGATCAAAATGCGGGTGTCACTCGGTCAATGCGGGTGACTTGGCATCAGCCTGTTGTATTGTGAGAAAACTGTGTGAGTGACGTCAAGTTTTGACAATATAGCAATACAGTGCAAACACAGTTGTAGTTCGTTTCCTACAACAAGAAGAGGACGCACACCAGTCATTAATTAAGCGCTCTTAGTTGTCGGTGACATGAAATAAATACCGTAAGCAAGCCGGTGTTGTTCAATTAGTCAGCTGATTCTGAGTAATTATTCAGGAGAAACGAACTCATAGTTTTACAGAGAGATAGACAGACGCATATAACCAATCAATAACCACGTGCACGATCCGACTATGCATCCGGCGGCAATAAATTACGAAAGACGAGTATTAAAACAAAAGAAAACCTGAAAAAAAGATATCCGAAAAAATACAGTTGCAGGATCCTAAGGTTTATTAATGGTTCTTTACTCCACATTAGTATTTACGTTGGTTAATAAACAAGTTCAGTTTGGTACCTGGACATAACAGTGTTTCAGGTAATGACATTTACTTACTATGTCGCAGTGATGGTTTATTACTCCATATTAGGATTATCTGTGGAGGTCATTATGCACTCTTTTGAGTTCTTAAGAACTTTAAATGAGACTTATCTAAACTCTGTTTACGTCGGGGTTGCGCATTGCGCCAAAATGGATTAATGGACTCGGCGCTGAACGTACCACCACGATGGTAAAGGTAAGGCTCCTAATGTTATTTCCATAGAAAGCGTAACAAGTGATCTATGGCGAGAAGGTTCTGTGGAACAGGTAGAGCCCAGCTTTGGAGTAAAAGATCGAAGGAGTGATGCGTGATGAGAGTGACAATAATAAAGGTGATCGTAAATGTTCGCATATTGTATTGTGACGTGTCGTTCTGTGCTTTAAGATAGGTAAAGTAGGTTCCTATCATCCAACGACTTCGTCTCCGTGGAGATAAAACAGTGTCTATACGGTGTCATTAGATGAGATATTACATGTATACGCTAATTGTTGGTTAGCGTTTTTAATGCTGCTATCTGTGCAGTTATTATGAGAACGATGCTATGAAACGTTGGTCGGTTGTGCAGGTTTTACTGGGACTGTTGTATGCTGTTGTTGCTGATCGCCAATCTGATCGTTCTGCCCGTAGCAATATCATTCTTCAACGACGACCACAGCACGCGCTGGGTGGTCTTCAACTGCATGTCGGACACCATCTTCCTTCTTGATCTGCTCATCAACTTTCGAACAGGTGCGGTTTATCATCGAACTCTTTTATACGAGATTTTTATGTCTTCGCCTTCAAACAGCCGCCAAGGGCATTCTCTTTTCGGTTAATCCGTAAGCCTCATTAAACATATTCTTTAGGTTGGTAAAACATTTATTATGAAAATTAAATCAAACACAACCACAACCAACCTTGACGTTTCGGTCTCTATCAGAGGCCTTCGTCAAAAGAAAATGGAACTAATTCTTCTACCGTGGCAAGAACCGGAAGAAGAATTAGTTCCATTTTCTTCTGACGAAGGCCTCTGATAGAGACCGAAACGTCAAGGTAAATCTTTGTTGGTTGTGTTTGATTTAATTTTCATAATTAATCCGTGAGCCTGTTTGCCTGTTTGTCAGCCATGATGGCAAAGCAGGTACTATTTTAGTGGCGTCTGTCCGTGTGTCTGTCTGTCGGTGCAAAAACTCGAAAAACTACTGATCAGAAATTGATGTAATTATACTTGGGTAGAACTGTATGTGTTATGATGAATCCTATTCCTAGGCCGCGTTAAGCTACTCATCGCTCAGATGATCGCTGCAAGTTAGCGCTTCACGGCTTGCTGCATACTTACTTAACGGTTTGCAGCGATGCAGCAATGCAGCAAATTACAGAGTACCAACGTAAACAGGGATGGAAGCTGTTAATAGTCATACCACGCAAAATAACAAAATAAAACATACATCTTCGATTGACCGTCTGCTCCGTCCGCCATCTTGTAAACACGCACACTCCCGCGGCGTTGCAGCGAACTTTTCAAGCGATTTATCTGCTTCATAAAGCGCTTCACTCAGGAAGGCGTCGCGTGACATTTTGCTGCAGCAAATTGCCTTCTTGCTAAGTAACTTAACGCGGCCCTAGACATGATTAGATTTCGGTGATATATGACCTTGACCGCGATCTGACCTTGAAATAGCAGCATACAGAGTTTGTGCTCTGTATGACGATGTTTAATTGTCACTGTAATTCAGCATCCATGTTGACGATGCTGGTAGTTAAAAAGTAAAAGTAAAGTAAAGTAATTCTTTATTATCAAATGACAAACGCACTTGCAAACAATCAACAAGCTGCCACGCAGGACAGCACAAGTACCGGCACGCAGGCCAGGTACAACAACTGCGTTTAACCAGGCAAGAAGCTGCCACACGCGGCGCTAAGCGGCTGCAATCAACCGCACGAAGCTTATAACCCCGTAGGCATTCACCAGATGGCGCAACCAAGCACACGTCCGGTAATTAAGCCCACTACTCATTTATCGACCCGGAAGGATGAAAGGCTGAGTTGGCCTGGTTGGTTGGTGGTGATATGTAAATCGCACAAGTTGCATAAATATCAAGAAAAAACGAAACGCGAAAATACACGTAACTAACTGGCTAACGAATGTCGAGTAGTTAAATGACGCGGCAATTTGTTGTGTGGCTGGCAGGCATCATGGCTGAAAACAAGGCAGACGAGATAATTCTCGATCCGAACAAGATCGCGCGCCACTATCTGCGTTCATGGTTCGTTCTTGATCTTATCAGCTCCCTTCCGCTCGACTACACAATAACGCTGCTGTTGCCGGACGCAGGCAGCTTCACACATCTACTGCACGCCGGTTTGTCAAAGCCATAAAGATTGTATATTGAAAGGCACTCGGCGAGTGCAGACCTCCACAGTGTACCCGCGAGAAATTAATTTACTTATAGAACGACAGCTTTCTGACTTTCAGCAGACTGAAAATATAAGTAAGCTATATTTTACGCACGTCGGTAATTACGTTACGTTACGGAGCGGAAAATCTGGCGAACTATAAATAAGTATAGCGCGATGCGGACGAAACTTCCATCCTGAAAATTATAAAATCCGTGGACACAGATCCGGATTCAGATCCCTGAGGAAAAATCTAATCAACTGCTTTTGCCCCACTGCATAATTTCCCGAAAATTCATTATAACCTGTTAAGTAATCCTATACTTAAAAGCCAAACAAACAAACAAACAAACAGACTGAGGCGAAACATAACCTCCTTGACGGAAGTAATTAAACAGTTCATGTATAGGCCTACTATATACATTTTTCGCATCAGACACGAAGGTTTTTTGTTTTGGTCATCAGTTTATCCAAAATGCTTTGCTTAATTTGTTTGCAAGCATTGATTTGTGTAGGACTACAGTCGATGGACATGTTTTCTGTGACAGAACCCCCCGAATCCCCCCTCACCCCCCGCAAGGTTGCCAGAAAACTGGGGAGAGATTCGTGTCATTCGGGGAGGCTCACTCAGGTTTGCGCCGGCACTACTGTGACCGTGACCTTTATGAACCCATGACCTTTGAAACCTAATCATTATGTGGCCAGGCTGCATGAAATATTTGCGTCGTAAGTTTCGGTTCAAATCGCTGCAGTGGTTCAGAAGCTATCCGGTTCAAAAGATATCTACGGCCAGAGCTGGTTGACCTTGACCTTTGACCCAGTGACCTTCTGAATATCATCACTGTCAGATTGACCTGGTAATGCCTCATTATGATCAGGTTGTTCATTCAGGAGATGAATGGAGATTCAGAAATTGACAAAAACGGACTCACAGACTCGAGACAAACAGACGCACGCGGATAGCCCGACTGTTTAATGCCTCCGGTGCCTAATAGGTGGCGGAAGCAGAAAAAAGGATAAGTGTGGAAAATCAAAGTAAACATCCGCATGTCTGCGAAGGTAGTCAGTCTTTTTACGGGTAACGTTCTTAACTTTACGGTGCGAAGAATTATGGGAAAGACGTCTTGATGTGACGACGTAAAAATAAATTAAGCATGCACTGAACCCCGGAACATATAGGCGTAGCCAGGAGGTGCAGTGGGTCCATGTGCACCCCCAGGGCAAGAACTGGAAAATTTTGGGGGCTTAATTTAGAGGGGTAAATTGTATTCGCACCCCTGGGAGAGCGAGATGTAAAATTTTAAAGAAATTTTTATTGGGCGGAGAAGGGTGCGCGAATGGTTACTTTATGAGGTACCTGTATTGAGGACGATGACTAAGAATGGTCATCAGCTTTTGAGGTAAAAAATAGAGTGCACCCCACGCAGGGAAAATCCTGGCTACGCCTATACCCCAGAAGTATAGGCGTAGATCTTGCTGGACTTCTGGGGGGACGCATGGCGAGCGCCGAAGGTGGGTCTGTGCCGAGTGGGGTGGGTTATGGAGAGGGGTGTCCCTTCCCCAGCCGACTACGGGGTCTGGGAGAGCGTCGTGAGCTTCCCCAGCGGGGTCCGGGGCAGAGCCCCGGCCGAAAACGGATTTTGGCGTATTTTGAAGGCCACAGAACGCTCATTTTTTTACCTATATGACGAAAGCTGAGGGGGGACAATTTGCCTTAGCGTCCCCTCACTCCAAATTCTGGGGGACTTGTCCCCCCCTGTCCCCTCCCCAGTGATCTACGCCCATGCCCGGAAGGACTGAAGAATGTACTGTATGAAGGTGCATAGTGCAGTCGAAGTCTAATAATCACACTAACACCGCTGGCAGGCTGGCTGTTCGTCCCAGGAACGGCAGGACAAAATGATTCATTATAACAGCAGCGGCGAGATAACTGCATGGAGCCAAGTAAGTAAGTAAGTAAGTAAATTTGTAGAGCGCATCGTCCAAAAAGCTCTAATGCGCTGTGTACACGAGTAAGCTGAAAATAAAAACGTTTTCAGTGAACGCTTGAAGGAGTTTCAGTTGCTGATGGCCGGATCTCTCAGACTGTCTGATAACCAGTTCCATATCGCAGGGCCGACCACAAAAAAGTCCGCCGACCATAACTGCTGAGACGATGTCGAGGCACGACGAGAAGACCTCGACTGACTGAGCGAAGATGTTGTCTGGAGGCGACACTGGAGACAGACTGGCAGAGGTCGACGAGGCACCGGTGTGCTTGGTTGTGCAGACAGTTGGAACACCATCTATGCTAACTAGAGACTGCCGTTCAAGGCCGATGAATTGTATTGGTAATCTTTATTCACCATAAACATGGTAGCAGCAAAAATACGAAATACAACTGAAATATTAATAAATATACAGGTAACAAATTTCTACAAATACAGACTATCATATCATAGCCGTAACAAGTCTTTAGAGTAATGACACATTCTTATAATTATTACTAATCGACGTTTATCTTCCATATCCGTAAGAAAAGGAAAGGAAAGTGCTGGGATTTGAACGTTTTTTTTACTTGTGGGTGGGCTACAGACAGCGAGGCACGGTTAGCACCTCGTGCAGAATCGCCAATACGCAACAGTCAAGCTTAATTGATCAGTCACGCCTGTATTATATCAGTCATATGTCTCCTCTGTTACGTGGAGACTGTCCCTGCACACTCGCTTGTCCATATATCAATTAAATCCGTCGAATCACGTGATCGATTGGTACCAGACGCACTCCGTACAATGCGTCGTCATCGACATCTTTCTGCAATTAGGCCTATATATACGCGCTTTGGAAATGTCGGTCTGGAACACTGTGCTGGATAGAGATGCTCGGAGTACTCGAGCTATACTCGAACAAAAAGGTGAAACTTCAAGTACTCGAGAATTAAAAAAAAACTATCTTCTGTGATTCCACGGACTATCGGTTCTGCTCAACGGCTGCATTTGTTTGCATGGTGTATTAGACTAATATTGGTTTTCGAACGCACTTAAAATCTATGCAGTTTTATTTTATTCTATGCTTAATATCATTTGGCTTTTATCCTATAGGTGAATGTGTATGTTGCAACGTCGCTTGGGTACGGTTTTTAAAGCATCATTTTGACTCATTTCAAACAGTTGTTGTACTACAAACTTGAATAACGAACCAGGTATCCGTTTGTTTTACACCGCTTTTTAGTTAATAGCTACTTCTGGTATCAGTCGAGTACTCAAGTAAAAAGCTCGACTCGCACAGCCCTAACGCTGGGTTTGCTATCCGTCACAGGCACCCTGATGCTAAATACGTAATACTGGCAGTTTAGTGCAGAATCATTGAGCGACAGTCGTGGCTATAGATCTGCGTATTTAGGCTTACGTTACTGTTACTATGCAATAGACCAGTTGACTAATTTATGCAGCAGGGGCGGATCCGTGGGGCGATGGGGGGCAATTGTCATTTTCTACACTTCTCACTTATAGTCGTCGTCGTTGTCGTTGTCCATCTTCATTTCTGAAGGTTGGATACCGCCGAACAACGCACCAGTTCTCTCCAACTCCAACCTAGAAAATCCCATAGTGAATTTTTACCGAGCTGCATGGAATGCAGAGGCGGTCTAGCGTTGAGAATTTTGTCCACTGTCCGTCTGTCTGTCTGTCAAACGCGTGATTTGTGACAAAATGAAATAACGTTGTGCCCGCATTCTTATACCACATGAAGGATCATTTAGCCAAGTTTTCTGATAAAAAGAGTGTTTGGTGGGGCGACCCCTTCTATCTGAAATTTTGGATCAGTCGGCCTCCGTTGGAGCGAAATCACCGATTTTCAGTCGATATTCGCTCGTAGAGCCTCAGCAGTAGCACCTAGCAAAAAAGTTCAATTAACACTAGTAGGAAGTCGACAACGCGCTTTCCAATGAGCCTAAGATGAACATCGTACGTTGCCTCTAAGCCTCCCAATGGGGGCTTGAAACGCAAAACAGCCCTTTTCCGTGTAAAATCCAACTTTGCTGGAAGAAAGTCTGCTACAAAGTTTTTTGTGTGAAAACTGTCAGCGACGAAGTTGTAAGGCATTCATTGGCCTAACTATCCGTGCAAAAATGATGGGTGGGGGACGTTCCCTCCTGCGTGAAAATTTGGCGCATACTGACCCACCCGCTTTCAAAACGCCGATTTTCGATCTATATTCGCCCGTAGCGCCTCATCCATAAATCCTAGCGAAAAAAGTTCAATTAACACTAATAGGACGTCCCCTACGCGCTTTCCAATGAGCCCAAGATGAACATCGTACGTTGTCCCTAAGTCCCCCAAAGGGGGCTCAAAAATGCAGTGTCTAAAATTTGAGCAATAAGCTGCGATAACTCCGAAACGGTACGAGATAGGATGCCACATAGTATTAATCACTAATAGGAAGTCGCATAAGGGCTTTCGATTGATACCGATCTCGATGGCCTTGAATGACCTTGAACGGCGTAATAGCCCTTACTTTGCGTTTTTTTCACCGAATTCGATTGCTTTGCTCGTCAAGTACGTCATAGTGGTTGAAGATAGACCTATAATGTCCGTAAAGTATTGTCTCCCAGTTCCAGTGTTCCACTTTTGGCCATAGCTAACCCGCCCTGCAGCGCGGTCTCTCTGCGATAGCTGAGCTACTTGTTGCAACGGCTATAATAGGAACTATGGCGCTTTACGGAGTCATTAATTAGGTGCTTCTAGTCGTATTAAACACGAAATGAAAACACTTTCGCGTTCATCCGTAACTTGCCCCATGAGGTTTAAGGCGGAGCTATTCTTCAGCTCCTGCGGTTCTTCAGCATTGAAATTAATTAACCGATTATAATTCTGCAGGAAGACTTATTCTTGCGTCTCAGGAAAAGCCTTGTGTTTCCTGATTGCATAAAATGCTTGGCACGTGGGGTTTTACCCGGATCGAGCTGGCGAGCTTATGCGCTCCCCAGGCTCCCTCTATTATCAATCGATCAGACTTTACAGAAAGATAATCTTTCACGGGACACAGAGGGCTAAAACCACTTATATATGCCACTTATACTTAAGTAAACCTTAACTATACGGCAACAGCAAATCACTTAAATAAAACACAGAAAATTGAACAAAATCATGATTCTTTACAGTTTCGCCGTCGGATCTAAAAACTTCCCATACGCCATGCTTGTTGCGCCGCGATAGGCACGCAACATAACGGTACAAACTTGCAGCCTTGCTTGAGCACCTTTTAATTTTCCTCGCTGTCCTCGGCGTACAAAACTCGTTAGACTAATGGCGTCTTTTAACTCGCGATTACGCATTATTGATTTTTCTGCCCCGTCGTCGAAAAAAAATACGATTGCCTGCGGATATCGATCGTGGCTTGTTTTTTTTATATCCGTTCGAAGTTTGAGGTCAATACGGACCTTGTTCGTTGCGGCTTAGCTTCAAGCGACCACTTTTCGTTATCCGCGAAGTGTTTTCATCTTTGAAGAACGGTACACAAAATCCCTCAGTTCGTGTTGCCTTCTAGCGCTATAGTCCTTGCGAAGCAGCAAAGAGGATGAGTTCACGTACTATTTCCGTAACCTACGATATTATAAAATTTTGTCCTCGGTAGGTGCATGCAGGGGAAGGTTTTAGCCCCAGCCTTCGCTAATATTTACCGAAATTCCCTAATTTTTAAAGGCTAAGTCGGCTTATATGGTCTCGTTTTACACCTTAGATGTAAAAAAACGTTTTACGTTTTTCATTCCTGATTCCTCTCACGTTTTAATGTTTTTTTAAATAAAAACGTTACATATTAATAGCGTATAAATATTAATAAATTTAAACGGAAACATTTTGAAACAATAGCAGTGAATAGATTAATTTTTCTTGCTTACAATGACAGAGATTTTGTCATTTTTTAAAAATAAATTGACTTTATTATTGATGAATGCAGTGATTTGATGTTGTGTTTTCAATCGTTCTTGGGTATAGGAATGTCATACATAATGCATTCAGCGGCGTATTGTTTGTAACGTTTTTATTCAGTGCTTACAAACGTTTACATATTCTTGTCACGTTTTTACATTTTTTAACGTGACAAAAATATTTTTAAACTTTTTTTACATCAATGTTTTACACTATATTTTGCAATTCAGTTTTATAATTTTCAGAAAAGATCGCACAACCCCCTCCCTCTCTCGCAAAATCGCAAAATGGACGCTCACGTTAATTCTGGCAATTTGGCACCTGACACGTCGCAGTCGGGCGAATGTAGTACAGCTGCATTTTTCTTCATATATTTTTACCGCGCTGCGATGAGAATTCTGTCTGTCTGTCCGTCTGTCTGTCACACGCGTGAATTGTGACAAAACGGTAGAAATATCTGTCCAGATTTATATACCATATGAAAGAACATTTAGCCTAGTTTTCTAAGAAGAAGAATGGTTGCTGGGGGCGACCCCTTCTACCTGAAATTTTGGGTCAACCGGCCCCCGTTGGAGCAAAATCGCCGATTTTGAACCGATAATCGCTCGTAGCGCCTCAGCCGTAACACCTA
>Ga0049105_1000811_pt1 | contig 12223 bp, 9 predicted proteins | sample WorMetvaBAHAMAS1_FD_61260 | JGI IMG/M metagenome (GOLD analysis project Ga0049105, IMG submission 61260) | Worm MetaG Olavius vacuus BAHAMAS.1 | ecosystem: Host-associated > Annelida > Digestive system > Unclassified | place: Germany: Marburg | collected 2013-04-09 | reverse complement strand
CAAGGCGCTGAACGTCTCCACACGAGGTCCCTCGGCATCCGGCCAGTAAACGCTACCAACAAGAACAATAAGAACAACAAGAACGTAAGTTAGAGCCGGAGGGACGTGGAGCGTTACAGATGTGGTATAATCAATACCGCCGGAAAACATAATGTTCATCGCTCTCCAACGCCTTGGTTTGAGCCACTGTCAGGTTGGAGTGCCATACCGGGCTGCATATGGCGTATTCAAGGACTGGGCGGTTCATAGAGCAGTAAAAGCTCAACAAATCATTCAGTGCTGCTCCGGCCCGTTTGATGATGAAGGCGCCATGGTGTGTATTACTGTGTAATATGTCTTCTGTGGCCAACTTGCACGAAATAAAACGGATAATGATAATGATGATGTACTGTGCCAGCTGCCAGGGAGAATCTATAATATAGGCGGCCGGACTCACGTTCGCAGTTGAGTCCGTAGAATCCTGGAGTACAATCGCATCTGTATGCTGACGGATCGGCCGGGTCACGTGAACACTTGGCATCATTGAGACAAGGTCCGCTAACACACAGTTCCGTGTCTGTATAAGTCACCAACACACACAAACAGACACAACATTTACGTAATACGCACTAAATGGAAATTCATGTAAAGTTTTCGTGACTTTAAATGTGCGCTAAATATCATCGAAAGTCATTTAAGTACGAATGCGGGACTGTTCGACTGAACTGTTTGTCCGCCTGTTAACACGATACGTTAAGCCATATTACTAATAAATTTCGAAGCTGCACGATGCTAAGCTTTGGCCTGAGAAAAAGCTATTAGGCTTAATGCGTTGGCGAAAAAATGCCAGGTTTGAGGACATAGTTTGGTTTGGTTGTGATGGGTGCCTGTAACACGATTGGTGGATTGGATCGGATTCATAATTTGAAGGGCTCCATGGGTTGGGTAAAGAAAAGCAGACCGTGTTCAATTATGGTTGCGAGCATGGCGGCAATGAGTCAGTGAAGATGGTGTATGGTCTATGAGTATCGTGTCATTGGTGCGTCGTACATGACAGTTCAACACGCTACACCAACCGTACTCGCAGACGTCGCCGTAGTAGCCGGCAGCACAGCGGCAGCTGAAGCCTCGCGGACTGAACGCGTCCGTGTAGCACACACCATTGTTCTGACACGGTTCCGCCTCGCAGCCAAGCGCCAACATCACGTTCACCGCGTCGCCGCTTCCTGTCCCTTTGTCGCCGCTACGGCTGCCCGACGCCGCCGGCTTGGCGGAGCTGGTCGGCATCGGCGGCTGAGCTGGCGATGGTTTCGGCGGAACTGGCGGCGGACCTCTCCCGACGTTGGCGGCCATGGCCAGCGCCTCGGCGACAGATTTGTCGTGGATGGAGACGTTCTGCTTCGGCGGCTCCGACTTCTGCTGTGCTCGACGTTCCTGCCTATCTTCATCGAGATGATCTGACGTCAAGTGGCTGTTACTCGCTGCGGAGTCGGTCTGCCTGCGTGGTCGATAATGGCGGCTGGCATGTGCCGACGCTGACGCCGATACCACGTGTCTGCTGGTACGGACATCACATCCAGTACTACTAGCACTCACGCACGGCTGCTGTGGCTGATGAGCAGTGATGACGTCAGCCGACTGGAAAGACGCCGAGTTCACCACGACCACAACCATTAGCCCTACTGCTGCACATATGACGATAAGTCGCCCGGTGGCCATTGTCCGGAAATGTCACGTGCCTTCCGGTTGCAAGCCGACAGAGGACACACTGCGTGTTGGCTCGGAAACCGCCGCTACGCTTTGCCCGCCGAGTTTCGCCTACAGGTTGTCCAGTTGTTAGCTAACCGGCGGCAATTATCTCTGTAATTGATACGAGAACTCCGTACTATGCTGTAGTTCTGCTTTGCGAGCTTCTCGGGTTAATAACGCGACATCTTATGTGACGTAACGTAAGATGTTGCGTCATAGTGACGTCAACTCCATACCAACGAGTGCAGCTTTCAGAACAACGCGTGCTGATATCCTGAAGAAATCTCGTTAGTTTTGTGACTTTCAGGATCAGTGTACGTGTTGCACGGCATTCAGTACGTAGTAGTATCTATCCGTCGGCTTATGCGTAGCACACACCATTGTTCTGGGTCTAGACAAGTAGCAAAGGAGGGGCATCGCCCGTGCAATCATTATCTGTAGCGGTACTAGGCCTAATATTAATATGTGCCATTATTTTCGTTAGTATGTCATACGATCTGTACCGCCACTGATGTCATCTGACATTTAACTTGTCTTCATTACTCAGCTGTTCTGTACCACATCCTCTGTAAGCTTCATGTTGATTAATTCATTATTTCACCAATAGGACTAGATAATCGAACAATTCTAACTGAGAAATACTGGTTAGTACGAGTACGTGCTGCTGTGAGACAGATTTCAAAGGCATGTGTATTCGTAGAATTATGTTTGCATAAAAGTTAAATTTTACGCCCTCTGATTGAGACACCATCACCCGAATGTCTGCATCTATGAGTATTGGACTAAATTTGCGTGTAGATCTAACTATGAGAATTCGAGAAATCTTGGCACTCGGGTCGTACATGAAAGCGCTCGTCGCGTGGAATGTGATGTTGTTGGTTGCCGATATCTTCGTCGTCAGCTGCGCCCACTCGCACAGCGACGTCGCCCACCATCGTCATCGCTCCGTGCACGTACTAGGTGTCCACGGTCATCACATACAGCGCGGCCGGCGTCTCCTCGGAGTGGAAGTCGTTCGCACAAGATGGCGTCGAGGTCACATGACGCACGGTGACGTCATCGGGCGTCGGAAGTTGGCGAAGCGTCGTCGCCGTATCCATGACGACGATGGCGTCGTCGTACGCGAAACGGACAAGATGGCGGCCGAAGCCATCAACGGACTGTTCGGTCCGCGCCACTTCGCACCCATCTCGCCCCTCCACGTGCCGGCCAAGCACGGCAGAGGCCCGTCCGTCAAGGCTGCGGCGCCGGGGCACGACAAACACAAGCACCGCCACCGACATCATCACAAGACTGGTGGTAGGCCTACTAGCGTCAGCTCGCAGAAGACGTTCATGTTGGAGCTGCCGGTCGGCTGCGAGGCGGAGCCGTGTCAACACGACGGCGACTGTTACACCGATCCTACCTCGCCTCTCGGTTACACGTGCCGCTGTCAACCCGGCTACACAGGGGACTTCTGTGAAATCGGTATCAGTGCTGTACAAATCGGTTAATGTCATCGGTCGCCGTAAACAGTGTTAACTGACTGAAAGCATGCGACTAATGAATTCTATTAGCTAGTATCTAATTTCTGTACAGATCATGCATGTAGTCTGTCAGCATACAATGTTCTTGAAAATTTCCCCTATAACCTGAATGTTTTGAGAGTCATTTTAATCATAAGCTAAATTCACAATATTTTTGGCGTCGAGCTATTTACATAGTGCAGACTTCAAAAACACATACGCACATATGTTAAAAGCTCTTGCCAGTTGCCACACATTCAAGAAACGAAACGTTCCAGTCGCCGATCGCTATAGGTCTCTGTCCTTTATATTAAGTGGTGAGCAGTTGAGACAAAAACGAACAAGAATTTCACCACTTTACTACATTTACAACCAAACTCTGAATTTCATAAAAAGAGAGAAACAGAACCGTGCAATAATTAAACGCAGATATTGTCATACAAAATGTCGAGTATGTGCGGGTGATACATACGTGTTACATACGTGCAGATTCCTACTGCAACAATGAGCCATGCAAGAATGGCGGTGTCTGTACGTCCACGGTGACGGGAACTTCAGCACACAAGTACAGTTGCAAGTGTGTCGACGGATACACCGGGAAGAACTGTGAAAGTAAGGCATAACGAACGTTGGTGATATACGACCTTACTGTAGCTCCAACTATTAGTTTTCTAGATGTGAGTCTGCAGGATGTTTTTATTCTTCTTCTTTATTAAACTATTTTATTTGTTCTTTTAATTTTTTCTTGCGTCTCTGACATTTATTTGCTGCTATAGTCTGGCGCAAACACATTATAATAATAATGCTCAAAGTACAGTTTGCATTCAGCGGATCAGTGTATTGATTCAGAGGTTTAATTCTTTCCTCTTTCACGAGACTTTCCCAGTTGAGGACGATACCGACACGTAACCATTCCAGCTTGTTTTTAATCTTTTAATCCCCGGGATCTTTACATTCTGGAAGTACTAATTTAAATTTTAAAAAAATAATAACAATGCCTCTTTATTAAATCGTAGTCAGAACGCTACGACGACGACAATCTGCCACGCAGGACAGTGGTAATGTAATTCATTATGCTTTCATTATGAAATAATTATGAAAGCAGTGACATTTTGTTTACACATATATTGACATTCGTATGACCGATTAGGCCTAAGCCTATGTGTGAGGTGAGAATTCAAACGCTAGAATCGTACCTCATATACGATTGTTTTATGCGTCTTCGTGCCAACTAGGTCTACTGATCGATCCATGGCGGACGCATTTACTGAAAACTCGTCGGACTCTACAAATATAATTTGGCAGAATAAACGTTTGAGAGTTGCAGCGTGAAATAGAGGGTGGACCAAAACACATTACCTCAGATAAATCGCATCAAACACAGCATGCTATATCGTCGATAAACAGCTACACAGTTCTGCATAAATAACACTTTACATGCTGACTTATGACGATCTGGTCATATTTTGTGCACGCGAATAACGAAAATCTCCCATGCAGTTCCCAAACAGAAAAATGTGCCTTTTTAAGTTGCCGTTAGATTTTTATTCACGTCTGTTAAAAATAATTTCACGTTGCTTTGGGGGTGTATTTTTGGCCAACCATGTATATCGTCCTGTTGTCTACGCACGGAAAAGCGCGTATAATAACGCAGATGATTGTTAACAGATGCGGTGAAAGCATTGCTCGTTTGTTGTGATCGTTGAGTTCCGCCGCTGACGCTGAGCAACGAGGAAAATAAAGAGAGCATCAAAGGGTTCGTGTCGAGCATCGCCAACACGCGCAATCCGGTCGTCTGGCCGATGATGGCTGTAGCAATCCTCGCTCTGCTGTTGACAACCTTCATTGCGTGCTGCATCTGCATCGAACTGCGAAGGTATAGCCTGGTGCGCACCTAATGGCGCTTGTGAATCTCAATCGTAGGACCTATAAGATGATGATGATTGTGATTATAATGATGATGATGATGACGTGATGATGAGTGTTCCACGAAAAGAATACTGTCTTACCTCTGCTATATATGATGTTACTATATAATATTATGATGTATATGTAAGTTTCTATAAAGTTTTCTGTCTGTTAGGTTCAGACTGCGTAGCCTACTGTCTACAGCATTTCGGTGTCACACTGTTGTAAAGACTTTTCTGCCATTTGTGTGTGCACCTTTCTGCTTTTTTTGTTTTATTCTTAATCTGTGTGTGTTATTACATATGTTATTCAATTCGTTTAATGTGTCTTTTTTCCGTAATGTTTCGCTACCAGTTATGGTGAAATAAAGTTTAAATGTAAAATTTAGGCATCGAGAGAACAACGCAGTATGATCGATGTGCTCACAGGAACAGCTTGATAAAGCGCTACAAGCTGTACAAAGTGGTCGGCCTCGAAAAGGAGTTTCCAATGACATCGTCGGTGCGGCTGGCGCTGAAGATGACAAAGCGGTGGCTGAGATGTCGTTGTCTGAAGTCGAACGTTGAGCAGCTGCAGCAACCCTATACATTCAAGCCGGTCGCAATGAACGCTCCTGTCGACACATTCAGTAAACCTTCCATCGATGCTAGTCTCAGTCTTGATACGACATAAAGGAAATTTATAATTTAGTTAAAGAATAACGCAACGTTGTTAACTGCGTTACTTATTTTATTTCAGTGCTGAAACTTGCAGAGTCTCGGAAGGATATTTTCGTGTTAAAAATCTCCAGGGGCAACCGCACGTGCAGCCCCGCCTGTTACAGCCATGGATATACCCGTAGATTTAATACTCTGATCGAGTCGTCATACTTCGTCTGCAACCTGAAAATGGTTATGAAATAGTCATGACTGCTAACTTTTCGTGCACAATACATATAGCATTATCCGATAAACCGATTGGAGTAATCTATTTTTATAGTGTTTATTTGCTTTGCATTTAAATTGACTGTACGTACCAGTTGCTGTGAATATGCGGTGGGGCTGCAGGCCATGACGGACGTTGGCATGTGTGTGTGTGTGTGACTTGCAGCGGCGCACAACAACGCCGATCTGGCGATGTTGTCAGCGCAGGCGTCCGAGGATAGCTTCTGGTCGGAGACGGCGTCACAGGAACAAGCACAGCAGCTGCGTGACCTGCAGCAGCTGCGCACCTTGCAGCAGTTGCAGCTGCAGCAGCAGAGCGCTGGCTATGATGCCCTGCAGCCGGCCAATCAGCAGCAGCAGCAGCAGCAAGGGTGACTCTGAATTCCAACAGCGCATCACTGCAGTACGCCTAACAGAACACCGTAAAACTGTAGACTGGATCGATGTGGCGTCACTGCTGAAATTCTTCATGTCGTCTCTGTTCTCGTTTTTGCTGAGTAATCTCGAGTTAGACTGAATTTTATGATAATACGGCCAAATTCATAGTTTGTGCAATCCAACTCGCTTAATGCTTTCAACAGATGAGATCTCAATGGTCATTACTGGCAGCTACGCTCGCGCTACTTGCTAGTTCATATTTTGTTTGCTATACTTCGCCTTCATCAGAAGTACTTATGACTATGTACTGCACTTTGATCTGCTGGATTTAAGAGGGCCTACTTCTAATGGGAAAAGGAATGGAAGGGGAGGGAAAAGGGAAGGAATAGGAGGGGGAAATGGGAGGGGAGGAAAGGGGAGGAGAGGGTCCCCCGCCTTGCGTTGGTATGCCCCCCGAATGGTTAATCCGGCCCTGCTGCTAAGGCGAATCCGGACCGGATTCGGAGTCGGGACCCCAGATTCGGATGACTTCCAAAAGTTAATGGAGACTTTCTTGTCCAAAGATACGTCTATCAAATATATTATTTTCATGAAGAGCCGATCGGTTTTCCAACGATATGAGCCAAATTGTGGAAAAGTGCCCTATTTGTCGATGTTGGAAGATATTTCATTTTTTTAGATGTGGACCCAGAGGCGGATGACGTCCAAAATATAAATCAGTTCTTCCTTGTCTGAAGATACATCTCCGGCAAAATTTTCACGAAGATCCGATCGGTAGTTTGTACTTAATGTTGCTAACAGACAAACAGACAGATAGACAGACAGACAGACAGACGAACTAAAAGACAGACAAACGCGGTATAAAACGAAACCTTGGAGAAGCGAACTAATTGTTCTTCGACGGCGAACCGTTGCTCAGTATGCCTCTGCCGGAAAAGCGCATTATTGGAAAATGTTGTCATGACCTTGACCTTCTAAATGACTTTGAAAATGTCATCGGTGTCATGTGGACCTGATAATTAGTAATTAAAGACGTACATGCATTCCGGCGATAGGTGAGCTTCGCAAAGTGCTTATTTGATCTTATTTGGTCTCGCGCTCTGACCTTGACTTTTTCCCTTTGACCCTTTGATCTCAAAATTTAATAAGTTTCTCTCTGTTCCCAAATGTACCAAAGTTGTAAATTTGGTGAAATTTCTACAAGCGGTTTATATGATATCATGTTAACAAACTTTTAATAATTGATCATACACGGACGCATGGACAGCAGATTAATGAGTCAAATTTTTGATTTCGACATGGGTGCTTCTGTTTAACGCACTCGTTCGGGGTGAATCCCTAAACTGAGAATTGCGATATTTTGCCTCAACACGTTACAGATATCGTATTATTGTACGGTGTAAAGCATATTTCGATACCTTGAATCGTCCAGGCGTGACTCACGAGTGTGACAGACGGATAGACGGACATACATTTTCGTAACTTGCGCGGCCAACAAGCAATTATTTTTCTTTCGTAAGCATCTTCGTTGGTTACGCCATTTCATTAAAATGTCTATTCACAAACAAACTTTTGTAACACCGTTTTGGAAACGAAGAATAGTGTATGTCTGTATCACATAGTTAATGTAAGCTCACGTTATAGGAAATATTATGGCGACAACAACAGTTCAATGCATAAAATAATTCTGACTGACAATATACGTGATAAAGACACAACACCTGTGTGCGCATAGCGATATAATTTGTAATCTTTTCTCTTTTTTTTCTCTTTTGTTTTGTACTCCGTGTACGATTTGATTATAAATAAATAAATTCACGATCGAAATATAGGCTCTTGTGAGAAGTAAAACTAATAACAAAGTCTGATAATAAACATTCGCTCAAATACGCTTGTGGCAAAAACACATAAACTTGTACATGTACAGTGTGAGTCAAAAAAAGGAGGCAGCTAAAATTTTTGCAATATTTTCACTCAGGCTAAGTATATTACCGTGAAATTTTTGCCAATTTGTTGCCCGTTAATATCTACGTTTTCCTACCAATTTTGGTTAATTTATCTTAATATTTGACAAAATGGCGTTAATTTTTAAGGAGTACTTATCGTTTTTAACGTTTCGAGTTTCAACAAGTCAGACTATCAGCTTTGGGGGCAATACTGAAGTATTAACGCGAGCTGCAACAGAAGCCAAAAACAGCTCCCAAGTGTAAAAAATTAAAATGCACTTCAGATAATTTGGTCTGCGTTACCGGAAAAAGCCATTGACAACGCTGTGAAAGACTACCGCAAGCGACGGCAGACATGTGTGTCAGCCAACAGTGGACATTTTGAACATTTAATGTGATAATTCACTTAGCATATACTAATTGTTATATTAAATTAAATATCATTTGATGTGACTTGTTTTTATCGAAAAAAATTTATGAATTTCGTAATAAACTAAATTGAATTGCTAACATGTGAGGGGTCTTACTAGTGAAAGTGATACAATTCATACAAATATTCAGATAAATGGACCAAAATTGGTGTAAACATAGGAATATGTTTAGGCATGTTTAGGCAATAACTAAGGTGATTTTCAGTTACACAGGTTCACCATTAGGAAAATATCGCAAAAAGTTTTTTTGGGAGATACTTTTTTGACTCACACTGTACATTGGTTTTTGCAAGATGACATGCAACACAGCACAAAATAGGTGCAGCAATATAAAACATAGTATACGAATAAAATCGGCGAATAACACTGAATTGAAATATACGCGAGAATATTAAGCGTTAAAAGTAGACAGACTACAGCAGCGCGACGACGGATGTGAGGGCTGAAGAGACGCTGATCGTTCAGGTGGATCGAGACATGACGTCTGGAAGACGACAGCAACAGTACCTTCTGCCGCTGCGTTTACACGTTAGCTTTCCTGTTGGCTCGTTTCATGTCCTCCAAGAACAAGATCAACTCCCGTTTCTCCTGACGTTCTAGTAGCCGATGACGCCGCATGTATGTCGCGTCGTCGGTGTTCTATACGTCACAAAGTTCAGTCGTAAACGTGCACAGTTTAAGAGGTAATGATGTAGATTTTCATAAAATTTTCCCGCAGTGAATACTTCACTGAAAATTTCAATTTTTACCAAAAATGTTGTAAATTTATATTCGATTCGCACGCGACTTATTGCGCTATATAAATCTGTGTGGATTGATACCGAACAATTAGTAGAGTTATTAAGTAATCTATCTACTAATTATGTACCAGCGGCCTAGTCGCGCCGCCCATCAAACTGTCGTGCCTTTCCGGTTGCTGCAACTCAAGTCTGGAACGGTCTGCTAGAGGCGGTCGTCTCATCGTCATCATTGAAGACTTTCCGCCGTCAATTAATAACTCATCTTTTTCAACTTTCATACTCTCAACTGATTTTTTGACCGTTTTACTGGCATCGTTACAGTGGTCCTTGTAGTAATGTTCGTTGTTTAGGCCACTCTAAAAATCTAATCTGTGTTTATTATCTGTATTGACGACGTAAATGTTTCAAGGTCAAGGCCATTTCGGCCACTTCCGGTGATCATGGGGCCACGTTGACCGGTGGGTTTGACTTCCAGCATGGGGTTTCCTATTAATTTTCTATAGTAAGCATGTGCCTAAAAACACCGTTTTTGCCCTATAGAAGCGTGGGACGTACAGACAGACAGACAGACGGACGGACGGAAGGATCGCAGCATCGCTTAATACTCCCCTATACCTTCGGTGGCGGAAACATAACAAGAAGCTCCGCTACCGCGAAGAGCACAGCGCGTCTGTCGTCGTGCTTAGTTGGTGTACTTGCTTTGGGGATAAAATCTGTGATAGCTGATCAACCACTTTTACGTAATTGGTCACGAAAGCTCCTCTGTTCGGTGGAAATAACGCAAAATAATGGCCATTTCGCCGTTCAAGGTCATTCAAGGTCATCGGTTTTTGGTATCAATCGAAAGCCCATATGCGACTTTCTATTAGTGATTAATACTAACTTACCTCCTATCTTGCACCGTTTCCAAGTTATGGCCGATTATTGGTCAAATTTTCTCTAGCAATAGGGGGTGCTTCACTTTAAAGCCTTCGCTGGGGTGATCCTCTGCGAATATCGGGATAAACTTTGCCTCTCCAGAAACTAGAATAATGATTCTACCTGAGGCTGAAAACCGCACGATCGCATTTTCATTCCTCTGGACAAAATACCGGAATGTGACGAAAGGACAGACACAGAATCGCTCTGGCTATTACAGCGGTCTGCATTGCGAGCAATGCGGACGCGCTGTAAAAACAGGCTGATCGGCCAATGCGAACCTCGTCAGTGAGTTGTTTGCTACTGGCAATTGAGACAATTCTCCATCCGGGCACTGCAACACAACACACTAACACACATACGCCTACATGTCTACTGTACGGGTACCTGTAACGAGTAACTCGCGGATATATGACTGGAGTGGAGATGTGGCGTCATAGCTCCACTTTTAATGTGCCTGACTTAACGCATGGATACATGCATACTTTTATTACGCCGTATGGCAGCAAAATACAATATATATAAGCATACATACATGAAAAGACAGAAAAGTTAAAAATAGCTAAAAAAAAGTTACAAATTGAGCAAATGTGTCCCACACAGCCTGCATTATTGTTTGCCGACTGACGTGAACTGGCGACAAATCGTACAGACTTCCAACGGCAACAAATCTTTGTGAGACCAATTAGCGTGACAAAAATAATACAGAATTATCAGAGGGGAACAATTTATTCAAATACAATCGAGGTCCCACCGGTGTCCGCGCCGTCGCTCGTAGCAACCTTGCGCAAGCAGTGTACACCAAGTGAAGGCCTAGCAAATGCTCACTCCATGACCACGGTAGGCCTACTCGTTACAATGCAAATCAGTCATACTTTTGACTTACGCTACTACTGTGTGTAGTTCATTTTGGTTTGAGATAACACGAGCACAAAGTTGATAATAAAAAACACTGCAAGGTAGGCCTATACGGTTCAGACCGATTCTCTGACAAACGTATATTTCTCGATCTTTCGTACGCCTTGAGTTGGCGACTAAAGTATGTCTACCGTGCGAGCGATAGTAACTGGCCTACAGCAAGAAAGAAACAGACTGGCGTTGTTTTTGTACTTTCTGAAGTTCTCCTCTCTGGCTAAGATCCTCTGGTAAACATACCTGTATATCTTTCGACTATCGCTCATTTCCGAACAGTTGCAGTTAACTCTGTTTTATTTTCGGTACAGAAATAATTCTTTTGTAGGCACAACAGGGATACAGGGTCTGTAGAGCGATTGTTGTTATAAACCCAATACAGTGTATTGTGATACCCTGTACGTCGACAGATGATTTGTCAGTGGAGGACTCCGGCTGGGGCGCATCGGCAGCCACGTCGTCGTCATCTTCCTGCGGCAAAGTCGTAGTTGAAAGCACAATAATCGCATCGTCGTCCACGGTATCGACACGCTGACGCTTGTTGTTCGGACACAAACGTGCGTTCTATAACAGCATCGTCACCGTCCGGTTGTCACAGCTCTGTGAGCTCCAACTCACTTCATGTTTCCCTGGCCAGCACTGGCCGTATCGGTCGCCCTCGTACACGTACGATAGGCGTAGGCGTATGTTGCTAATCCTACACTGAGTCCTGGTAAAAAGTGAGCTGAATCTGAATGTTCTTTGGTGATATCTTCTGTAAAACTCGGCCGATTCTGATAAGTTTGGCAAATAGAGTGTTGCCACAAAGTAATGTAAATGCTTTCCACCGCACCT
>Ga0049105_1000810_pt1 | contig 12223 bp, 13 predicted proteins | sample WorMetvaBAHAMAS1_FD_61260 | JGI IMG/M metagenome (GOLD analysis project Ga0049105, IMG submission 61260) | Worm MetaG Olavius vacuus BAHAMAS.1 | ecosystem: Host-associated > Annelida > Digestive system > Unclassified | place: Germany: Marburg | collected 2013-04-09 | reverse complement strand
TCGCGTCATCTCGACTGCACCTGCCATGCCTGCATCCTTCGTTGCACGACGCAGTGAGTCACAGTTCCCGCAACTTGCGAATCCCCAATCGCGAGTCAGCCAAAAGGGCGCCCGGTATTAGAGCCGCCTCTCCACGATGACGATGCTCCGGTCCTCGGGGTGCGGCTGAACGCTGAACTTCAGGTCGCGCATCAGCTGCAGCATCGACTTGTTGTCCGCCAGCACCAGGCCCTGGATCAGCGTCAGCCGGTGCTGCCGGGCGGCGCCGATCAGCGCTTTCATCAGCCGCGAGCCGATCCCCTGCTTCTGCTTCTCGTCGCTGACCACGATGGCGAACTCGCACGACTTGCCGTTGGGATTGATCACGTAGCGCGCCACCCCGAGCTGGGTCCGCACGCCGCGCTCTTCCATCTCCGCGATCAAGGCCATCTCGCGGCTGTAGTCGATCTGGGTGAACCGGGCCAGAATCCGTGGGCTCAACTCCTTCATCGACTGCATGAACCGATAGTGCTTCGCCTGCGGCGACAACCGGCGCACGAAGTCCTGCTCGCTCTCGGCGTCCTCGGGCCGGATCGGCCGGATCGTGATCGGCGTGCCGTCGGCGAGAAAGCCCTTCTCGACCAGGTGCTTCGGGTAGGGCGCCACCGCCATGTGGTCGTAGGTGCCGACGCCGGCCGGCGGCCGCGCGATCTTGATCCGGGCATCGACGGCGACCGCCTCGTGCGGCCCGGCGAACAGCGGGTTGATGTCGAGCTCGAGGATGTGCGGCAGCTCGGAGACCATGTAGGAGACCCGCAGCAACACCTCGACGATCAGGGCGCGGTTGGCGGCCGGGCGGTCGCGGAAGGCATCGAGCAGGTGGGAAACCCGGGTCCGGTCGATCAGCCGCTCGGCCAGTACGGTGGTCAGGGGCGGCAGCGCAACGGCGCTGTCGCGGAGCACCTCGACCATGGTGTCACCGGCACCGAAGACGATGGTCGGGCCGAACACCGGGTCACGGGTCACCCCGACCAGCAGCTCCCGCGCGTACTCCACCGAGACCATCGCCTCGACCGTCACGCCCAGGATCTCTGCCTCCGGCCGCGCCGCCTTGGCCCTGGCGACGATGTCGAGGAACGCCGGACGCACGTCGCCCGCGGCCATGATGTTGGTGCGCACGCCGCCGACATCGGACTTGTGGCTGATCTGCGGCGAGTTGATCTTCATGGCGACGGGAAAGCCCGCCGTCTCGGCGGCAATCAGGGCCTTGGCCGGGCTCTCGGCCTCCAGCGTGGTGCCGGTCTCGATCCCGAAGGCGCTGAGCACCGCCTTCGATTCGATGTCCGACAGCATAGACCGCCCCTCGGCCAGTGCCGCCTCGATGATCATCCGCGCCCCGGTCACGTCGTGCCCGTCGGAGAAGATCTGCGGCCCCGGCGTCTCCAGCGACAGCCGCTGGTTGAGCTCGTGCCGGGCGAGGTAGGAGAACGCCTCGACCGCACGCTCCGGGGTGGTGAAATCGGGAATGCCCTTGCCGGAGAGAAGCTGCCGCGCCGCGGCGACAGCGGTCTGGCCCATCCAGCAGGCCAGCACCGGCTTCTCCTTGTGCGCCTCAGACGCCGCGATCACCCTGCGGCCGGCCTCCTCGGGGTCGGTCATCGCCTGCGGCGTCAGCATCACCAGCACGCCGTCGAAGACGCCGTTGGCGAGGCAGGCCTCGGCCGCCTTGCCGTAGACCTCGGGCTGTGCGTCGCCGAGGATGTCGACCGGGTTGCCGTGCGACCAGTAGGCCGGCAGAAGCTCATCCAGTGCCTTGAGTGTCGCCTCGGAAGGCGGCGGCGTCTCGAGTCCGAGATCGGCGGCCCGGTCGGCGGCCAGCACCCCGGCACCGCCGCCATTGGTGATGATGCAGAGCCGGTTGCCGGTGGCACGGCGATGGGCCGACAGCATCTCCGCCGCGGCGAAGAGCTGCCCGAAGGTCATCGCCCGTACCGCGCCGGCGCGTTCCATCGCCGCCTCGAAGGCGGCGTTGGAGCCGACCAAGGCGCCGGTATGCGTCGACGCCGCGGCGGCGCTCTTCTGGTGCCGCCCGGCTTTGAGCACGATCACCGGTTTGATCCGCGCGGCGGCGCGCAGCTCGCTGATGAAGGAGCGGGCATCGTTGATGCCCTCTACATAAAGCAGGATCGCCTGGGTCTTGGTGTCGGTGGCGAGGTAGCTCAGCGCGTCGCCGAAGCCAATATCGACGCAGTTGCCGAGCGAGACCAGTGCCGAGAAGCCGAGATTGTTCGGACCCTCCCAGTCGGCGATTGCCGAGCACAAGGCTCCCGACTGCGAGACCAGGGAGAGCTTGCCCGTAGGGATGGTGCCGCCGAGAAAGGTGGCATTCAGCCCCGACCACGGCCGCACCATGCCGACGCAGTTCGGGCCGATGAAACGGATATCGTTGCGCTCGGCGGTCTCCTTGAGCTGGCGCTGCATCGCCCGGCCCGACTCGCCGGTCTCGCCGAAGCCTGCCGACAGCACGATGGCGTTGTGCACGCCCTTGGCACCGCAGTCCTCGAAGATACCGGCCACGGTCCGCGCCGGCGAGGCGATCACCGCCAGCTCCACCGGCTCCTTTATCTCGCGCAGCGAGGCGTAGCAGAGCTGGCCGTGGACCTGCTCGTATTTCGGGTTCACGGCGTAGAGTGCACCCTTGAAACCCGATCCGGTCAGGTTGGCAAACACCCGCCCGCCGACCAAGGTCGCCGACTCGCTGGCCCCGAAGACCGCGATGGATTGCGGGTTGAAAAGTGATTCAAGCTGATGTCGTGTCATCGATCTCTGGCCTCTCTGGCTTCTGCCCGACCGCTTGGACCAGCCAGTCAAGTCGGGCCATGACCTGGGTCAATGCGGGGGGCGATCAGGCCCAAAGGCGAAGGCGGGAACCGAGTCCTAGTGGACCGATTCAAACGCTTCGAGCCCTTTCCCGTCATGCCCCGTCTTGACCGGGGCATCCAGAGAATTCGGTGTGCTACAATCCACTGGATTGCCCGGTCAAGCCGGGCAATGACGGAGTCTTCTGTTTCAGCCCTACCACTAGCCTGGCCGCCGCGCCGCCTTCTCGGCGATGCCGGAGACACCCTCGCGGCGCTCCAGCTCGGCCAGCACCTCATCGAACGTGACCTCGTTGGCTGCCAGCATGACGAGTAGATGGTAGAGCACGTCGGCGCTCTCGCGGGTCAAGGCCGCCTGGTCGCCGCGTGTGGCCTCGATGATGGCCTCGATCGCCTCCTCGCCGAACTTCTCGGCGCATTTCGCGGCGCCCTTGGCCAGCAGCGCCGCGGTGTGCGAGGTGGCCGGATCGGCGCCGCGCCGCGCGTCGATCGTGGCGGCCAGCCTGTGCAGGATGTCGCTCATCAAGCGGGTCTCCTTCGGCCAAGGCCCTCTCCCCCGGCCCCTCTCCCAGAGGGAGAGGGGTGCACGCAGCGGGACCGACGGCGCCACTCCCCCTCCCTCTGGGAGGGGGTCAGGGGGAGGGCTGTCAGCCGGACGCGCGATCCTGCGTTCATAGCCGCACCGGGACTCCGTGCTTCGCCATATGCTCCTTCGCCTCGCGGATCGTGTGCTCGCCGAAGTGGAAGATCGAGGCGGCCAGCACCGCCGAGGCATGGCCTTGCGCGACCCCCTCGACCAGATGGTCGAGGGTGCCGACCCCGCCCGAGGCGATCACCGGGATATTGACCGCGTCGGCGATGGCCCGGGTCAGCGGCAGGTTGAAGCCCTCGCGGGTGCCGTCGCGGTCCATCGAGGTCAGCAGAATCTCCCCGGCGCCCTTGGCCTCGACCAGCCTGGCGAACGCGACCGCGTCGATGCCGGTCGGCTCGCGCCCGCCATGGGTGAAGATCTCGAACCCGCTTGGGGTGGCGCCACCGGACTTGGCGTCGATGGCGACGGCGATGCATTGCGAGCCGAACTTCTCCGCCGCCTCGCGGACGAAATCCGTGTTCTTCACCGCCGCGGTGTTGATCGAGACCTTGTCGGCGCCGGCCAGCAGCAGGTTGCGGATATCCTCCAGCGTCCGCACCCCGCCGCCGATGGTCAGCGGCATGAAGCACTGCTCGGCGGTGTGCCGGGCGACATCGAGGATGGTGCCGCGGTTCTCGTGGCTGGCGGTGATGTCGAGGAAGCAGAGCTCGTCGGCCCCGGCCTCGTCATAGACCTTGGCCTGCTCGACCGGGTCGCCGGCGTCGATCAGGTCGACGAAGTTGACCCCCTTGACCACGCGGCCGTCCTTGACGTCGAGACAGGGGATGATCCGGGTCTTGAGCATGACGCGCCCTCAACATTTTGTGAGAACCTAGTAATCCGGCGCTTGTTTTAGGACAAGGCGGAACCGTTCTGCCATAGTCCGCCCGAAACTCGGTCAACCGGAGACCGAACGATGCGCGCCCTCGCCCTTGCCGCCCCCCTGATCCTCGCCGCGAGCCTCGCCAGCGCCTCGCCTTTCGTCAGCAAGACCAGCCCGCACGACGTCGCCACCACGATGGACCGGCTGGTCGCCGCGGTGGAAGGCGCCGGAACCTCCGTCGCCGCCCGGATAGACCACGCCGCCGCGGCCCAGAAGGTCGGCATGGAGCTCGCCCCCAACTAGGTGCTGATCTTCGGCAACCCGAAGCTGGGCACGCCGATGATGCAGTCGGCGCCGTCGATGGGGCTGGACTTGCCGCTGAAGGTGCAGGTCGACCAGGACGCGGACGGCACGGTGAAGGTGACCTATCGCGACATGGGCACCGTGGGTGCGGAGCACGGCGCCGACAGCCCCAACGTGGCCAAGGCCGCCGGGGCGCTGGAGAAGCTCACCAACAAGGCGATCGCGGCGGAGTAGCTACCGCCCCTGACAGCCGGAACCCACGTCATGCCCAGGCTCGACCGGGGCATCCAGACCGGTTGACCGACCGTCGCCATTGGATCGCCCGGTCAAGCCGGGAGATGATGGCTGCCGGCAGACGGGCCGCAAGCGTTGGGCATTGGTAGAATCCCGTCAGGCGTGCTCCCGCAGCAGCTTCGCCGCCTCCGCCGCATCGATCCGCCCGTCATAGAGCGCCCGGCCGGAGATCACGCCGTTCAAGGGCGCGCCGCACGCCTTCAGTGCCCTGAGATTCTCCATCGACGAGACCCCGCCCGAGGCGATCACCGGGATAGAGACCGCATTGGCCAGCGCCGCGGTGGCCTCGACATTCGGCCCCTGCATGGCGCCGTCGCGGTCGATGTCGGTGTAGATGATCGCCGCCACCCCGACGTCCTCGAACTTGCGCGCCAGATCCAGCGCAGCGATGTCGGTGGTCTCGGCCCAGCCCTCGACCGCCACCATTCCGTCGCGCGCGTCGATCCCCACGGCGACCCGGCCGGGGAACGTCTTCGCGGCCTCGCGCACCAGCTCAGGCGAGCGCACCACCACGGTGCCGAGGATAGCGCGCCTCAGCCCCTTCGCCAGCCACATCTCGATGGTGGCCATGTCGCGGATGCCGCCGCCGAGCTGGGCCGGGATGGTTATCGCGCCCAGGATCGCCTCCACCGCCGCGCCGTTGACCGGCTCCCCGGCGAAGGCCCCGTTCAAATCGACGAGGTGGAGCCATGCACAGCCCGCCGCCTCGAAGGCCCGCGCCTGCGCCGCCGGGTCGTCGTTGAACACCGTCGCCGCGCTCATCTCGCCGCGCACCAGGCGCACGCACTGGCCGTCCTTGAGGTCGATGGCTGGGTAGAGGATCATCCGCCGCTCCTGTCTCTGGCCTCCCATTATCCCGGCCGCTCACGGAATTGAAGACGCCGGCCAAGAACATGTGAATTCCTGAAACATGCATCGGCGCTATCTTCCGGCGTAACGGACAAGGAGGATTCCATGCTCAAACGACTGGCCCTCGGCACGGCCTTCGCGCTCGCCGCCCTTCCCGCCCAGGAGGCTGAGGGCGAGCAGGTGCAGGTGACCGGCGAGATGATCGACACCTAGTGCTACTTCTCCGGCGTCATGGGCGGACCCGATGCGGTGGTCGGCTCGGCCCACCACACCTGCGCCCTCTGGTGCGCCGCGGGCGGCATCCCCGTCGGCATGCTGACCGACGACGGCACCGTCTACATGGTGATCAAGTGGGAGGGCTCGGCCGATGTCGCCGATGGCGAGACCTTGCTCAGCGTCCAGAGCCACCGGCTGACCGCCGACGGCATCCACTACCAGCGCGACGGCATCGACTATCTCCTGGTCGAGAAGGTGGTCGCCGACGAAGGCATCACCAACGACAACGCCGGGGACTACGGCGTCGTCCCCGGCTTCGCCTTCCCCGACCCGAACAAGTGAAGGAGACAGCGATTCGAAAACTGATTGTCGCCGCCGTGCTGCTCGCCGCGACCCCGGCCCTGGCCGATGGGGAGTTCTCCGCCGGCAGCAAGGCGAAGAGCTGGAACCTGTTCGGCGAGGAGACAGCGGTCTTCGAAGGCCAAGTGGTCGATGTGCTCTGCGCGCTCACCGGCGACTGCCCGGCCGATTGCGGCGCCGGCAAGCGTCAGATGGAGGTCATGCGCGCGGTTGACGGCAAGTTCGTGCTCGCCACCAAGAACGGCCAGCCCGCCTTCACCGGCGCCACCGTCGACCTCGCCGCCTATTGCGGCCAGACGGTCATTGTCGACGGCCTGCTGATCGGCGATCCCGAGATCATGCCGGGGCTGGGCGATGCAAAGGTGTTCCAGGTCCAGACGGTTCAAGTGGTCGGCGAGGACACCGTGCACAAGGCCAACCTCTGGACCAAGGACTGGGCCAAGCGCAACCCGGATGTCGGCGGCAAGGATCCGTGGTTCCGCCGCGACCCGAAGGTTCAGGCCGAGATCGAGGCCAACGGCCTCCTGGGCCTCGGCGCCGAGGCGGATCGGAAATACATCGAGGAGAACTTCTGATGCGTCTGGCTCTTGCCCTCGCTGCCGGACTGGTCCCGGTCGCGCTGGCCTCCTCGGCGGTGGGCCACGGCGGGGTCGACCATGCGACCCCGGCCGAAGCCGCCGCCCACGCGAGCGCAGAGGCACCGGCGACCGGGCCCGCGCTGCCCTTCCCGGTGGAGATCCGGCCTCACTTCCGCCTGATCGACCAAGCCGGACAGGCGGTGACGGAGGCGGATTTCGCCGGACGACCGATGGCGATCTTCTTCGGCTACGCCAATTGCGAGGCAATTTGCTCGGTCGCCCTGCCTGCCCTCGCGGCGGCGCTCGACGAGCTTGGACCGGATGGCGACGCAATCGCGCCGTTGATGATCACCGTCGACCCGGAGCACGACACGCCCGAGGCGATGGCGCGCAAGCTGCCCGACGGCTCGCCTATCTACAGCCATGGCAGCTTCATCTATCTCGTCGGCCGCGACGGGCTGGTGAAATCGGTCCTGCCGCCGATCCTGTCGGCGGAGCGGATCGCCGAGCTGATGCGGAAGCACCTCTGATTCCGGCGTTCGCTCATCCCGCCTCCTCCAACCCCAAGCCGTCATCGCCCGGCTTGACCGGGCGATCCAGTCGCGACGGTCTGTCAGGCGCTCTGGATGCCCCGGTCAAGCCGGGGCATGACGTGGGTTCCGATCATTGAGCACAGGCATGGCGCCGTTAGGGCGCCCAGCCGAGGAAATTGGCGATCAGCCTCAGCCCGGTCCGCTGACTCTTCTCCGGGTGGAACTGGGTGCCAACCATGTTGTCGCGCCCGACCACCGCGGCGATGGGGCCGCCGTACTCGGTCGATGCCAGCCGCTGTGCCGGGTTGTCTGGCCGCAGGTGGTAGGAGTGGACGAAATAGGCGTGCTCGCCGGTCTCGATCCCGTCCAGAACCGGATGCGGCACGTCGACTGCGAGCTCATTCCAGCCCATATGCGGCACCTTGAGCGCGGCATTGTCGGGCTCGATCCGCACTACGTCGCCTGGGATCCAGTCGAACCCCGGGGTCTCGCCATGCTCCAGCCCGCGGGTGGCCATCAGCTGCATGCCGACGCAGATGCCGAGGAACGGGGCCCCCTCGCCGACGCGGGCAGCCATCGCCTCGAACAGCCCGTCGATGGCCATCAGCCCGGCCTGGCAGTCGGCGAAGGCGCCGACGCCCGGCAGGACGACGCGCTCCGCCCGCGCCACCGCCTCCGGATCGGCGGTCACCAGGATGGCGCCGCCATCGACCTCGGTGCTCATGCGCTGGAACGCCTTCTCGGCCGAGCACAGGTTGCCCGAGCCGTAGTCGATGATCACCGTGGTCATGCGCTCAGCCCCTTTGCGGCCTCACAATGCGCCCTTGGTCGAGGGGATCGCGTCGGCCTTGCGCGGGTCGGCCTCTACCGCCTCGCGCAAGCTGCGCGCCACCGCCTTGAAGGCGGCCTCGGCGATATGGTGGCTGTTGACGCCGCGCAGCCCGTCGACATGCAGGGTGATGCCGCCGTTCATCGCCAGGGCGGTGAAGAACTCGTGCACCAGCTCGGTATCGAAGCTGCCGATCTTCGGCGCGGTGAAGGCCACTTCCCACACCAGATACGGCCGGCCGGAGAGGTCGAGCGCCGCACGCACCAGGGTGTCGTCCATCGCCAGCAGGCACGAGCCGTAACGGCGGATGCCGCGCTTGTCGCCGAGGGCCTCCGCCAGCGCACGCCCAAGCGCGATCCCCACGTCCTCGACCGTGTGGTGGTCGTCGATATGGGTGTCGCCCTCGGCCGCGACGCGCATATCGATCAGCGAATGCCGCGCCAGCTGGTCGAGCATATGGTCGAAGAACCCGACCCCGGTCCGGTTGTCGTATTGCCCGGTGCCGTCGAGGTTCAGCGAAACCTCGATCGCGGCCTCCGCGGTCTTGCGGGATAGTGTGGCCTCGCGCATCCGGCTGCGCCCCCTCTCGTGTTGTAGCTTTCCTATACTGCGCGCAATTCGATGAAGCCAGCCCGTGATTTCCGCCCTGGCTGCGGCTATATGGGACCAAAAGCCAGAGGAGCAGAGGCATGCAGGGCGAGAACGATCGCTTTCCCGGGTGGCACGGCACCACAATCGTCGCGGTCAAGAAGGGCAGCCAGGTCGCCGTCGCCGGCGACGGCCAAGTCAGCCTCGGGCAGACGGTGATCAAGGGCAACGCTCGCAAGGTGCGGCGGATCTTGCCCGGCGGGCACGACGTGGTCTGCGGCTTCGCCGGCGCCACCGCCGACTCCTTCACCCTCTTGGAGCGGCTGGAGGCCAAGCTGGAGGCCGCCCCGGGGCAACTGATGCGTGCCTGCGTCGAGCTGGCCAAGGACTGGCGCACCGACAAGTACCTGCGCAACCTCGAGGCCATGCTGATCGTCACCGACGGGGCGACGCTCCTGGTGGTCACCGGCGCCGGCGACGTGCTGGAGCCCGAAGGCGGAATCGCCGCCATCGGCTCGGGCGGCAACTATGCCCTGGCAGCGGCCCGGGCGATGGCCGACACCGACGACCGCGACGCCGAGGCCGTGGCCCGGCGGGCGATGGAGATCGCGGCCGAGATCTGCGTCTACACTAACGGCAACATGGTGGTCGAGGTGATCGGGGGATGAGCGTCGGGGAGGCCAGGCCCGAGGGCGCACGGTCGCCCCGCGTCAACCCCGCCGGAAGACCGCTGCACAACCGGCGCAGACAGGGCGCGCAGGCGCTCGGCATCGTCTTCGCCTGGATCGGCCTGATGGTGCTGCTGTTCTGGGCCGCTGGCGACGGGCCGGGCAAGACCCGCGTCGTCATCCCTTGGCTGTTCGTCGCCGGGCTGGCGGCGTGGCTCCTAGCCGAGAAGGTGGTCGGCAAGCACGGGCTGATCTGGCCCGGCAGCGCCCTCGGGGTGGTCGGGCCGCTCTCGGTCGGCCTGGCGATGAGCGTGCTGACGCCGGACATGCGGCTGGCGCCGCCGGAGGAGCAGATCGCCGTGGTCTCCGGCACCTCTGCCTTCCTGATGGCGCTCTTTCTCTGGCGGTTCCGGCTGCCGGGGCTGATCTCGCCGATGGTGATCTTCACCATCGTCGCCCTGTTCCTAGGGCTCTACGGCATCGACCCCGAGCTATTGCGCGAGGTCGAGGGGTTCAGCCCGCGCGGAATCCTGGCGGCGATGATGCAGTCGACCGCCTGGGTGATGGCCTTCGCCGCCACCTCCGGCGCCGCCGTGGTGCTGGCGCGCTGGCTCGAACTCAACGGCGGCGACTTCGGCCTCGCCGCGGCCCGGCCGCTGCACGTGATAGGCGCCGGGGTGTTCGCGCTGGTGATCGGGCGCTGGCTCGGCCTGCTGCCCGCGCCGCTCGATATTGTCGCGCTGACCCTCGCCTGGGGCGCCGGCATCCTCTGGGCGCTGAAGACCAACCGCATCGCGGTGATGTTCGCGACCCAGCTGGCGATGACCCGCCTCGTGGTGCTCGCCGTCGCCGCGCCGCTCGGCTACAGCCTCGACCGGCAGGACTGGGCCACCTTCATCACCGTGATGATGTTCCCCGGTATGGCCTATTGGCCACTCCTGCACGAGCAGTCGCTGCGCCGCGGCTGGACTCTCGGCCCCGGGCGACGTATCCCGCAGCCGCGCAACAACTGGTGGTGGCGCTACTGGCCCTACGCCTGACCCCCTACTCTGGACAAAACATGACCGAACTGACCCCCCGCGAGATCGTCTCCGAGCTCGACCGCTTCATCATCGGCCAGCGCGACGCCAAGCGCGCCGTCGCCGTGGCCCTGCGCTCGCGCTGGCGGCGGCGGCAGCTCGACCCGGAGCTGCGCGAAGAGGTGTTCCCCAAGAACATCCTGATGATCGGCCCCACCGGCGTCGGCAAGACTGAGATCTCGCGGCGGCTGGCCAAGCTCGCCAACGCGCCCTTCGTCAAGGTCGAGGCGACCAAGTTCACCGAGGTCGGCTATGTCGGCCGCGATGTCGAGCAGATCGTCCGCGACCTCGTGGAGGGCGCCATCGTCATGACCCGCGAGAGCAAGCGCCGCGACATGCAGGCGGCCGCGCACAAGGGCGCCGAGGAGCGGGTGATCACCGCCTTGGTGGGCGAGACCGCGTCGGAGACCACCCGGGTCGCCTTCCGCAAGAAGCTGCGCGACGGGCTCCTCGACGACACCGAAATCGAGATCGACGTTGCCGACACTTCGTCGCCCTTTCCCACAATGGAGGTGCCCGGCGGCGGCGGCCAGATGGGGATGATGAACATCGGCGACATCTTCGGCAAGGCCTTCGGCGGCCGCACCAAGCGGCGCAAGATGACGGTCAAGGACAGCTACGAGGTGCTGATCGCCGAGGAGGCGGACAAGCTCCTAGACGACGAGGCGATCACCCGCGAGGCGATCACCGCGGTCGAGCAGGACGGCATCGTGTTCCTCGACGAGATCGACAAGGTGACGGCGCGGTCCGAGCGCCAGGGCGCCGATGTCTCCCGCGAGGGGGTGCAGCGCGACCTCTTGCCCTTGATCGAGGGCACCACGGTGACCACCAAGCACGGGCCGGTGAAGACCGACCACGTCCTCTTCATCGCGTCGGGCGCCTTCCACATCGCCAAGCCCTCGGACCTGCTGCCGGAACTGCAGGGCCGCCTGCCGATCCGGGTCGAGCTGCGCTCGCTGACCGAGGCCGATTTCGTCCGCATCCTCACCGAGACCGACAACGCCCTGACCAAGCAGTACACCGCCTTGCTGGCGACCGAGGGCGTGGAGGTGACCTTCGCCGACACCGGCGTCGCCGCCATCGCCCGCATCGCCGCCGAGGTCAACGCCCAGGTCGAGAACGTCGGCGCCCGCCGGCTCTACACCGTGATCGAGCGGGTGTTCGAGGAGCTCTCCTTCACCGCCCCGGACCGGGGCGGCGAGAAGGCGGTGGTCGACGCGGCGATGGTCGAGGGCTCGCTGGGCGACCTGGTGAAGGTGACGGATGTGAGCAGGTATGTGTTGTGAGGGAAGTGAAAAACGAACGACGTCAATTACCGTAAACGCCGAGCGCAGTCGAAGCCTACGGCAGTTTGTCAATCTGCCTCAAATTTAATGATCGGATTCTTCTCCATTTCTCAAATATAGCATGGACTTGCTCCCCGCACCAGCGCTTCATAGCTTCCCAAGCCTATAGATCTCCCTGCATCCAATTCTATATTGATACTTATACCAGCCGCCCTAGTTATTGACTGCTTCCCGGTTTCGTGTGGTGATCTATGCGACGGCGGCCCTGTCTTGGGCGAAGAAGTTCCAGGCGTCGCAGCATTTGTCGACGATGTCGTCGTAGTCGTCG
>Ga0049105_1000809_pt1 | contig 12230 bp, 10 predicted proteins | sample WorMetvaBAHAMAS1_FD_61260 | JGI IMG/M metagenome (GOLD analysis project Ga0049105, IMG submission 61260) | Worm MetaG Olavius vacuus BAHAMAS.1 | ecosystem: Host-associated > Annelida > Digestive system > Unclassified | place: Germany: Marburg | collected 2013-04-09 | reverse complement strand
TACATCAACATTGCTACGACTGACGTAAACGACGATCAAATGACGACACTGCAGAATCACTCGTCCGACTCGCGACTCTACTCGCCAGCAGCACAGCAGCTGACATCTTCCGCGGCAGCTGCCCTCTGGTGAATTCAATTCAACATTATCTATTTCGGGCTGATGCCCACAGAACAGAAAGAGAAGAAAAAAACGCAGCATCTACTCATTGGCGGATCCAGAGGGACATAGGCGCAACAACCGTAGGGACTGGGGGAGACTGGTCCCTCAAATTTTAGGTTGGGGACCAACAATGTACTGGTCTTCCGCAACTTCTTGGCCGTAGTTTTCAAAAAGCAACCAATTTTACAGCAAGTAGTCACTAGAATGCAGAATTTAGCATCTGAGTTTTCACAAATTTTCCGGGGGGAGGGGGGTGATACCCCGGACCCTCACAGCGGGAGGGGGCGACCCCCTCCCGCACCCAACATCCAGCCCGGCCTTGGCCGGGCGCGTGGCGCAAGAGCCCCGGTGTTGGGACCCAAACCTTGGTCCTCCTCAACTTTTCAGCCGTGGTTGCGCCCCTGCAGAAGGAGGGCGATGAGGGCATGTCCCATGCAGATTTTTAAAGATATTTAGGCATAGGCTTCTGGATACACCCACAGCGACGCCGCTTGTACACAACAAGATAATAAATTAGCAATTGCAGTGCTTACCTGTCTGTCTGGTAAATTTTGTAGTCTGTGTGAGGTGTAAAAATTTTATGGTGTGGAGCGTTAAAATTAAAATTAACCCTTGTACATGATGACGATGATGACAACGGTGATGACTGTTCGGTGGTCGCGACCGTGCACATGTCAAACATATTTTGTTTCATGTAGTCACGTGACGAGAAGCTCGCTCTCGCCGCAATCTCGCGAGACGCGGGTCGATGACGTCACGATGCCCGTCAACCAGTCAGAAGACGGCGTGACGATTGTCGGCTACTATTTCTGCGAGGAGCCGATACCATACCGCACGACACTCGTCGGCCGACGACCAACTCTCGGACAATTCAAGCACCTGTTAACGAAGAAAGGCTGCTGGAGGTATTCCCCTTATTTCTCATCTTAGAGCAGGTTAAATGCACATCACTCATAGTCGCCACTTGGGCCGAACTAAGTTCCCAGAGACGTCCATGGGCCCGACCGCCCGACCAGCTAAATTTCCGACCCAGCGCGACCCGACCAACTCACGATGACGCCACAAGTTGAAGTTCAATATACAGTATACTAACATCCTCCATGTTATTAAATTTATATTCAAAATTTAACGTCTTGTAAACATGATATGCACGAGAAGTATGCATAGTGAACAAGAAAGTAAAAACATATTTTATTTTAACGGGTGGCTCAGCTGTCGCAGAGAAACCGCGCTACATGGTGGGTCAGTTTTGGCCAAAAGTAGAAGAAGATATTCTGCAGACAATATACGTCTATCTTCAACCACTGTGGCATAAGAGGCCTGCACAGATTTCAAATTCGGTGAAATAAAGCAAAATAAGGGCTATTACGCCGTTCAAGGTCATTCAAGGCCACCAATCGAAAGACCGTATGCGACTTCCTATTAGTGATTAATAGTAACTATCATGCCATCTCGTACCGTTATGCAGTTGTCGCAGATTGTTGTTTAAATTTTGAACATTTTGCGTCTTAGAGCCTTCTTTGGTGGCTTAGGATCAACGTATACTATTCATCTTAGGCTCATCGGAAAGCGCGTAGTGGACATCCTATTAGTGTTAATTGAACTTTTTTAGCCAGGTGTTAAGGCTGAGGCATGCACCCCTGCATCCCCTCTGGCTGCGCCCGTATGATGTATTAGTCAGAGTGGTATTATGGTGAATGATAGGCCTACTCAGATGATGTCAGTACCGTGAGCCAAGTCAACTTAGGCCTGTCGCAGGAGATTGATATAGATACAAGAATGTCTTTTGGCTCTCCTCTGTCGCGTTAATCTGTTTTACCTGTGTGTTTGCAGGTATTTTTTCCGGAAGGCGAGCGACGAGTTCGACAGCGGGGTTGTGCACGAGGAAGTCACAGACGACGACGCTCTGCTGCCTCTGTTTGATGGCAAGATCATCTGCAAAGTGGAGCGCTGCCAGTGACCTACCGAATCGCAGCAACACCAGTTTCTCATAATGGACCAACGTCGGCAATCGGCATGCCATGGGTTGGGTCAGTCAATGGGTTGCCTGGGTTCCGTCGGGCCAGCTCCAAAGTTTCACCGGTTGGAATATAAGGCCGTAACCAGAAATTTATTTTGGGGATGTCTTCTCTTTTAACCCTTTTCTTTCTTTCCTTCCTTTTCCCACCCCTTTCCTCATACCTCTTTTCCTTCGCCGTGAAGCGGCTCTTCATATCTGGGGGTCGCCACTCTGTAGGTGTATAATCGAATACCAGGTGAATAGTAACGGTAGTATAGGCCTACATGTATATAGTAATGATCGCTAACGAATTGTATAGGTGGCAACTTTCTGACGGAAGTGGCAATTGACACGGTCGTGGGCGTGTTTTAGAATGTCCTGGGGGCAATTGTGTCCGCGGGAAAATGTTTGGGGGAAGAATGTCCGACGTTGGGCCGTACGCTGTAACTTCAGACGATTGCCTCACACGAGGTGGGAGGGGGACGCCGCTTCACGGGGGGGGGGCACCGCCCCCGAAATTTTTAGGCGAGACAAAGCGGCCGTCAAAGGCGAACTCAGCCCTTTTGAACAAAGCCACAAATAGATAACTCGTTAAAGTATACTTACCAAAAAACTAATATCGCAAGATGTGGAATTTTAATTTTACGTTCTAGAAAATATCAAATGCACAACGCAAGTACTGTGGGGGTTGATTACATTATGGCCCATCTAACCAATTTTTGGGGGAGGGCATAATGACAATAAGGGGTGGAGACTGTATCAGTCTGCAACAATTTCACAAATATGGCCCGCAGTCCCGCATACCACTAGCCTATAGCTTAAAGTTTGTATTTCGCTACATAAGGCTGTGTGCGGAATTGTTTGTCGAGAATTACTGTATTGATTGTTGGAGTAAGGCTTATTTGTCACAGTGGCTGGGCGGGCACGCCATAAACCGCGACGCTGTCATTGGCTAGGCCTACAACAAAAATCAAATCTAACCAAGCTTGATCCATACGGAAGCCGAGGAACTGAACCGCCACTATTATTCACTTATCGTCCGGACGAGTTATCGTCGTCGATAACTCGTTCGGACGATAAATGAATAATAGTGGCGGTTCTCGGCTTCCATACTTTGCGCACGTACACGACACACCTGCATGCCGTTCATATTTCAGGAATACTAAAATTTCCCACGATAAGACCTTAAAGTTTGTGTAACACCATGATTCCATAAAGCACAAAATACTAGTATATGATCTAATGCGGGTCACAGTTTGTTAATATCAACGTCGTCTAACTGCAGCCAGATTCGCGGGCATTTTCCAGTCTGATGCGGCGGTCCATGGCGTCAATATTTTCTATCTATCGCACAGACAGTTTAAACCTTCACAGTTTCATCCATCTCAAGGTCTACAAACTTCCTATACCTATCCCAGGAAAAAAACAAAAACAATTATTGCATACATTCCTGTTTGTCATCAGTTTAAACTGCAAATGCCTCGGTCAACGCAGTACACGTTTATGGATCGTGTAATCATGCTGATATTCTCTGGTACGCAGACCTATAGACTTTTGTATGGAATTCATTCTGTTCCCCACTGAGGTCAGGGGTCTGGCAAACAGTCTTTAAAAGCTGAACTTTTGTTGTTAACTTTATACTGGTTTTCATGTTTATAGAAATAGTAAATTATAGTCCCTCCCTAGTCCCTACTACCCAAATGTAATCCCTGTAACTTGTCCGTATGCAGCCGAGGAAAATGGTCTTGATGGAATTGGACAATCCAGCTCTTGCTATGGGCACAGTACGATGCGGTGCCTGTAAGAATTTTCTGTCATTTATCTCTCGTGAATGTCACGTCAAACTTGGTAATGACATATAATTAAGAGTTTCACACTGAACTGACTACACTAAACTTGACTACCAGTAGTTATAACAACGTGTAAGGCCCATCGTTCACGACACATATAAAACGGCAAAAGTTAATTTCATCAACTCAGGTCCGCGTGGATATAATACACAGTTCTTATTATATCCACAGCCCCAAAGATGGTCACCCATCTTTCTAACCCCCAAAAGGACCATCCTTGGGCGGAAACACGTCTTTTGAGCCATAAGTGTGAAAATTGCTTCAGTGGTTCGACCTGGGCGTAGGATCGAGAAAAAAAGGTAAGGACAGGAGAGGACAGGACAGTCAAAAAAAGTCACAAGGTAGTAATATTTCGCCCATTTGGGGAGAAGCCCCCACTGTACCGATTGTAACCAAAATTTGCACGGCCGTTAATCTCGCCGACGTAATCACGTGTGCAAAGTTTCAAGATGATATTTTTGGGGGTTACAATTTTACAGGGAATTGAATTTCCCACTTTCCAATTGATTTTTGAATGGGCCTTACGACAGTGCAGCGCTAATGCGCTGCCTGTGACGAGATACAGCTAGCCATCGTCGTTGTCTGTTCAAACATAGCAATCTTGAATACAGTAAATAAATTTTAATGATTCCATCTTAAGCAGTATAGCAGCAATTCACATACTGATAATATGTAAAGTCTTAATAAATGCACCACACAATCAACACAAAACAAAAATGATGACTTAAATCATAAATATAAATATGCTCGTAAATACTGACACTTCTGCGATAATGCATTATTAAATGTTACAAGAACACAGCGAAATATGCTACCTGCAGCAATAAATTAACTACAACAATTATGCAATACTCGGATCAAAATACTGAAGGTAATATATTACAACTTAATCAACTTATGTAATGAAGTGGAAAAATTGAAAAACAACAACAACAACAGTAACAAAAAACAATAGCTACAAGCTAATTCTGCAGTTTCTTACGAGCAGACACTGTCTGCCAGCCTAATGGGCACATGCCTCACTGCTGCGCGTTAGCATCACCCTTGCCCACTCCGAGATATACAGACTTGATGTCGCAACATTTGCTGCGAGACAGCTTTAAGTCTCTCACAGATGGGGCGTCGGGCTAAAATTGTGAAGGGCTCTAATTTATTGACCGTAGGTCAGATTTCCAAGAAGAACATTTAAAGACGAAATGAGACCACAATGAACATCGAGTTAAGTTGATCATGCTTGTTTTCGTGGAGAAGCACAATGCAGTGTGCAATTAAAAAATTACTCAATTAAAATTTTTTTAACTGACTAAATACCTGCATACAACAAAATTAAAAAGTAAACTACAGAACACTGCCGGAGTGCAATCAAAGTGGTTTCACACTGACAAAACTTTATTAAGTTTTGACAAAAATTAATAATTTTTAACTTGATCATGATGACAACTTTTACTCCCATGTTATCTACTGTACTGTAACAGTCAGATAACCACAAGTGACATTATGTAACTAAGCTAATGGTATTACATTTTGAACAGATAGAAAGCTAATCTATTGATTAACAATTCACTGTCCAGTTGCCAGTATCTGTGTCAACTGGTACTGCGAACCTATGTGTTTCGTGTGACAGGCATTTGGGTGATTTTTGCCACGTGGAGCATCAGATTTACGACACACCTCGTTGAACGGCCGCACCAGACCAAGATCAACAGCACGAAACACCTGCAGAACAAAACCGATAAACATTGTATACACAGCGCAAAGTTCAGTTATCGTAACACAGATTGATACCGGGGTACTGTAAATTTATCGGGTAACAATGGCCCCGGATGGGGCCATTGGTCATCACCTGCTGGCAGGGCTGTGGTCTCGGTCTCGAGACATACCAACGTCTTGTCTTGAGCAAAATGTCAACGTCTCGGTCTCGGTCGGTTTCCGCCATTTACGTCTTGTGCCCAAGACCAATTTTCGGCGAAATTGTGCAGGCCACAGTATGCAGTGTGAACGGGTTTTAGTCGTGTAAGCCTATGCTGTAGTTAGTATTGCTCATCATATTAACACACTAAAAACAATGAAGTGAAAGGTAACATCTAGGCCTGTTATTGCAATCAATAAAACTTGTACTTTAACGTCTCGATCACGTCTCGAGAGCTACAAACATCTCGTCTCGGTCTCGTCTCGAAATTTTAACGTCTCGTCTCGGCTGGTAAAGCCAACATCTCGGTCTCGTCTAGGTCTGGAGCTTTTACGTCTCGTGCCCATCCCTGCCTGCTGGTTGACAACAGCACAACTTCCAGTTTAAAGAAAAAAATTGACAAAAAAGTTTGAAATAGCAAGTAAGTTACATCAAACTGCCATATCAGCCAATTTTGAAGGCAGCTCATGCAACAACAGGCTGTCGCACTCAGCTGGTAGAACCACAGATCTGTATAAAGTACCAGATGCCGTACCTCCTATTCATGCTGTATCATCTCATGTAGCCACCGATAAGGACCCCTCCAAGTTCCGGTCTATTTTTAGCGATAATCTACAACCAATCGCAACTCGCGGAAAGAAAGCACGTGGCACGCTATTGGTTGATATCGGCTGTTCCAGTAAGCACGCACCCCTCTCTGTTAGTTATTACAACGAAATTAGCAGCGGCCATGTTGGTAGTTGCTGTTGTTAGTACTAGATAAATATTCTATTCAGTACTGCCCCTGTGGGCAGAACAGCTACATAAGAAAGATAACCCAGTCAACCAACTTGTTTTGTGATCAGAGTTTATCAGTAGGTCTGCGCATGCAGGATTACAGACTGCCACCCGACGTCACCTCAACTCCGATATGCCGACTGTTTTCCGGAACTGCCTCAAAACTTATATTTTTTCGCAATCATTTCTTTCCTAACTGTTCTGTTTCTAGTTCTGTACACCATGTATAGTAATGGTTTTATCAGTCTTGTACTTAAGCCACTGTAAATACATGGTGGTGGTCTGGCGTAGTGGTTAGCGCGTTGGCTTTGATCAATGAAGTTAATCAACGTTGGGCCCGGTTAGTACTGAGGTGGGTGACCGTATCCGGGTTCAATTCCCAGTGAGGGACATTTATCTCGGTATGTGACCAGCCACCCAGATCAACTCAGCCTGGCCATCCTTTCGTGGGTAGGCGCAACGAGTACCAGCCAAAGGGCGGCGATGCCTTGCGGCTGGGGAGTAAAGGCAGGTATGGTTCGTGTGTGGGCGGCAGGTCAAACTGTTTGATCCCCTTGTTACACGCGGGCCATATCTGAGCGCTTTAGAGATAAGGAGCTTATAATAAAGCGCTATATAAATTCGCCTTCTTTACTTACTTTTCTTTACTTTAAATAACTCTAATGTAATGTAATCTAAGTCTATGAATGCCACTGGATGCACAGTATAGCACATGCACTTTGGAAAGTCCTTATTACAGTACGAGATAATTCTGTAACAAATGTCAACCTGCAGGCCACTGGCAACATGCCGCTGATATAAATCATACTGGAAGTTGGCAGCAGAGAGATTGTATCCTCCGATGATGCGATAGTCGACAGCATGCATGCATGCAACAGTGTAGTCTTCATCCGCCCATTCACCTAACACAGACAACGCAGAAATACAGTGCCTTCAATGATTACCTTCCAATTGGTTAGGTCAATAATGTGTTTGGTGGGACGTTAAACCTTGCTCTATCTATCCAGTGAAAGCTGTAGACATACTGGCTTCCTTCAGTGCTTTGACATTGAAGACACTGACATTAGACATAATGGTACAGTTCAAACTTTGACAAACACTGAGTTGACTCAGCAGTCTGAATACTGCTATCTTAACATTAACATCCCTGACCTGTTTATCATCATAACTATACCAACCAGTCACCACTCTTTTACTGGTACCAAATTACACTCCTCTGTCAGAGGATCACGTGCGTGAACAACTTTCCCAAAATCGTCACATGAAACGGAAGTTGCCCACATGACCTCTCACCATATCATTTCTACAGCGGAACAACAACAACTATTACTATTACTACTCAGTGGTGCTGGAAGCGGTATGGCAGGTATGGCGACCGCCATACCAATCTGAAATTTGGTATGGGGCTCCATACGAATCTGCTGAAATTTGGGCAGTTGTTTTTCACGAAAATCATTAAAACTGTTGCCACCAGACGTCAGATTTAAAGGCTAAAATGCACCAAAATCGATTTCGGCTGGGGGTCTGTCCCAGATCCCGCTGGGGGAGCTTACAGTGCTTCCCCAGGCCCCTTTAGCTGGATTTAAGGGGTCCTACTTCTAAGGGAAAGGGAGGAATGCAAGGAAGGGGAGGGATGAGGGTGGGTAAAGGGAAGAAAGGGAAAGGGAGGGGTGCAGGGAAGGGGAGGGTCGAGGGTGGGTAAAGGGAAGAAGGGAAGGAGGGAGCGAGGGGAAAGAAGGAAAAACAGGGAGGGAAAAGGGGAGAGGAAGAAAGGGAGCAGGAAGGGGATACTCGCCATACCAATCCTAGTTTGCTACCGGCACCGCTGTTTCTACTACTACTACTACCACTACTACTATCTCAGTGTCAATATTGATATTTCAGTTACTGATCTCAGTAGTTGGAAAAGTCAAATGCATACAAATGACATATACAACTTTGTTTTAAAGTATTCTGACAGTGTCTGCAGTTGACAGCAATATACCTGAATGTTCACTTATGATCTCCGGGTCATCCACGGTCCCTGGAGGAGAAAACTGTTGAACAACGGCGGGATCATATTGGGCAAAGACAACTGGATAATACACCTGGTGATTCTCGACGGCATGGAGCTGGCAGCGTCGCAGAGCAGCTCTACTGAACCGGACTTCGACGTCCGTGAACGCAATGAGGGCAGAGCCTGGGAGTTGGCGGGAACCCAGATCGAGAGCAAGGGCGACGTTGTAACGTCGTCGCGTGTGCACAACGCGGATGTGCATAATGTCACGATGGCGGCGTTGGACAACGTTGGCCGCCGATCGCACCTCTTCCATCTCATTCGTGGTATTTGAACAGACAACGATCAGAAGATATGCTCGGTCATTTCCATGACCACACATGTCCTCAAAATCAGACAGGTATCGGTGCAGTTTTGAGGTGAGACCAGTAACGGCAATGATAAAGTGTACGAGCTTCGAATCATCGACTGCAACATTCGACAGTAGATGCATGACACCGAACGGCCGAATGAGATGCAGTTTCCGAAACTCAGTTGTACGGTTTTCGTTCAACGAAATTCCCGCATCAATGACATATTCCAATCCTCGGACGAGATCTAATCTGCGATATCCACTCTCCAGCTGTGCTATTCGTTTACGGTCACCACGGCCGGATGAGCCTAACAACGCAGCTATCTGTGAAACCATATCGGCAATATCAAGCTTATCAATGCGCTGCAGACTGCCGACGTGACCATTCCGCCGATAATTGGCAACCACTGACGCATTGAAGAATTCGTACTTGATTACTTCCGAAGCATCGGTCGGTCGAAAAGGTTCATGGAGCTGTACGTGCAAGTTTGACTCAAAAATCTGTTGCTCGAAGCTTCTTGTTCGTTGTTCCACACAAATCTCAGGACAAGAACACTTCACTGGAGGGTCATATATGGTCTTCAGTGTGATTCCAACAGAAACAGCCAGTAAATACTTGCACAGTGAATAAAGCTTCAACACAACACTGCTGAGTCGAGCCCTGCAATAATTTTGTACAGCACAATGACAAACCTGTAAAAGTTAAATGCAAACATCATATAACAGATTTTGCTATTACAAATTCTATAGTATATACCATAACTAGTATACCATCACGATCACCAAAGTAGAGGTTTTACAATGATGAATTACACAAATTCACTTTTTATTTATGACTTACTTGTCAATGGCAAATTGGCAATACACAAGAAGTGGGCCCAACGTCGGATTATGACATTCAGCCGAAGCCATATATTTGGGCAGGCTCACCAAATGAGCACCGAACGCTTGGCCGAAGGTCATATGCTCCAGAGGATGAAACAACGTCTTTTACTGACGAGCGCACTGAGCAGCCAGGAAATGTCGTAGTAAGTACACTCTTGAGCGCGCACGCATCGTCTGAGATGGGAACAAACTACTTGAAAAACTACAGCGTTTGTCTACGGATGTTGTTACAGTGTGACATTTTTCAAGGTCAGTGAGTGTTTCCATAAAAAAAGTCTCTGGTCGGTTCGGTTTCGGTGATTATACGTGTGCACCAAGTGCCACTGTACAGTTTCTGTAACGTATAGCTTGGTGCTGTAGGGAGGCCTGGTCAGTGACAGAGTGGTGTGCATGCGTGGTGCATACTGCCGAGCATGCAAGGTGGTTAAATGATCCCAGTTGGCCAGTCCTTTGCATGTGACGCAAAATGCATTTGAAAACAATCAGACCGTAAGTTAGACGTTCACACAACAGAAAATAGGCTACGGGTATAATGCAGATCTGTGGACCTGCGGATCTGCGAAACGGTGTAGGCTATAAACGTTTAACGTCCTTGATCACTGCTCACATATTACCAAGGCCTACTTTTGCAGCCGCCATCGTGATGCAAATTCTTGACTTTAATTAAGTCTTTAATTAACTAATAAGTCAACAACATGACAATCTTTATTCGCCATCAAATGGTATAAAAATAGGAATTATCCAAGATTAGCCCCCGGGTAAGGGTTAGGGTTAGGGTTAGTATAGTGTATAGAATAGCCTCTTTCAAGAACGCAATGTCGCACTGGCGTGATTTGTTAATGCTCACTACACTACGCGCGCCAGTGGGTAATATGCGGATTTTCATCCGCATTCGGATCCGCATTTTACACGTTGTTCAATCCGCAGATCCGCATTATACCCGTAGCCAGTGCAACGCGCTTACTCACATAGACTAAGCAGTAAATGAGTAATATGCAAAAATTGGCTTCAGTGACCACAACGCACACAACTTTAAGAAATCATCGAAATTTCACTACATTACGACTACAAACAACTAAACACAAAACAAAACTCCGTGTTTACAAACAAAACTTCGTAGATAACTAAATATTCTTTGAAAGAATCATCAACGATTAGAGATGTGCAAACCGCCAAATAAAAATTATACAGCGGTATTTTATTGCAACAATTTAGCAAACTCTGTTCGAAACTGTTTACGGCGGATTGCATATCCGGTACATGTCACTTAAAATTGCCACTAGTTAGGCCTGAGTAACAGTTATTATTAGTAGCTATTGAAATTCCATTGAAATTAAATTTTGTTGCGCGAAACAGCACTCACACAATGCTTGTATTGCCCAGGGCTGAAAAATCTAGGTTTTTAATGAAAAGTTTTCAGGTTTTAACCTTGTAAAAAGATTTTTGAAGTTTCAATGTACAAAGATCGATAAATTGTACGGACAAGTTATGTAGGTCGATAACTCGTCCGGACAACTTGTCGATGTCGATAAGTTGTCCGAAGACTTCGACCTCAATAACTTGTCTGGACCACGTCGATAACTCGTTCAGACAATAAGTAAATAATAGTGGTGGTTCTCGGCCTCCGTAGTAAAGCGGTTGTTAGTTGAATTACATTTTAGATTACACATTAAGCAAACTGTGATTATTATTTATTTATTTATTTATAATTACCGGTACGTCATTAAGCATGCAACGTATTTTCGGTGGCTTTTGGAAACTTAACTGAAGCAAATTCCAACGGTAACGACGCTTATAGAACCTGCGGCTTCTGATGGTATCGTAACGGTCTTGCATGGCTTCGAATCTCGACTGACCAGGACAGCATCCGGACGGCTCCCGGCGGCGCCCGGACGGTTCTGGACTGGAGCCGGTCGGCATTTAAAAGGACCCATCACTAACACTGTTTCGCTCTACCGCGGTACCGCCTTGCGGTCCGATAGTCAATTTCGTGTTGTGAATTGTGATTGTGAGTGGTGTTTTCCTGCAAAGGAGTGATTTCCAACTCAACGAAAATGAATAAAATGAAAAGCCACTTTTTCTTTCTACCGAAACTCGCGAGATACGTGTATGTTGATTGGGTTTCCTCGGTTTTCGCACCAAACGCCGTAAACGCTATCTATGACCCTAACCCTAGCCCGGACCCTAAAGCCGATGGCAGACGGTCCAAGTTTCTCGTACGAGTTTCTCGTACGAGAAACTTGGTACAAGAAACTTGTATACAAGTTGCACACAGAACCATCCAAGTTTCTCGTACGAGA
>Ga0049105_1000808_pt1 | contig 12232 bp, 9 predicted proteins | sample WorMetvaBAHAMAS1_FD_61260 | JGI IMG/M metagenome (GOLD analysis project Ga0049105, IMG submission 61260) | Worm MetaG Olavius vacuus BAHAMAS.1 | ecosystem: Host-associated > Annelida > Digestive system > Unclassified | place: Germany: Marburg | collected 2013-04-09 | reverse complement strand
CAAGGCCAAGGCCAAGGACCTGGCCTCCAAGGCCAAGGACTTAAGCCTCAAGGCCAAGGCCAAGGACTTCGCCATCAAGGCAAAGGCCGAGGTCAAGGACTTGGCTTGCAAGGCCAAGGCGAAGGACTTCTCCAGTGTCCACCAAAATGTGGTTAAATAATTGGAATAAATAAAGTAGTATATCAACCAGCATTCTTAGTCCATACATTGTAATATGTAACAGGACGTGTAAGGTGTAATCCTGTATTTAATCTCTATAATCAATGATAGAATGATGCGTGTAAGTAACTCATCCCACCAAGTAGCATGCATAGAGTTCTGAGTACAGCAAAAACAAGCAAAGTTTTAAAGGTTGTATAGCCAGTGGTGAACACAATATTGACGCAGCAGTGTCCCAAGGCCAAGGACTTGAGCCTCAAGGCCAAGGAAATGCCATACTGTCCTCAAGGTGCCTCGAGGCCAAGGACATGTCCTCAAGGACTCCAACTCTGTTTGGCACAGTCGGTCCCAGTCGTGGACTTCCCGTATTGGTCTTGTAAGTCTCGAGTCTCGGTCTTGGCCTTGGACATCAAAGTGTTGATCTTGGTTTTGGTCTTGGATAAACAAGTCTTGAATCCAAGTCTGGAAAATTGCACAAGATTACTACAAACAGTTGCTATTGTCATTCTTGATACAGTAGCCCCTTCTCCTTCGATAGACAACATCTGAGCTATGATGGTTGTCTAGAGGGAAGGTTATCAGAACTGATCTGTGTTGTATTGTGTACTGAGGTTGTGAACAGCTATAAGCACAGAGCAGTTATTACAGTTCTTTGGATTGGGTTTTGTCACACTGCTCCCATTTCACTGTGCCTAGATTAATTTGTGTTTTTTTTTGTATTTTGTGTATTTCTGCAAAAAGTATAAAATAAAAAATGGGATGCAATTTTATCAAAACCTGCCGTATTGAGTGTCACGCATACTGAGAGGTGCATAGACCAATTTCCGTGTGTATGTGTGTAGGACTACTCCCCCCAAACCACTGGACCGATTAGCATAAAAATTACACTAGTAGATAGAATGTATCATGGTGATTGCTATAGGCTAGTCAGATTTGAATTATTTACAACCTTCCCATTGAAATTCATCCAAAAGGCCTAATAATGAACCCTATTGCAGCAGCGACAAGTTCCGGTCTATTTTTAGCGACAATCTACAACCAGTCGCAACTCATGGAAAGAAAGCACGTGGCACTCCATTGGTCGATCAACACTGCGGTAACGGCTGTTCCATTTATTGCGCACCCCTCTCCCATTGAGGTGGCGGCTGCCACAGCAACGGCTATTCCATTAATTGTGCACCCCTATATGTAATAAATAAATTACTTCTATTGAAGAATTCATGTCAGATACGACACAACGCCTATGTACAAAGCATATTGTCAGATTTCGGTTGTTTTTTGGTGTATATTTTGTATGGTTTCCTTTAGACAGAGAGTGCGAATAGCTGGGGGCAGGTTTTGGTGTGCTGCATGCAACTCAGTTAATCGGACATGCAGCATGTCTACTTTATTACATACAGGGTTGTTTTATTGCAGGTTATTTTATTTTATTTGTGCGGCCGGCTTTAACGAGGGTGAAAGAATGTTATTGTTGTCAGATGTGGTAGCAGTGATGTGTTACTTGCACTGCAGGTGCCTGATGGAGAGAAGAAGCGAATGAGACAGATATCACAAACTGCTCACGACACACTGGCTGACATCTTCAAGAAGATTGGTTCAAAAGAAAACACAAGAGAGGTATGCATATTGTGTAGACTATAATCAGATTATAGAATTATAGAACCTCCGAAAGGTTTTCACTCACCGTTGATTACATCATGGATACACACACTGCATTGAACTGAATGGCCTCAGCAGTGGGTTTGCTTGCTGCCCACTAAGAGGGCTTGGATAGATTGTATGATTGTCGACAAGTCATTGAATGCTTATAATTGTTGAGCAAATCATTGTTTCCACTCTGTTATATATGTTTTTGTAAAATTATTTTATTTAGGGTCTGAATGACCTTTATGATTTCAAGCGGCAACATCCAGATGCAGATCTAAATCCTTTTTTGAAGAAGTCTACTCAGTTTTTCCAAGACTACATTGAGCGAGGACTGAAAAGCATCGAGTTGGAAAGGCAAGAGAAGCAGAAAACCACAGCATCTCAAGGTTTCTGACTGTTTTTGTTTCTGTACAGTTGTAATTGTCATGCTTACAGCACACCATGCAGTCTGGCATTTCAGGAATATGGTGTTTATATACAGTGTAGCCAAAAGAAACAAAGTCACAGTACATTTTAAGGCAGTGTCGATAAATTTTAAACAAATGCTACAATTTTTGCCAAAACGGTTCATCAAACCGCATTAACCACCGCACCTGCATATTTCCCATAACTGAAAAATGCACGTTTAGGTTTGTCATAGAATAGAATATTAAATTTAGTGTGGTCCAAGTACAGAAATGTTAAGTCACCAGTCAGCTACAAACAGTGCTCAGAATGCTTTCACATAGGCAGAGAGATAGTTTTTCTACTGACATATTGCTGGCGCAGCACTTGCACAGTCCATTTTTCCATTTAGTGACCTCTGTCTGTTTCAGGTCACCAAGGCTAGACACCAGCATACCGTACGTAGTCTTGAAGTACCCACAAATACTATAGTGAACTGGGTTTAAATCTGGTGAATTGTTGGTGAGAAATTTGGAGATAAGTCCATTGCTTAACTGTACCGAAATGCAGTCATGTTGCAGGCAGGGTGCACACTGCACAGTCTAAGGAAATCGCATTTCGAATCACATAAATATTATGTTTTCAGGTAATGGTAGTACTGTACATGACTGAACTCTGGAATAATTCCTACAAAGCACATTTTATGAACATCAAAAAAATCATTCCAAAATGTAGTAGCATACAGTGGATACAATGTATATTGTGTTGTCATTAAGACTAATGTGATGTGATGTTTGTATAAAACAGTTCTATTGTAGCTGTAAATACAACCACATTGGTCTGCTAGACACCAATTTGCTACTGTTGTTGTAAACAAGTAGACCAGACTATCAGCACTAAAGTTATTGGTAATGAATTGAGTGCACAGTGGTAGAAAACAGCTGTGACTACATACTTGACTATATGCACTGATAGCTATTCTGTATCGTGTTGAAAATTGATTCCGCGAACTTTGGACAGTGTTGTCGTTATGTGAATCTGTGTCAGTTGCTGTCTGTAAGTATTGTATAGTTATACTACAGCATCACAAAAGCAGAAGTTGAATTTCTTAGTTGTACATCACAGTTATTGAAACAAGAGCTCAGCTCTTGCTGAGATATATAGGGTGTGCCAAAAACGTCAGATGCGATAGAAGGGGTGCCAGACCAACTGCAAAAAAGAGTGGCGATGATGTCTAAAAACACAGTAGACATGTTGAATTGCTGTTGACCTACTGATGTTCATAGTGAGCATTGATTGTAGGGAAGTGTGTGTAATAACTGAACATCATGCTTAAATTAATTGGTATTTTAGTGTAGTATCGTTTCTCTTATGCAAAGAATATTTTAAAATAGCAACATTGAGAATGATGGTCAGTGTTACTCCTGATCTTTATCAGGAGTAACACTGACACAGAAAGACTTTCAGTATATCACAATGTTCAGTTCTTTAGCTGAACATTGTGATATATTGAACGCCTTCCTGTGTCACTATATACAGGAGTTATACACTTTAAAAATGGTCCATTTTTGGCCCACCCTGTGTATTGCCAAGAAATAGATTTTTGGCTTACATTTGTGCCACGGACAGTATGTGTTTAGCTTCAGTCTCTTTGATGTCGTTGGCCCCTGAAGCTATCGATTTCTGTGAGATAACGCAAAATAATTGCCATGGTGCCATTCAAGTTTATTCAAGGTCATCAATTTTGATACCAGTGTATGTAGCCCATACGTGACTTTCTATTAGAGAATAATAGTAACTCACATCCTGTCTTGCACTGTTTCTGAGATGTAGCAGATTATTGGTCAATCGACTTTTGCTGTCGACAGGAGGGATGCTTATCTTTAATGCACTCATTTGGGGTGAACTTATCAATTCAGAATCGCAATATTTGTCCTCAGGAAACTGCAGACGTGCCTTTATTGTATGGTGCAGAAAGTATTTTGATATGTAGAACGGTTTAGGCGTGACTTGCGAGTGTAATGGATGGAGAGACGGACAGACATTCTGATAGCAAATGCAGCTCTTCACTATGTTGCCTGGCCAAAAGTCGATTGTCTAGTCAAACTTTGCAGTTCACTTCAGTAGCTCAACAAACTACAGATTGATTTAGAAGTCTGTATAAGTAGGATACAGCTGGAAATTTACTGCCACTTCAGTCATTATCCTGTTCTGTGTTTGTTGTGGTTAACATTGTGTGTGTGCATTATACAGCTGTCAGTTGTATATATTCTAGTTTTTCATTGTCAGGTCATTAGATTGATAACGTTGGTTAAGTGAGAAGATCTGCATTGAAAAGGATCTGGCTGTCTGTACATAATTTGCACTGTGTGTATGTTCTAGCGGTGTAGCAGAGATGATGAGTCTTTACAGAGTAAGTTGGTGTGCATGGGTAACTGTAGATTTGAGTGGCTTGTTGGCATCATCTGGCAGTGCGGTGGCAACAGATGGGAGTGCTTCAGACTACCTGGAACGACTGAAAGTGTTGCGTGCACGCTGTGGTCTTGACAACGATGCCAACACTCGCGCCGACAGTTCCTTGTCTGACGTAGCTGTCGGCGTCACAAAACCTCATGTATCAACGTCGCACGTTCTTGATGGTGGCGGCGTCTCTGCTGTAAGTGTTTTAGCTTAGAGACTTTCTCATTCTTTCGTCAGTGAAATGCAGATTGTCATTTGTGGGTAATTTTGTAGCTGTGATTTGAGCATTTAATAACCAGTAAACAGTTAAGTCATTATATTATGATTTGTAGGATCCAGAAAATGCAAAAGTTTCGGCATCTGCAGAGCTTAGTACGGCTAGTGCTGTTGCAACAAATCCGGTGTCGGACATTGACGATCTGAAGAAAAGACTGGCACGAATAAAAAGTTCTGTAAAGGATTAGAAATGTTTTTATTGGTAGTTGTGTAGAAAGTGATGTCTGCTATCTATGTGCTATGATACTGCAGTGCCAATGACTTTGTAGTTACATGAACTGCTGATATTGCTAATGCTGGTTGGAGCCATGTCCACTCAACATGTATTTCAATCACGTATCGTCTGCTGCTGTGTTCACCGTCATTGTTTTGTTGATATAGGTTTTGTCAGCTGTTGTTCACGTCCATTGCCGTTGTTGTGTTTTACATATTTGTTCACTGATACTGTGTGTCTGCGTTGTATTGTATAGAGAACATCAGTGCTTTTAATGTTTGATTTGTGCTGTACTAAAGGCTTGCTAGAGCTTCACGGTTTTGAAGTGACTGTTGAGTCAGTCAAGTGAACTGGTTTGGCAGTTCAGGACTGTGACATGATGACTAGTTTTAGTGCAGCATTGTTCTCTATCAACTTTGTGATGCGTACTGTAGTGACACATCGTACTTGTACTTCCAGTTTTATTGAAAGTTGACTGGTTGTTAGCATTCACAAAGCAGTGTTGAGCTGACCTCATTTATGGTGAGTTCCAATGATCGTTGCAGTCGACTTACTGAAGCTGTCTGTGATTGACCTTGTTACTAACATTCTGTGTTAGTTTAAATGTAGTCAGGTCTTCATCATCATCATCATCATTTTATTTGTTCGTAAAAACAATTTCATAAAAACACGACAACCGACAACACGCGAACAGGACCGACAAGGCTAGTTTAGCACTCACAGTGGCCCCAATAAAAAAGAAAGAATAAAACAACAGTTGCTAAGCCTGTGGATGTGTAGCGATACAATATACTAGGTGTATCAAATTACGCTATGCATAAGACGTCCATTACGACAAATGGTATTAACAACTAACATTAGTACATGACTCTGGCTTATGCATCTTGGTTCAGTGATATTTCTGTAGTACAGTGGTGCTGGTGAGCAGACAGTGTTGAATGTATGAACTATGCAAATGTGATTTTACTTTGTTGTATGCAACATTCTGTGCTTGTCAACTGCTGTAGTTGTTGTTTTTTTTCATTTCTGGCTCTGTTAATTTTCAGCTGTTGAGTAATATCTTTAGTGTGGTCCAAAGAGCAATAACCTGTCATTCAACAATACAGATGATGATTGTGATGGAGCAGGATTATGGACAGTGAATATCTCAGAGTATTGTTAGAAAATTTCACACTTCCTGAATTTAAGTTTGATCTTACGAGGGCTTGCCTAGTCATGATTTACCAATGTCAACATTCAGTGATTGTCAAGCAGTGGTGGTTATACTCTGTGACACTGATATCATGATATCAATGCCTTCTTGTAGGGCAACTGAATCGTCTGTCCACTTGGTTCTAAGCATCTTGTCAGGACACTATATAGTCAATACATTGCTGTTGATAGCATCTGGCAATCTGCAGACAGTCTGTTATCTTCTGATTACAATACACACAACTGTGATCTACAGCATGGCGACCATAGATAAAGAGTTTAATTTAGTGACATTACTACACCCGATGTATAGAGGAAGTTTACTTGTCTTTAGTTTGCAGCGGTGATGTTATAAGACTTCTTAGTAAGACCGAGGCTCTATTGAATGGTTCAGTAATCGTACCATTAGGCCATTATATACAGTGTGTCCAGAAAAAGAGACCAAAATGTTTTTGTGATATCTTTTATAATACTCAGGCAATTCTGATGAAATTTGGTACACACTGTTTCCAGAATAAATTTGCTTCAAAATGATGTCAACATTTCCCACCTCACCTGAATAATGTCTTTACACTACGTTATGAACTTGAAATGCTCGTCTGACATGATGAGCATGAGTTATTACAGAAAGGAACTCCAGAATTTATCCCACCTCAACTGTGGTCTCCAAATTTGCCAGATTTTAATCGTTTAGTCATTTTGAAGCACATTTATTCAGTAAACGGTGTACCCAATTTCATCAGAATCGCCCAAGTTTTATAGATACTACAAAAAACGTTTTGGTCTCTCTTTACTTGGATACAGTGTATATATGTCAGTGCCATTAGTATTAGGCATATCGCCTCTGTAACAAGAACTGTAATTACTACTAATATTATTATATTAATATTATTACTAGTACATGATTGAAACTTGCAATGTTAATGTCTACTCAGGGGCATAAGATGTGCCATGGGTAAAGTAGGGGGAAGACAAAAGACCCAAAGAGGGGGAATTTTGATGTATTATTATAAATTCGCGGTGATCAGTTAACTGTCTTTGACAATAATGGCCTGAATGCTAGTAGTCTACTATTGTGCTGTGCTGTGGATATTTCTGATTACATCATGCTTTCTCGCTGTAAGGTGTGTTCGATCGTTTTGGGGTTAAACTTTTCAATTGGGGAAAATCTGGTAGAACCATAGGCGTACTTTAAGAAGTGGTTGTAAGATTGGAAGCTTCTGTTCACAGCGTTAATAGTTGTTTAGGTAACATACCGTATTAAAAATTTGGATTCTAGCACAGGAAAAAGGTCGCACATGTGATCACTTGATCATCAGTTCATCATAATTCTTTGATTAGTAGATTTTTTGAACTTGTTGTTAGCACGTTTCTAATCAAGTGCGAAATAGATTGATCATTGAAGCAAGTCTTGAGAGTTCCAAGACTTTTGTCTCGAGACCAAGACTTGTCTCAAGACCTTGACCAAGACTTATTTTTGTCCTCGAGGAGCATTGAGACCGAGAGTGACTGTCCTTGAGGACAACATCACTGACTTGCAGCAGTTCAGATCTTCAGTGTTCACTTGTATACTGGAGATGTAGACGTTGTACAGGGTTCCTACAGGTCAGGGAAAACTGGAAAAGGTCAGGGAATTTGAGTGGTCGGGGAAAGTCAGGGAAAATGCAAAAGTGACTGGAAAGTCAGGGAAATTTTGGGGGAAAATTTTACCTTTTTGTACAGTTGTTGTAATGCTAATAATAGTCGAGCTGCAGTCCAATGCACCATACTGTTAGCTGTAGTAGTATGGCTCATGCAACAGTTTGATGACTTCATCCACACATGTGCGAATGGTGAATTGGAAAACTTCTGTTGCCGATGACCTCCTTGACACATTCCTTCGTAGCAGAATGGCAGCTAACTATCCTAAGGCATGGTCAGTTTGTGAGCTAGCGTTGCTCTTATCACATGGACAGGCCTCCGTAGAAAGGGGTTTCTCAGTCAGCAAGGAACTGGTCGTTGAAAACCAATCAGAACAAACTCTGGCAGCAAGGGGAATAATAAAGGATCACATCATCCGTGTTAATGGTGTAACTAATGTTGAGATTACTCGCAACATGGTGTTGGCGGCTCGAAGTGCCAGAGCTAAGTATTCTGACAGTTACTTGGCCCCAGTGTGAAAATTGTGAAAAAAAATAACTGGGGGGTGGCAAATATGGGGCGATGCGCCGCAAGCGCCGAGGGGGGAAGGGTGGAGAGGGGGGTGTCCCCCTCCTCAATAAGGGTGGGGCCTGGGGAGGGGGCTGTGCCCGCTCCCCATAAATTTTTTTAACTTTCTGGCTCAAAATAGTGCATTTTGGCGTTTATTCTGGCAAGAATAGGTAGTTCAGCATAGAATAACACCATAGAATAGCACGAATAGTTGGCCCAAAACTACCAAGCAACAGCACTAGTGGTAGGCCTATCATCAGCCCAACAAAAGGAAGAACAGGAGGTAGAGAAACGAAACAAAAAAAGAAAAGAATAAACTGATGCTATTACATGAATTAGATGGCAAAGGCAAACGATTGAAGACACGTTTCTTCCTTCCTTTCCACTTCAAAGGAAATGTATGAGAAATGCGAGAAAAGTGGAGAGTTATCGTTAGTTACGAAAGCTAATGCTCTGCATAGAAGGGCAGAAGAGAAGCAGAAGGAGGTGCCACGAAGCAGTAACCAATCAATAGAAGATACGACTCTATGTAAATACTGTACATAGTTAAGTGCTGCAGATATGCTGTAGTTAAGTTTGCTACAAGTTGATCCACCAGTTGACATTTCTTTTATTAAAATCGTGCACTTAGATATGCACTAGTATGTGCTTTAGTGCATAATTTGTGCTGGTGTTGCAAGTTATTGTGTTCTTATGGTGCAGTTTCGGTACTGATTCGTGCCTAGGTCAGGGAAATGTTGTTTGATTGACTGGAAAAGTCAGGGAATTTTGTTTTGGAAGACCTGTAGGAACCCTGGTTGTAGCCTACAACTGTAAGCTTGGAGCAGAAATGTCTTATGAAGTATGATTGTAAATGTAGGTGTAACAAGAAACTCGGAAGGAGATGAGATAGCGGACGTCATCGTACACGTAAAACAAAATACAATAGACTCGTACATAGATTCCGACACAAATCGACGCGGTTGTGTTGGAACGCATGTTAACCAAATTCAGTGAAATAACGCAATGCAACGGCCATTACGCCGTTCAAGGTCATTCAAGGTCACTGATTTTGGTACCAGTCGAAAGCTCATACGACTTCCTATTAGTGATTGATACTAACTTACCTCCTATCTTGCACCGTTTCCAAGTTATGGCTGATTATTCTCGTCATTTTCGCTAGCGAGAGGGGAGTGCCTCACTTAATGCTATCGCTTGGGGTGATCCCCTGCCAATATCGCCTTAAATGCCTTATATCGTTAAAGATTACATTCTTTGGCCTACATATTTCTGCCGCAGAAAGTATCCGTGTGTCTTCAACCACTTTTATGTAATCCGCCCAGTAAGCTACCGAATTCGGTGAAATTACGCCGCCGTTAGGCCTATTACGCTGTTCAAGGTCATTCAAGGTCACCGATTTTGGTACCAATCGAAAGCTCATGCGACTTCCTATTAGTCATTAACACTAACTTAGCTCCTATCTTGCACCGTTTTCGAGATATAGCCTTGGAAAGGTCCAAAATCGCTATATTTGGCTACCCCTCTTTGGTTTAACCTCCTGCCGTAGGGGTTCCCCTGGGACGATCTACGTGAAATTTTACCTGGATGTCGACAGATGGCCCACGTATTAAATGGCGTAGAAACATTGCCGAACATTTCAATCGGCTGAGTAGGGTGCACGAACGTTACAGACGACATACAGACAGACCGACGACAGATGGACGGACGACGACATATAGCGAACGTTCGCTAACAAAACGAGATGAGTAATTGTGGTAAAGACTGACGATTATTCATTCGTTTATATTATAGCTTGTCTAAACACGCAACAAAACAGTACAGGCCTACTTCAAACTACACCAAAAAGAGTTAAGTTATGCGAATGCAAAAATGTTGATAAGTTGCAGGCCATATAGTGCTCGCATTCCTTCCTATTTTCAAAGACGGTCCTCAAAGGTCACAGAATGGAACTCGGCCAAACTTTAACGACATATTCAGTCTCAGAAACAAGCACGAGTGCACGACGATACATAAGCGAGAATTTCTTTGGAACAAGAGAGTTACCGAGAAACGAAAGATAGAACCATATTAAATTAATGGCAACTACATCTTACATAATTTGGGGACGTTTGGCTCACATACAGCTGAGATTTAGTGGCTAACGTTACCCAATATCACCCTCATGTCATAGCCACTACCAGCATGTTCACAGACAGGTTACCGAACGCGTCAACTAAACTTTGCTACATGTTTGCGGGCCAGCTCACTTATATGCTTACATATTGTGCCAGATTCTCCGTTAAAACGGAGCCAAAACGGTCCATAACGGTGGTTTTGATGACGACATCGCGATACGCAACTTCAGCCGGCGTAAAATATCTTCGGAACTAAACGGGCAATGACATACGGGAAAAGATTCTTCAGCTGCGAAGGATCACCTAAAAGTACATCCTCATAAAAATTGTGAACTATGGCCGACAAACGGCTATTGCTGAAACTGCATGCAGTGTTTGCAGGCTGGCCGTCAGACTGCAATTAACCGCTCCGTTGCTGTTTCTTGGTTTTCACTAAAGTTCGGTTCACTGATGAGGGCGTAATCGATTGTATTTGACAAACAAAACTGGAACTGGTTTCGGATTTTTCGGTTCAGGTCAATCGATTTGTCTAATCTGAAACCGGTTTGGCTAAACCAAGTGGTTAATGGTTAATACGGAAGCAGAGCTGTTCCGAGTACTCGAGCTGATGTACCTTAAAATCTCGAGTTTTTTGAGCCCGAATAGTAAATTAAAAAAAAACTAAATATGCTAATTTCTATTTCTATTTATACTTGTGAAATTCATCTCACCTCGCTGACTCTAATATTATATAGCATTTATGGGGAATTCCGGCACTATTTTGACTCATTGCAAACCGCTATTGTACTACAGAGTTGCATGAGGAACTTGGTGTCCGTTTATTTATGGACATTCTAAGCTGATAGTATTAGTTAATAACTACTTAAGGCATCAGTCGAGTAATGGGTAGTCGGTTATACTCGCTTGCGTAATGCGCACATCTCTACCCAGAAGTGAAGAAAAGGTAACAAATATTGGAATTTTGCTAACGTGCAATTTCCGGTTTTGTTTTGTTTCGGTTATTGTGTTGTTTTAAGGTTATTACTTATAAATTGATGTATTTTGCATTTTATTATGGTTAATAGCATATATTATTGTTTCGTATAATATACATATTAACTTAGGATTGTTGCACAGCGTTGTTACCAATATTCTGCAGAAGTAATGTGAATGCTTTGGGTGGGCGTGTCCGTCACGGGTATTACGTAACGTAGGGTGCGTCAGTCCACGCAGCAGCTGCCCAAAGTTTGCTGCTACGCTGCACGAATTACTCAGCGGTCGTGCCTGACAGTCCGCTGCCAGGAGCTGTAAGCAAACATGGCGCATGTCGCTGTTGATATGGATGCTATCAGCTAATTTTTGGTCACCTGGAACAGTTATGGAGAATACATGGAAAAAAGAGTACATGGTAGCGGCGATCATGGGGGAGAGATGTCCTGGGGTCACGACCCCCACTTTCTGGCAGTGTGGCAGTCCAAGGAAGTGGCGGTCCATTTGTACATAGACCCCCTCTTTTCACCGGCATGCTGACTGCAACGGCTGCATGCTACAAGTTGCTAACGCGGCCTATCAGTCGCTGTGACTGTCGCGCAAGTAATTACTTAACCCAATTATAAAT
>Ga0049105_1000807_pt1 | contig 12244 bp, 8 predicted proteins | sample WorMetvaBAHAMAS1_FD_61260 | JGI IMG/M metagenome (GOLD analysis project Ga0049105, IMG submission 61260) | Worm MetaG Olavius vacuus BAHAMAS.1 | ecosystem: Host-associated > Annelida > Digestive system > Unclassified | place: Germany: Marburg | collected 2013-04-09 | reverse complement strand
ACATTCATCTCGTCTCCGAGTATGGTCGTCGCCCTCTGCGCTCATCTACTGATAGGACACTAACAGTTCCATGAACCCACAACAGATTTGGTGATAGAAGCTTTGCTGTTGCAGGGCCTCGTTTGTGGAACAGTTTGCCGATTAGTCTGCGGCAGATCTCTAGCTACAGACAGATTAGGCGATATCTGAAAAATCATTTATTTGGGATTTGAGAAATCACAGCGCAGTGGGACGCATGATTCTCTGCGCTATATAAATATTCTTACTTGCTTACTTACTTACTTACTTATCATTTGTTTGTACATTGTGTTCAGTTGGGTCCGTATCTGGCGACAACACAACGAATGACTGTCAGTTGCCGGTCGATGTTGGACCTTGCTTTGCGTATCAGATCAGATGGTACCACGACCCAACCACAGCCTCCTGCCGTCAGTTCCACTACGGCGGTTGTCAGGGCAACGCAAACAACTTCTTCTCGCCTGATGACTGCCAGGCAGCGTGTATTGACCAGCCAGCTGACGTCACATCCGTCAGACCCAACGGTACGTCTGATGCAAGTGTCTTGTCTCAAGAACTTTTATTTTGTCTCTGTTGAAGACGCAGACACTATCAACTCTCTTCATTAGAACAAATGACATACGCAAATGTTGTAAAGTAAAGTAAAAGTAAGCCGGATATAGCAGTTCGTAATCGAAATTACCACACCGCTACGGGAAATCACATGCCATATGAGATCACACAGTGTAGAGGTGACTTTCCCGCCTTTACCCCAGCCGAAGCTGGTACTCAATTTACAGTAAATAGTAGAAAACACTGTTACTAATCAGAGAAAACAAAATAAACATCTGGGGATAAAGGAGAATTTACATAGGTTATTTGGACATATGGGGAGTGTATAACTGTGACCTCTAGGACGTAGGCTAAGGTGGTGTTTTCTGGTGGAAGCAGATGTGACAGGATATGATAATGTTAGGTGTGATATGTTGTTGCTAACATCGACGTTTGCGTTCGTTTCCGAAAACAAGTGCGATCGAATTGAAACTTTAACACTATTTGCAGAACGGTCTCAATTCGCGGTCAACTACTTTCTAGATGATCTGGCCTAAGGTCAACATTACATGCCTTCGAAACCAACTGCACTAAAAGCGCTAACTGGTGAATGGATGTTGTGTCGCCCACTTGCTCCGCGCTTGTTAACAATGTCTCCAACGCAGACAGAGTTTCTCTTATTTAGAAACTCTAGAATTTAGTTCTCTGTATGTTTGTCTGCGCTTTGTTTTCCATCTGCACGATAAAACAAACTGCAAATGTTCGTTGTTTACTTGATCGATACAACTTATTGTATTTACTTTTGGATTTAAATTTCGTACAGCATTAGTCTTTGATAATGTCAGTGTTAAGTTGTCTGTATGAACTTCAAGGTCAAAGGTCACAGTCAAAGAATCATGAACTGTCTAAGATCGGGGTGGCTCTGCGTCTAATTAAAGTACATGTATTATGCGTTCTAGTGATGGGAACTACTTACAAGTGTGTAAATAATTGAACTGTTAGACAGCTCCTAAGAGTAATTAGGCTTACCAGCAAAATGTCAATGAAACCGTTTTTTTCACAAACTGTACACTTGCCAACATCTGCATGCGATGGACTGACGGAGAGAACGCTCAACAGCTGGCGGCTATTACACGAACTTTGTCTCTAAAACAGGTTGTTTTTGCATGTGTTAGATCACACGACTCATTAAGACTTCAGCATTGTTCTTGTTATCGTGGTCTGTGGTCATATGCAAATTCGTGCATTTAAGTGCATTCGTTAAGTGACAGGACTGTTGCAATAATCGTCATTGCGCACAGAGTCGCTATGCCGACAAAGTCGCTGCTCCGGCGCTAATTCGTGTGTTGTTCCATGTTGACAGACGCCTGTCTGCTGGCCAAGGAATCCGGCTCGTGTTTCAACCAGGACCTGCGATTCTACTGGGACGTAGATGTGGCCGAGTGTCGACCTCTGATGTACAGCGGCTGTGGAGGCAACGCTAACAACTTCGCTACTCAGGACGATTGCTATGCAGCGTGCGGACGAGCAGTGAGCTCGCCGGACGGCAGTCGGCGGCGCCGCTACCGGCGGCGGCGCTACCGGCCCGGCGACTGTTACGAGGCGGTGTCTGCCGGGACGACGTGCGATGACGACCCGGCCGGCAGTGACGTGACGCCGCGATGGTACTTCGACTCCGAGCACGGCAACTGCCTCGCGTTCTACTTTAACGGCTGCAACGGCAACGGAAACAACTTCCACAGCTACGACGATTGCATCGCTCTCTGCTTCAAAGGTCTCATGCACGTGCCTGTGTGTGTCAGAGGCGAATCTAGAGCGAATTTACGAGTTTAACGCGCTCGAATTGATGCCGCAGGACCCGGCCTACTCTTGATCACTAAAGACGCATTGGATTAGATTGAGCAAGGTTTAACGTCCCACTCGACACATTTTAGGTCATTTCGGAGACGGTGGGGTGACTGCAGCATCAGCCAGGATTGTAGCCACAGTCACTAAAGACGCAGTTAGGCGTTTTACCCCATAACTTCTAGGTGTTTTGCTAATATAATAATATAATATATGAGTGATAAAATATTTATTAATTAAAATTTCTTATATTTATGTACTTTTTCATTTTTGTGTGAAAATAGGCAAAATCATGATTTTGACAAAAATGACATAATTTCGTCAACGAGCTCGTGTATTCTCAGTGACCAGAGACTAGAGCACACAGTTAAACCCCACGTCCGAAATACTTCTAGTCGTTGTTTCATGTATTTCTTATTTTTTACTTTTATTTATTTTTCTCTGTAATTTGGTATTAAAATTACACACACATTTTCACTTAGTTTACTGTATTTTTGCTACAGTTACTGTGTGTCATTTTCTGTGCTCATCGATGGCGTTTGACTGTCAAGAAATAAAATGATCACTTACTTAATTACTTTTTAGTAGCACCACCTCTGTGCGGCAGTGTGACTAGCACTATGGTAAATTAGTTTGTGTGGTAAGTACTTTTATGGAACAGATGTAACAGTAACCGTCACCGTCAAGGCAGTATTAGCCTATAATAGAAAGGTAATACAGTTTACTGAAGCATCGGCTCTTGCAGCGTTTGATCTTATTTCATTTCATCATTATCGGCATTTATTTTGGTGCATTATCTGTGTGCGTTTAGTTGCCGAGATCTGTGGATTGTTCCAGTGCGACTTAAACTGCGAGTTGGGATATGCCCGCGGTCCTGCCGGCTGTCTTAAGTGTGAATGTGCTGATCCTTGTCAGGTACAAAATAAATTAACAACAACAACAGTGATAACAGTGTCATGTTTTGCCAGTTTGACTCGGTTGTACATTATGTTTCTGAATTCTGAGCGAATGTGCAACGACGATTCTGCTGTGAATACGCTACTCAAAATATTCGCATTTTATTCTCACTCTGTGCGTTGACGACGTAGCACTGTGAGGCTGTGTTCTGTAGTCAGTTTTGTGTGTCTGTGTGTCTGTCCTGTTAGAAATATGTCAAGAAAAATGTGCTTCATCTTTTGCTGAACTTGGTAGGTCGGTTCCCGCGTCAATGTCTCGGGGCAGTTTTACTTTGATGCCTTTAACTACAAACTTGGAAAAATGGCTCGAGAAAACTGGATTGGGTCACAGTAAAATATATGTTTCATTAAGCAGGTAGTGATGAGGTTTCGTAACTATCGAATTTTATTTTATTTCATAAAACAAAGTTATACAGGTAAATATGCATTGCAGAGTCCACAGTCGATGTCCGACTATAGGATAGGTATCTGTTATTGTGTGATAAACTGTTATTTAAGGCCGGTACACACTACCCGTGTTCACACTCCGTGAACACGGGTAGTGTGTACCGGCCTTTACTGTAACTTAAAGAGCGGAACACAGCGACACTGGTCAGTTTGTAATTGTTGTCAGTACTACGCATGCGCGGACGGCATGGAATGTTTCATGGATCACTCGGAATGTCAGTCTCAACCGTGTGCTCCCAAGCCTAACTGCCGGCCTTGTACGTTTCACTGTGTATCAACTCATATTTTTAAAAAGTGTTATAAGATACGAGACGATATAAAGTGCACAACGAAGGCTTGCGGATAACCAGTTCACTCTTCTGGCTGTGTTGGATCTTGCCCGTTGCCCCGAGGAATAACAAGATAGAACACAAGCATAATGCAAAAAAACTAGAAAGAACTGATAAGCACATTAACTCTGAGAAAGTCCGAAACGGCGAAAGTCCGTCAAGGCACTCGTCTCCAGTGATAACAGACTGTGTCGTTACTGGTTAGCAAAGATGGTAGCACAAAGATGTTAGCACTGTGGTTTTCTGATAGATATGCGTAGATGATTGTGCGGTTGTTCGTGTTAACTAATAAGATGTAGTAGAATACGGCATATTATTTTACAAAACTTATGCGGAGTAGGTAAGTGAAGGTAAGACAAATTCACGCACAAGAGAAGAAGCAGTAGCAACTGCTGACTGTTAGATGCGACGATCGGCGATTTGATAACTTGATAACAACAGTATTTCAGTGTGTGTTGAGTGTGGCTGATCGGATGGCTGTTACCAGCGCTGAAGCCGGGCGAGTGTCCTGTGCTAAGCTGGAGTGGAGCGTCAGTGATCGACGTGGAATGTGTGGTCGAGTGCGGCCGTGACAGTGACTGTACCGGTGCCGCTAAGTGCTGCGACCTAGGCTGCAACAGAACCTGCGCTCAACCCATGCACAGTCAGCTATTTATTTATTTATTTTATGTATTTATTTAAAACTCTCTGTGTATACATAAGACAGTAGGCAGTAGGCACAAACACACAAACATACACGAGAGTAACACATCAAGGCCGAATGGCACTAACAGGCGTTGATGTATAAAATAACGTAAAATGTTAAGAACAACTAAGAAACGGCTACGGTTGGTACCCAAGCGATAAAAATTGTGATAAATCTGCGCTTCTAACAAAACGAGTAAACCGAGCAAGACTGCTGAAGTCATTCGGTTTTGCAAGTAGGCTGTTCTATACGCTGCGAAAAGAAATACGTCACGGTGTTGCTACATTACAGAACTGCAGCGATATCAGTAATAGTTTACATGCACCCTGTACCTACAAAGACACAGTTTTATTCTATTCCTCATGATCACTAACAGATATTGGAGTTTAAAGGTAAAATAAAACGATGCAGAAAAAAATCTGAAAGCATTTTTTAAAAACTTAGGTATGCATCCATGATATAAAGTGTTATGAACTTCAAATTTCGTAAATGCACTGTAGTATTTGGCAAAACTGTTATTCGTAATCTTTATTCACTGATCACATATGAAACACAGCAAACAGATATGTACATAAGATAAAGAAAATATTGGCTGAATATGTAACAGTCACTGACATTATCATATGATGTATCTTGCATGCTGCGTCTTATGCATGACATACACAATATCGTCAGCATGAATTACTTCAAATTCTGCATTTGCATGTAATCATAGTAACAAATATGGCTGTAGATTAAACTCTATGTATGCAGGTTACATTTATTATTTTATCGTGCATTTTATGTTTAGCATTTCCCATTCGTTATTGATCATGTAGTTTAGATGTGCACTGATAGTGAGCAGTGGCGGCGCCAGCGCAGCAAAGGAGCCAGGTCATACATCCTCGAGCCAGGTCACCCGGATGCACTTTTTTCCCCACATTATTACCGAAGCAAAACAAAGCAATAGGCAGGGCGGAGCCAGGGCGGTGGATCTTCCAGCCATGTCATTTGACCTGATGTAGCGCCGCCACTGATTATGAGACGTTGGTGGCTAATACGGTTATGTAGAGACAGTTGTCTGCTAACGCTCTCGAATTTTATTGTCTAATGTTAGCTTCAGCACAGGATGAAAACTTTCCTTTTTTCTTTCACCATTTTTACTAATTGGGTGATCAAACTTTTTTGTTGTTCAACAATTTGTATTAATAGCCTAAATATTTCCTGTGTAAAATCAGTTGCTAAAATTACTGTGCTGAAATAGAGCGAGATTTTGACTGTCGCTGTCACACATTGTGAGAGCATTTATCTGAACAACAGTATGCAGTCATGTGGGGTAGACAGTATGTGCGCTGATGGCGGTGAGCAATTAGGGCCCACGACGCTATGTTGGTGGTCTTAGGCTGCGCTAGCACGATGTTCGGCTGTTGTCTGGATGGTGAGACCGTCGCCATGGGATGGAATTACCGCGGTTGTCCAGGTAGGATGATTATACCTGCGTGTATACCTGCATGACTGCATCGCATGCATCCGTCTCACGCTCTGTCACTCTACGTCCTAGCTCTTCAACATCAGCAGCGCTGGACCGTAATACAACCATGTGCATTGGTCGTTGTGCCCTGGCTAGTTGCGTTTGATGCACGTGCTCAGACCTGTTGCAATATATAAAATAGTTTTATAAAATGACGGTCACCAGTTATTCCTTGCAGATGCTAGTGTCCGAGACTATTAAAATTAGTTTAGTTGTCACTGACATGCTGGTACCGAAAATGTTGGAACCATTCTTTTTATCCGCTATTCCATCAATGCAAGCAGCTTTAATGCTAACCGCATTAGGCTTGGAATGTTTGATTTCTCGACCTTGTTGTGATTCTGTCTGCAGTCTAATTTATGTGCATTCACGTCTGAGTATCGTTTGCTGTGACGTTTACTAAACTGTTAACGAACATTGAACGAAGCCAGGCGACTGTTCAAAGTATATTTGTTCATGCTATATCACAGTTTATGGAGGGGTCTATTTGTTTTCAAAGCTTTTGGTATAAAAAAAATTATACTTACTTGTTTCTCTAGTTATTTACTTGTCACTGTATGAGACGTTGAACCATCTAAATTTTTCCTCTAATTTGTTGTTTTTATATTAACAGCTTGTTTAGTTTTACACTTTTGCTACTATTAACGGAACGAAACATGTCGCTGACGTGGAGTATGTTTTTGTGTGTAATCAACCAACTCTGTTTCTGTTAGTTCGTTGCTTTCACATTTCAACCATGTACATGTACATGTACATGTAGCTAAAGTCACACTGAGCTGCCGAAATACTTCACAATCTTCGCTGCCAGTGTTATGCAGGTTTCGTGTTTAAGTATGTATAAAATTGAGTATTGTACATGTCATATAAAAAATAAAGAAGAAAATAAACTAAAACGGACAACCATACACTGCCAGTCAGAAATCTAAAAAATCAAAGAGTCCGTGAAAGCAGTCCGGCTGGCCCGGTTGGTATCAGCAGTTTGGGATGCGAAGGATGTTCGGACAAAGTGACAGCGCGAAGAAGCTGTTAATGATGAATTAATGTTAATTTTATTTATATGATTACTTTTGTTATTGGATTAAAAATACATGAGCTTTAGGAACTTGACATTTGTAGTGACGAGCGTGGGCGTAAAGTCATTCAGTCGCGTGCAGTTTGAAGCTCTTGCCTTTAGTTACAGGTGCTATACGCGCCACAGCTGACAACAGTGTCACCACGACCCATGTGATTGATCCATCTCAACAATTGACCGACGTGACCACGGCTCACTAAATATAACCTGTTATCCTGTTTACAAGACGTTAAACTTTATCTGTTTACATAATGGTACGCAACATAGGTCTGTTTAGTTAGCAATCAGTAAACAGGTAGATCTTGTCAGTGTGTAGGTAATTATCTTTCGATGGCTTCTTGCTACATGCACTGACCAGTTTTTCACGATCTACACCACGATACTACATTGCATTACTGTATTATATCAATCGGCAGCGAAGTTTATCCTTTCAGTTTTTGCGATTCTTGCACCATCAGCAAATGTCTTACTTACTTACTTACTAACTTGCTTACTTATTTAGCTGCTGTCAGCTGTGACACACGACGATATTGTTGATGGAGAGAGATGAATACAGCTGCAAGCATTGACGTTGTGTGGTATATTTGTGCTCGACAGCCGAGCCACCGAGCATCTTGGACTACCCAGGTCAGATACTCGCAGTCGTCGGCAGTGACGTCATCATACCGTGCAAGTCACGTGGCTCACCGCTGCCGACCATCACGTGGTATCGCAACGGGTATGACTTACATAGGTGCAGTGTCCGATTGCTAGTAGTCGTAATGATGACGTGTTATTAATGACGAAAGACCAGACCACTGCCCGCTGTGACGTAGCTCTTGTTACAGTATATTGACTATTGAGTTAAGTTTGCAAAACTTTCACCGAGATTAATAAACATAAAAAACGACTGAGTTGACTGTAAACTGGTTCAGATCGTATCATAAGTCGTTTTACACCATCGTACTAGCATGGCGGAGATTGTCAGCTAGTCTCAGAAAACAACACACTGCCGTGCCTCTAACGCAGTTTCGTTTCTTGATAGAAGCCCTACAGTCACAAAACCACGAATGTGGAACAGCATTCATTCTGACATCGGAAAAGATAAACCCTTTGTCGATATGAGATGTGAGGGCTGGAGAGGATCCCGGTTTCTTGGCGGGTGACTTACTCTTTACGAGGTCTGTCCTCGCCTTCTCGTCGCTCTTCAGCTGTTGTAGTGCTGGTGACGCAGACAATCATAAACAATTTATGTAAACAGACATTGCATGAATTGGATTCAGACGACTGTCGAGATAACACAATTTCCCCGATTCTCCGAGAGTGCACCGTCACTTATACTCCCTGAGTCCATTGTACGTTGGCACAGAGTTCCCATGGTGGCAGACGGCCGGTCGCGTGGCCACTACGTCGACAGCGACGACGACGACGACGTGGAGAGTCGACTGCGTGTGAACGAAGACAGCGATGAGTTGACAATCATCGACGTCAGACGCTCTGACGCGTCCACGTACAGCTGTCGCGCTTACAACACCGTCGGCGCCGCCACCAGGACCTACACACTCGTTGTACAAGGTTCAAATACGTATGTGCTATATGTACGAAAGTCTGTCCATGCTTTTCGTTTCGTTGTCTTGTATTGTATAGTTGTTTAATTTTGTTTTTTTTCTTTTTCTATCACTTGTTGATGAAATAAAGTTGCTCATTACTCGTATGTGTAGAGACGATTGCCTATCTCTGTCTTGTCTCGTAGGTCTACAGCGTGACTATGTGACCATTTAACTTGAGATTTCTTGACATCTGTAGTAATAGGATTAACATCAGGGTTGCACAGAGTTACTTGGGATTTTGCGAAAGTTAATAGTTTATCATTGTTACTTTAACACATATAGATCAAAATAAGAAGAGAGTTTAGTACCATACACAAGACTTATAAAAACAACTTGTGCATTTGTGAAGTGACAATTTTTTGGCGTCTTATGCGAAACGAGCTTTCTCAATAACACAGAACGTCGCCCGGTTTCTCTGCAAGGTTGAGGTTGAGGTTGAGGTTGTTGTATTCACTGACGACGTGGATTTGATGAACAGTTCCAGCACGGATCATCGACATTCGACCACCGAACGTGACGCTGTTGGAGGGCGCCAGCGCGTCGATCATGTGCGACGCGTCCGGTGACCCGTCGCCGACTGTGCGCTGGTTGAGACACGACGTCGAGGTCGGTCTGGACCACGATCAACACTTGGAGGCGGAACACGGAGGACTGCTGATGATCCACAACGTGACGCTGGAGTATGATGATTGGTACGAGTGTGAGGCGAGTAACGGTATCGGCCCAGCGCAACGTCGCGTCGTCATCATCGACGTCCTAGGTACGCCGTCGACGGTTCAGAAGTTCAGCGTCAGTATTAAGCAGTCGTGCTGCCGACGAGGCCGTAACCAGAAATCTATTTCTAAGGATGTTTTCTCCAATCGCTTCTGTCCATTTCCTTTCTTTTTTCCTCTTGTGTACATTCATCAACAGTTTATATTGGCGCCCGTTACCGGTTGGTGCGTACAGGAAAACAAACTGTGAGGTCAGTTGAAAACTGTTCACGAGTAATATCTACGTTTTCAAGCATGTAGAGTAGACTTCATAGTCAGGAACATGGAAGCTGCAGAGTTAGCAGCGTCGGTTTCGTCATCGATTGTCGAAGAAGTCATCTTGTGTCAGACGGACATGCACAAGGTATGATTAATGATAGTGTGGTAAGCTGAGGTGAATCAGTATTGGCTGAGGCACGACAGCGAGGCCAGAGTGGACAACGATGAACATTTAAGGACTTCTGATGATCAACGATCACTAACTGCAGGTTTTCACTATTGAAACACAGTTTTGCCGGAAAATTCATATTTGGATTTCAGGAAAAGTTCACCTCTGCTCTCAAACTGTATAGATGCCTTGTCACCGAGAACTCGGCCCTGCTGGACGAGCTTACGGCGCTCCTTCTGGCTTTGTCTCAAATCTAAAAACCTTTCTACGTCTGTGCTGTTCAGTCTCTCTGACCATGACCAACAATGCTAATAAATTATCTCTAGCCTACTGCTATTATCTTCGTCATAGTCATTTTACAGCCTCACTGATACAGCCAATTGACAAGTTGACAGGTTTTCACTGTCACGTAAGGTCAACTCAAACTGGCCATCTCTTCATCGATAAGCGCAATGAGTACCAGTCAAACGGCGATGACGCCTTGTGGCTGGGGAGTAAAGGCAGGTATGGTTCGTTAGGTCAAGTCAAGTCAAGTCAAGTAGCCTTCAGTGAACCCGTGTCAATCGTGTGTAGGTGGCTGGTAAAACTGTGTTTTACCAGCCACCATATCTGAGCGCTTTAGAGATGCATCATGACAAAGCGCTATACAATTCGCGTTACTTTACTTGGTCTTACTTGCGCCGTTGAGACAACACTTATTAGTCGATTGAACACGCGGCTGAATTTTGTTCTTGTTACGGTTTCCAGTTGACGTTCTCTGTTCGTTGTTGCACAGGCGAGTTTTTCGTTTCCGTTAGGACGCCCGATGACATAAGCAACTTCACTCGCGGCGACAACGTGACTCTGCTGTGTGACGTCAGCGGTGACGTCACTGACGACATGCACATCACGTGGTCGAAAGATGGCGACGTGGTCATCGACAGCGCTAGATCTGTGGTGGAAGACAAGCGCTTGACGCTGTACGACGTAACGACTGAAGACTCCGGTGAATACACGTGTGAGGCGCTGAGACGTCGACAGGAGGCTGACGCGACCTTCACCCTCACTGTCCATGGTATGCTGTGCAGCGTTGAACATTTCCCTCTGCACGTTCCTCTCCGTACATGTCCCCTAGCTGCCACGACTTAAACTAAAAAAATCTTGCTAACATATCCCTAACCCTATCCCTGACCTTGACCCAATTCTAACCCTCAGTTCATATCGTTAGCCAGTTTTTGACCACCCGCGAAGGAAGTAGGAGGTTCACATTTGCATACCCGGTGTGTCTCCAGGAAATACGGGTCAGGAGTACCAGTCAAACGGCGATGACGCCTTGTAGCTGGGGAGTAAAGGCAGGTATGGTTCGTTAGGTCAAGTCAAGTCAAGTCAAGTAGCCTTCAGTGAACCCGTGTCACTGTGTCTGAAGGTCATCGGGTCAGGAGCAAAAAAGGTCGAAAATCCCTTTTCCCACAGTGTAAAACCTCGAGTGGCCATAACTCGGGTTCTGTAGAACAAAAAGCCATGAGATTTGCGTGTAGCATAAAGTTTTCGGCATCGGCGGTTCGAATGGTTGACCGCCATCTTTGTCACGTGACCAGAAATGATTTTTGCGTTTACATAGTGATAATTAGGGGAAATGCAAGGGGGAAAACGTCCAGAGTGGGCATGTCCGGATCCCGAGATATAATATCTTGCTGTTGCTCCTTGAAAATTAACAATTTGCAGAAAATCTATCACGTTATTTCATGTTTGTTAAATTTCATCACTGCAGTGTTCGAAGTGTTTAACACCTGCTTTCATTCATGTTTATAGCCCCATTGCACGTTTGGATTAATGAGTCAAGGTGATTTGTTATGGCCTAGGCTGCCTTACCAGATATATTAATCTTTCAGTCCTCTAGCTTACATTATCGTTGTTTCTTTATCACGTGAAAAGAGTAACATTGACACTTGTAACTTTGTTTTGTATGGTATTATTCGGTAAACATCGAAAATCAAAAGATCATAAATTAGTCACGTGATAGGAGAGAGAGAGAGAGAGTTTATTTGCCAAATAAACAAACAAATGAAACAGATACAAATAAGTACAGTGGCAGGCTACCAGTGAAGACAAATGTCCATCTATGCTGGCCGCCCATAACATG
>Ga0049105_1000806_pt1 | contig 12246 bp, 9 predicted proteins | sample WorMetvaBAHAMAS1_FD_61260 | JGI IMG/M metagenome (GOLD analysis project Ga0049105, IMG submission 61260) | Worm MetaG Olavius vacuus BAHAMAS.1 | ecosystem: Host-associated > Annelida > Digestive system > Unclassified | place: Germany: Marburg | collected 2013-04-09 | reverse complement strand
TTTTTTGCGGTCCGTGAGATCAACGAAAGTTTCAGGGATTGTAGGCACTTTCGACCCCATGAAATGGTGACGTCATTGAACCGCGCCCGCAACCGGTTTCGACGCTAGGTGGCGCTAAACGATATTTTTCAAATTCGATTTTCTCCGTAACGGCTACAGATATCGACGCGGTTCTTTCGCTATTACGTGCCCCTTTGCAGTCCCTACAAAGCTCCCCTAACGTTTGGGGGCGGTGCCCCCTTGTTTGTGGGTCACACCCCCAATACGAAAATTTACGTCGCGTGACCCTGAGATTTTTTGGAAAATTAAAGCTCCTTTTAAATTCGGCAGCTGATAGAGGATTCTGCCCTCTAACTATGGTGAAATCGTGAGGAAAAGTTAGCCCCACAAATTTGAGATATATGGGTTTGAATTTTTGGGGGCGTGGCACTTTGACGATCTAAGGTACTTGTGGCGCCATCTGGCAAAAGCTGATTACGTGGCATTTTAGTACTATGTGGGCTGAGAAAAATGCCATTGAAATTTTTTTGAATTCTACTTCCGGTTTGGAGTTATAGGATACTGAAATGGAGCAAGTTCGACGCCCTCTAGCGGACAACTCGGGGAAATGGTGTTTGTGCTTTTTGTATAATCTGCAGAGGTTATCACCCGCTATAATCTGTGAAATTTTGGCGGACCCCCATCGAAGGGTTTACGAGAAAATTGGCGTCAAACTTTGAAAAAACGCCAAAATCGCGAAATTTAAATCGCGCTTTTCTCCGCAACAGCTACAGATATCGCCGCGGTTCTTTGGCTGCTACGTGCCCCTTTAAGGTCCCTAACGAGCGCCCCCATGAGTTGGGGCTTCGACCCCCCGTTTGGGGGTAAGGTCCCCCCAACCGAAAATTCATGTCAGGAGACCCGGACATTTTTTCCTGCTTAAAATTTCTCTGTAAATTTGCTGGTCGATAGACCGTCGGGACCCCTTTCGAATGAGTAATTTTTTGGTATAGGTCCGTCGAGTAGTTTTCGAGAAAATGGGGGTCAAACATTTTGGGGGTGTGGCACTTTGGCCGTTTCCCCTACTTGTGGCGCTAACTTGCAGATGCTGCATACTGCACCTTTTAGGGCCCTGTGGGCTGTGAAAAATGTCGTTGAAAATTTTCCGATTTCTACTTCCGGTTTCGACTTATACCCATTTGAATGTCGCCAATTTGACGCCCTCTAGCGGACGAGTTTTTCAAATGCAGCTAATTTCCAAAATAAACTTTGCAGACATTACAGAGTACTACACGTCCAGAGAAAATCACACACATCTGCCGGCAATTAATAGTGCTAGCGTTCTTCAAAGTTGTCGAAAACTCGAATGTCACTTTTCGCGAAAATATTCAGTCCCAACGCTTCCCTGTAAACTCCAAAGTGTTCAGAGCTGCATGGAGAACTTTTGCTGCATCATAACAGATACAATAAAGGAAATTACTGGGTATAGGAACTGGGGGTCAGGGACCCCCCAAATTTTGTACAGGGGGGGCTAAAGTTTCACAAATTGCGTTTCTCGCCAAAATTGGTGCCTATCGACACCAGTTGCATTTATTCTTTTTGACTCCATATTTCTACTTCCGGTTTGGCCTAAATTACATGTTGGTCACCCTTTTCTCCTTCTAAAGCACACTAGTCACTTCTGCATGCTATTTCAGCCGTCTAGGAGGTCAGCCAATGTCAGATATTATTATTTCCGGCTCAGTCGCTATTGAGCGCTCGCTCAACGACTCCGATCACGCTGAGTGTGGTAAATTACAAACTGCTATATCCGGCTTACTTACATTACTAGTGAATACTCGTAATACTGATGATAAGACCTGGCTATCTCAGATTAGCTGTTGATGAACAGAACATCAAACAAGTTAACTAACATCAGTAAAGTCTGCTCTGCGATGAAGCTGCTGCATTTACAACTTGGCAATCAAGTCAAGTTCATCAATCATTATTAAAAAGACTGACCAATCGACTGCCCTAGTCAATGTGAGTAGAGATGTGACCAAGTTTGAATTCAAATTTGACAACGTTTGAAGAGACAACGTTCGAACTTCGAACGTTTTCAACAGATTTGAAATTCGACAAATGTTTTAAGCGCTTTGTTGTCAAATGCAAATTTGTGGAATTAATGCTTTACTACGACAGATTTCATATGCACAGAGAGCCAGAGAGCAGAGACAAACCTGTTCTTCTCTCAAATTTAACCTATCACACAAACTACAGTTATTGAAGGTGCAACATAATTTTTGCTCATTGATGTGTTACACTGTACTAATATGAACACTGATTTTATTGACTTTAGGAAATAACATATTGTTACAATCATTTAACTGACCTAAACCAGTGCCTTACGTTATGACTGATAAAACAAATGCCTCTATTTGCATTCGCATTCGACGAATTTTGAAAGTCAGAATTCGCATTAGATGAATGCAAATTCTGGCCAGCTTCGTCACATCACTAAATGTGAGAGACAACACTTACTCCCTGCTCAGCTTCGAGAAACAACAGCAACTCATCCATGTTCATGAAGTCTGATGCACTCGCATATCTGCAATTTTACAAATCCACTATGAGTTATGTAAGGTAAGGTAAGGTAAGGTAAACGTGGATGTGTATAGCGCCTCGTCGTGAACACACCTCCAAGGCACTCAGGTATGGCATGTGTTCTCAAGGGATCTCACAATTTTACCTGCAGACCCCGCGTTCATCCGCTAACGGAGTGAACCATACCTGCCTTTGCCTATGTAAACAAAGACAGCTTGTTCCACAACCACAACACTCATGACTGCTGCTCATTTTCAGACAGAACAGCTGTTACTGCAACAATATGTTTGGAAATGATCCACATCTATTTCAGTACATTAGCTAACAAGCAGCCCATGGGCTGTGACGCTCAGCTGGTAGGACTGTGATGTAAGCAAGATGACCTATAAACTCAGTACTAACTTGTCAGACTGAGCTAGTTATCTATCTGTGATCAGAGTTCATCAGTGGGTCTGTGAATGTAGCATTACAAGTGTCTAAGTGCAGCAGCTATGATTTGTGCCACCCTGCTGCAACTGCACTGGCTGCCCATGCGACGAGTCCAATTCAAGGTCGCTGCACCGGTCTTCCAGTGTCTATCTCACAATACACCGACGTATCTCACAGACGACTGTCAGCTCATCACTGACAACAGCATACACCGACTCCGCTCGACAGTGATGTGTGCTGTTCGACGGTCACACAACACCTTCGGTGATCGGTGTTTCTCAACGGCTGGACCACGCCCGTGCAACTCATCACCATAGACTCCTGTAAGATACTCAGAGTTCAAACGGTTGGTGAAGACACACCTGTTCGGGGACCATGGCACTTTTTGACATTTTAGTTAAGAGCGGCATTTAGAAATTGTCTTACTTACTTACTTGCGCTGGTTAACACCCAGACAAACACACAGACAGACAATGTTTGACCGGTTGTACTACTAGCTCAGCCAGGTGAGCTAAAAACACCCTTTCTGTATACTGTGCCAGAAGGCTGGACACTAATCACACCAGCCACTAGCTTCACCTCTCTGCTGACTGCAAACTGAAAGTAACGGATACACACAGCTCCATATATCATGAAGAGTAAATACTGCAAGCCAATTCTACCATTAATTCTGCAGCATAATAGAATATTCTCAAAACAAAACTTTACAATAAAAGGCATCAGAAAAAAAATATGAATATTCATCAAATGATTCTGAAGACTGCAACATAGAGCAGACCGCATTAGCAAGAAGTAGATTTCAGGCCGAGTTGAAACTTCTTTGAACAGACTAATAAATTCAGCGCTGGTCAGTCGCTCCCGGCAACCGTCTTTTGATGACGTCATTTCCTGAAATTAAAACATCTAAAGAGATGACAAAAATGAAATCAGTTTTAACAAGTTACAAATAAACTGCAGTGAGTAGCAGATACAAGTAAAGGTTCTTGCGCAAGCCACAGAGACACAAGAGTCAGTCGTGATCTCATATTCAGACATCAGAGCACGCTGTAAGAGGACAAACATGGGGACTGAATCATGCCGTCTGCCTGCTTACTTCGGAGCTCTTACAAATACCCAATCACACAGCTTGATAACTCACACAACTTGGATAAGGATTTTACATAGCACAGCTCAGACCAGGAGTTAAATTTGCACCAATGCAAATGCAAGTCCGATGCCTTAACATTATGTCACTCTGCCATCCTAAAAGTCATCATTATTGTCTTGTAATACAACTAAGGAAATATGTAGCACGACGGATATCAATGTTCTAAGACGTCTTCAAACGGGAACTGACTTATAAAAATTAATATACCATGTGAGGCAAAAAAACTGCATCGTTTTATTTTTGCAATAGCTTTGTCAGAACTTCATCTATTACGATAATTTTTGGCACACATATGCTTCAATAAATTTCCTATCATTCAACATTCCAATTTCCACATTCTTTATATAATAAGAGACGGGGAAATAGGAACCAGCTTAAGTTTTAAAAGTACAGTGGGCCAGCACACTTTGCATGCACAGCCAGCATGCAGCTTTGCCACAAGATGCTGGACTTCAATTATAGTGCCCTACCTGTCCTAACACTCCAGACTTTAGTACATAAATTACAAAATCTTGGCAGTGCTATAGGAGTGGGTCTATTAAAATTCTGTGCGAGATGTTGATGAGTTGAGGCGACGTTTGAATGATCGCGCCTCTGATTCGCCTGCGACGTATGGCGCTATATAAATCCGTGTTGATTGATTGATTGATGGTTGGTCAAGCATCCAGCAGACGGTCATTATTCAAATGACTGATCAGTGACTACTTAGGCTGAGTTAAGGACAGTAGCAGACAACTGAAACATATGACAATGTTTTACTATTGCACTGCATTGTTGGTCATTACATTTTCACACTTTGTATGATGTTTCATTTAGAGGTTCAAGACAATAATGACGACGTTTAAGCTTATATGACAAAACCGACGTTCGTCATAACATGTGTACGTATGCTGCATTTCACAAGGCAGTATAAAGACACCCTTCAAAGGAAATAGCTGATTTTGATGTCGTTTTGTTCCAAATTTATTAGGGTATATGCCTACCAATAATTATTCAAATAAAGAAAGATTTGACGAAGTTATTGCGAAATAAAATGCTGCAGTTTTTTTGCTTAACAGAGATTGATTGGTACACTGATTATGCATATTATAGACAGCACATGGTCATTAATCAAATGATTGATCAGTAACTACTTAGGCTGAGGACATAAGTTAGAGACAGTGGCAGTGGCATAAGTCATAAGTCATAAGTGATTGATTCATTGATTATGCATATTATAGACAGCAGATGGTCATTAATCAAATGATTGATCAGTGACTGCTTAGGCTGAGCACACAAGTTAGGGACAGTGGCAGTGGCATAAGTCATGAGCCATAAGTGGCACAGCTACTTATGGCTCATGCCTTAACTGAAGCGTTGAACTGTAGCAAGATTAAAGCTGTCTTAGCAGGTGCTACCGATGCTGTGAAGCAATTTGCTCACGTTGTGAACACAGCAGTGTTGTTTGCAGGGTGAGGGGCAAGAGGGCAGTTACCCCCACTTTACATACATTTCAATGAGAAAATGACTTAACAACAGAAACAAGAATCACAGTGTAGATGTAACATTGTATAAGAAAAGCAGAAAATGGTAAAGACAATAAAACAACAAGTACTTTAAGTTTCTGTTGGATCTTGACAGTAGCGAGACTATTGTTCAGTTTCTTCATTAACCGTACAACTTCGTACTCATCGAGTTCTCCGACTCCTTCGACGTCAGCACTATCAAACACTTCCTGAAGCCACGTGCAGCCCGACTCACACCGTCAAGAATAACAATCATCATTTGATGTTGCACACGCATCTTATTTCAGAACATGCACTTTGCCAAACAAACAACAGTCTTGAACGACTGAGTATTTGCACGTATGTCTATTACAATATTACAATGCACTGGCTTGCCATGATGTCTGCAATGCATGGTATACCTGAACTATGCACTTATGACCTACCACAAAAGCAAATGCCTGGGAATTCCGTACTGGCACTTGCTGAACACACTGTACGTTTACATTACTGCCATGGCCTGTCACTTCAAGTTGTTACAGAAGATGCATGCACGGCAGAGCAGATGAGTGAGTAATTTCTCAATGGCACATCAGCACAAAACAGGCCATTCAGTGCCAACAATAGCTGATGATTAAAGAATAGTTATAAGCAAAGTTGAATAACTTAGCAAACTTGTATGAAGAGATAAGGTAGAAGAATATAAAATGATGAGTGTAAAAGCTAGGCTATATTAGCATGTATAAAATGTGAATATCAAACTATCTAGGATGATGATTAGCTTCTTTAATAAAATTGATGACGTTGTGTGTATCGACTTTTTCAAACAGCTCTCTCCTTGAAGCAGCAACAAAATAATTTGGGAAAATATGACTAAAATCAAGACATTCGATCAAGATATGTTTGGACACTGACAAGTGGTACATTCAGGACAGTTCTTGCCAGAGAAAAGGTAAGAATGCATTAGTCATGTGTGACCAATCCAAAGTCTGTTTATCACAACAGCATCCCTTCGGCACAGACATACTCTGCTGGCAGCCACCAACAAGTGGCTTGATTCCCAACAGTTTGTTTGTGTTCTCGTTCCAACTCTGTTGCCATGATTCAACAACCACCTTGGTGGCACAACAGAGCAGGTCCTGCACAGGGTTACAATTATCAATCATGTACAAGGCTACACTCTCTTGAAACAATTCTTCTCACTCAATATTCTTAATGAAAATTCAACATAAATTTGCGATTTAACTACACCAAAAATGACAATGAAATATTTAATATTATTATTACCGTTATTATTGCTATTACTATGCGGTAATTCAATGTAACTAATCCAGTCTAGTGCACAATAAATGCTAAGCATCACAGAAAACAAAGGCACCTAACAACTCGGCAGAACACCATTCCACATGCACGTTTTTCATCTGTTTCTGTTATCCATAAGTAGAGAATACTAGCATTAGAACTTTCATCTCATCATCTCATTACACAAATCACAGACTCTAGAACATTTACAAGAGTAAACTGAAAACGTTTTAGTCTGAACACACGTTCTCTACACCGTGATAGTTTCGTGCCCCTGGTCACTTTAGGTGCAAACGATGACAGCTTGAATTCAATTACAGATTCTATACAGACACAAAGGATATTTGTCTCTCAGCTGCTGCCTCTCGGCCATAGGAACACCGTCAATACTAAACCGACCTACAACACACATCAACATCATCAGACATGTGTTATCTGTTACATGCTATCTTACAATATACAATCAATGACTATTTGTATTTAACTCAAAAAACAACTGTACACATATACAGATAAAGCAACATCTGTTGTAAACACATCACTTAAACTAACACACACAAGCAATAAGTATAAGAATGACAAGATTTGGACATAACACGCTAAGAATGGTCATGTAAAAAACAGTGAAATGCAAAAACAACATGCGACAGCCAGAAGTTCTGCATCAACCGCAAGATGGACTGCATGAAAGCTCACTTGCCTGTGGTGCTTTGAACTGCTGAGCATTAAACCCAATTAAGCTAACACACGACCCACATTGGTCAAATGGGTGGTTCCACTGATGGCTATAGCGCATTAACAAACCAGGTCAGTATGCCAGTAGTTCTGACTACAGAGACTGCTGTCAGCAGAGAACTTGCCATTTCTTGTTCACATCAAGATAGTGTGCGAGTGAGCACTGAGCACTTGAAACGCTATGTATTGCCACAGAAATGCTCTGAAACGATGATCAGATGTGAATAATAAATAAAACAAAAGGTTAAAAAGATGTAAAACGAAGGCTATGTAGCCACAATAAAATGGAAGCAACAAACGCTACAGTCAGCTGTAGACTGAGTTGCTTTAACTCCTGACTGTTGACATTAATGGGCAAGTTTTTCACAGAAACAGTGAAGTATTCTGTAGGCTGTCCTGCAAGTCTCAACACCTCACTAGTGTATGCTTTACTGTAAGGAGACTGGTGGCAGAACAATCATACTGCATTGGATTCCATCATTCAATGTCATGTGAATATACAGAGCAGTGACAGAGCTGACAACGCTGCTCAAGATTCCTTCCCGGTTACAAACATCGTCCTTCCAGCCCTGTGACCTTATACCTGTTCTGTCACAAAAGACAGAAGGATATTTGGAATAAATAAAATAATTCTGACAACACATCAATGCCCAATGCTAATAGTGATCAGTTTCCCAATAATTGAGACTGCAAGATTCATACTCGTACACTGGTTAGCTGATGCCTGACAACAAATGAGCATATGTTAAAAGCTGACGTTCTGCAAGTCACGCTGCACTTTAGTACCTAAGGGACAAATGTGGTTAGGTCATTTTCAACTGTGTAACCAAAGCCACACTGCATGCAAGATTTCAAGTGGTCAAGAGTAGCTTTAAACAGTGTCGCATAGAAAAGCTTTTTTTCCGATGTACATAAATGGAAAGATTGTTTGCTAGGACTTATAAGGAACAACACAAACATGTTCAGCAGCCAGAATGGGATGGCCAGGCTGAGTTGGCCTAGAATGCTGATTAGATAGGTTTATGTGCATGAAGAGGTAGACATGTAGATTAACTTTATTAATCAAGACCAATGTGCAAGCAATAATGCATAACGAGCCTCACCTGATTTATGACGGCCAGTTGTCAAGTATGTAAGGCCGGTGACCCAAATGTTGGCTTCATCAGCTGAGTTTGCTATCAGGTCAAGTGATTCAAAGTTGTCACCAAAAATTACAGAGAAAATACAGGCATCTTGCCAAGAGCCGTCGAACTCTTTGTTCCGAAGAACATCGGTGTTCCTGCCGACACGGATTTCTTTGATTTGACTAATAACAACTACAACAACAAACCCAAACAGCATCGACTGCTAAACTAGCATAAACACAACGTAACGTTTTACTGCCAATGATCAGTGCAAAGTATGCTGTGGTCTAAAAAAACTTTGCCCTTTTCATTTTACTGTAGTTTCTACAAACGATCGCCAATTTCCACAGGATGGGCCAAATAATAGACCAACAACATTTTTAGAAGTTCACAACTCTGGTATATGATGACATAGAAAGGCGTCTCATATACCAAAATGTTAAGTTCTTTATCAGGAGTAAGACTGGGATTGTGAATGTCACCATATTTAAATATTCATGCAGTGACCCTGTACCAAAAGTACACCAGAGATTGGGCCCTAAGCATTTCACCTACTCCTCTCCTAATTTTTACAGGGGGTGGAAAAGTGCAAAATTTGTCATTGATTTTGGACCGTTGTGAATTTTAAGGCACTCTGGTTTCAAAACGAAATGAAGCGACATTTCTGAAATCTAAAGTGTGCACCATATCACCAACGACTGACCTGTCTCCTCTCCCAATTTGATATAGGTCTCTCCCTTAACTCAGAGAAATAGATGACACAAAATTGCCCAGAGTGGACATAATTAAATCACAATAACTCTACTGCAAATTATTTGATTTTACTCAAATTTAGTACCAAATATAATAACTGAAAACGGTCAAAGGTCAAGGTCACAACGCCATGTAACGTATCAGCAGTAAAAAACGTTATAAGTTAGGAATGGATAGGTTGACCAGACTACAAGCTTCGTAAAAATCATCCCAGTGCAAAGTGCAACATGTGACAATGTTCAAGGTCATTAGGTCAAACAGACCGGACACAGAAATGTTGCAGATTTTCAATCTGTACAATGCAAAGAACACTTAAACGCCGTCTGATCATCCAACTAATAAAGGAAGTCAGGGTTGCTGAATCTAACGGCTATTTTCACCAGAAGCTCAGAAGTAGCAGTTTCTGCGCATGCACAATTCAAATTTGGCCAAAAAAGCCCACAGCGACGTCGGACGTCCTTCAAGTTGCAATGCGTTGCATCTGCCACATTTTCTAGCTACTGAATTAGTCGCCATTCTAAAGAAACGACAGACACACTGGCTTGTTTTAGAATGACCTCAGTTGTGCTATATGGCTTCTCTGAAGCTGCCGTGCAGATGCTGTAGATAGTAACATCAGGCAGGATGTTGCATTCACTAGTGACAAATTGAAAGACATCATTAAAGACGCCCGCCGAGTGTAAGGAGCAGATGGACCGCCAGCAGCAACCCCCCCTCGCTCCCCTACTCTCCCCGCCCAAGCCAGTACTTTGATAGACAGGCGCCGTCGGTCGGCGTGACAACAAACACTTTCTACTAACTGCAGGCTTTATGAGGCTTCTTGGACGACGGGTGCCATCGCAACTGTCGCAGGTCCGAGTCGAGCGTAAATAGACGATGGTAGAGGCGACCATTAGGACGTACTTTGATTAGCTCGCTGCCGGTCTGCATGTAGTACAGGCAGTCCGGCGCTACATACACACACGCACATCAAGTCCACGTCAGTAACGCACAAATCACATGATCCCAATACTTAAATCCACTGAGAATGCGTTTTCGGTCGTTAAGACGACGCGCACGTGCTGTTAAAAGGCACGTGGGACATAACGTCCAATTAGAAGTTAGAAGTCACAAATAAATTTTAGTCAACCGACAAGCGTCAACGGCGCCGCATCACTACAACTCGGCTCTTCCTTGTTGACAAAAGTAACAAGCTCTTCAGTAATAATTTTGCAATACGTACGTTGTATAAAAAACTGTTATTGATTTACGTATACGTATATGTTGCATTTTGACAACTTTTAGTAAAGATGATGATGATGAGGATGAACAAGCAGCACTTGCTGCAGTGTCTACGCGCACGTATCGGGGTAGCGAGGCCAGTATATTGTTTCAAGCCTGTGTTAAGCATGCACAGTGGTGTCATGTCCGTGATCCCCGCAGTACAACCACTAACACAGCGCGACAGGATTAACCCGTCACCCTACAGCCTTTCGCTGCGAGTGTCAATCTCCAGTGTGCCGTCTGCTTGATTACAATTAGTTGCGCCTTAGCGGTGTGTTCACGACAAGGCGCTATACAAATGCATGTTTACCTTTACCTTGCGGTTACAATAATCACCTAATGCGCGGCGATGCTGTCATATGATGAACTACGGTACTTCGCCCATTCCGTCTGCGTATTGTCCTATAAGCTGCTAATTGTGTGCGTTTTGTCTCTCTGTCTCTGAGCTAGGCGCGTCTACTGTGCAACGAACGTTGAGTAGTGACAGATTAAAGGTTAAAACTTCAAAAATAAAACTGAAACTATCTCCGAAATTGGTACATCATGGCAAGTAACGTTTATGTTGTTCTGCACATGTCGTGCACTCCAAATTTGAGCAATACATGTAGTTTCTTGCGAATATCACAAAATATTCTCTCTAGATGCCAGATTTTATGGATAAATTGCACCAAATTCAATTTCAGTCATAGATAAAAACAAGAAGCTCCGCTACTGCGAAGAGCACAGCGCATCCGTTGTGCTTAGCTGGTGTACTTTAGGACTTTTCTTGGGAGAAAATCTGTTGATGGCTAATCAACCACTTTTACGTAACTGGCCACAAAAGATACCGAATTCGGCGAAATAAAGCAAAATAATGGCCATTACGCCGTTCAAGGTCATTCAAGTCACCGATTTTGGTACTAATCGAAAGCCCATATACGACTTCCTATTAGTGATTAACACTAACGTCCTATCTAGCACCGTTTCCAAGTTATGGGCTTATGGCTGATGTCAAATTTTCGCTAGCGACAGGTAGGGTCGCATCACTTTAACGCCCTCGCTGGGGTGATTCCCCGCAGATATCGCCATAAATGATATATCGTTAAAAACTAGATTTTTTGGGCTACATAACGCTCGCAGAATGTATAAGTTTATCTTCAACCACTTTTACGTAATGAGCCCCAAAAGCTACCAAATTCAGCGAAATGACGCAAACTACACAGCCATTACGCAGTCCAAGGTCATTCAAGGTCACCGATTTTGGTACCAATCGAAAGCCCATATGCGACTTCCTATTACTGACAACTAAATTACCTTCTATCTTGCACCGTTTCCACGTTATGGCTGATTATTGTTCAAATTTTCGCTATCGACACGGGAGTGCCTCACTTTAACGTCCCCGCTGGGGGTGATCCCCTGCGAATATCCGGATAAACTTTACCTCTCCAGAAACTAGAGGGATTGTTTT
>Ga0049105_1000805_pt1 | contig 12250 bp, 6 predicted proteins | sample WorMetvaBAHAMAS1_FD_61260 | JGI IMG/M metagenome (GOLD analysis project Ga0049105, IMG submission 61260) | Worm MetaG Olavius vacuus BAHAMAS.1 | ecosystem: Host-associated > Annelida > Digestive system > Unclassified | place: Germany: Marburg | collected 2013-04-09 | reverse complement strand
TCAGACGATGCTTGAACGCTTACACGCTTACTTCCTACGACATTTTATAGCCGCTCAGTGCGCTCACCAGTAAAATACGTTGTTAAATCCTAGCACACAACATTCGGCCGAACGTTCGGCACTCGTTCGGTGAGCCTGCTCAAACCTTCGGCTTCGGCCGAATGTCATAATCTGACATTCGGCCCATCTCTAGTAAGCATCAGATTTTGTATGTTTTGATTTTTACCGACATTTTGGTACAGTGATGTTGAATGTTGTGATTGATTTATGTATGCATAATTGCTCGTATGATTCATAAGGAGAACACCTGTTGTGTAATGCTAGTAAACTAGAGTTACATCTGCACTTTCTTGGTTGCAAATGCTTCCTATTGATGCAACGCATCACACACCACATCATGCGACATCGGCTGTTATAGTTGATGTCACAAGTCGACTAAGCCAAACAATAGTTGTTTTATTATTGTTGGTTGGCTTGCTCCTGATGATTCAGTACCATGCATTAGTACACATGTTATTCCCAGACAGTTTACTTTATATGCCCATGCAATGTTCCTGTACTGGATCTAGCCTCTCTGTTAAGTGGAGTGAAAAAATTTGGGGAGAGCAAGGAAAGCTGTCTCCTCTCCTTCATGGGAATTCCAGTGGTCTTCCCTAAAAATTTCTTACAGAACTTTTTGTTACCATCCTTAGAATTACTTTCAGAGGCAGTACCACCCACTCTGCCGCTGTGTCTACTCGTGGACTGTCAATCATTTATGGCTGGCCAGTGAATAATTCTAAGCCACCCATGAAACTACAGGTGTTTTGACATTGCAAACAACTCTGGAGTCTTGTTACGCTTTTCAAATACTTAGGCAGTAGCCGTGGTACCACTTTGCAAAAAAATTTACTTTTTTTATTGAACAGATCATAGCTGTTTTTAAATCATGTTTTGTGTGATGTTCATTAATCTTTACATAAATAATATTTTAGATTATGTGCACTACTGCATCAAATTTATTTTGTATTTGTCTCACCAGCAGAAATGTTATCCAAAATTGATTTGTGTGCAAAAGATTGAATTAATCACATCTTGACTGCTGAATGGTTATTCAGGCATACAAGTCTTGCACAACTGACAAAGAGGCTGAAATGCTTCTTGAAAATATTGAGGTAAAGAAATGTGGCCTTAGTTATAGTTTGTATTAACAGTTGGTGAGAACAGTTCTTCCAGTAATAATAGTCATCGTCGTCGTCTGCACATTTCTATCCCACTGTCAGTTCAGAAGCTGAGAGATGGTAGTGGTCACAGATTATAGAGGACTTCTTCAAACCCTCTTGCCTGTTTAAGAAATCAATCTCAAATATGCATGCCATTAATCTCGACATGAATTATTTTGCAAATTTTCCCATGGTAGTAATTTCTAATGCATCGTGTTAAGCCCATTGAACTATTTAAAAGCACTGACACTATTGGGCTTCACAAAAGGTATCTGATGCTTAAAAATCTACTTCAGACCTTGAAAATATCAGTTAAAAATTTTTCCTTTCAGCATCATAATAATTATAATAAACAATAACTGGACATGAAGACTTACAGCTAATGCTGACCAGTCTCGTACATATACATACTATATCATAAATGAAAATGGTGACCCTTTATACCAACATCAGCAAAAATGGTTAAATGCACAAATACCAAATACAGGGTTTGGTTTAAGACATCAAGGAGTGATTAGTGGTTTTGTGTACAGTATGCAAATATACGTTAACAGCAAGCAGTTTTCTTAAAGGAGCAAGCGTGGGTAAATTGGTCATTGCTACAGCTCAGTCAGTTATTGTTAGTTTTACGTGGTAAGCTTTCTCATTACTGTTAATAATTGCCATGTGGTTGGAACATAATACAGGTTCGTCGAGGGGCCGGCGTGATGGCAACAGTTCGCCGAGTTGGCAAAGAACTGTCACGGAGGTTGTACACCCTGATGACCAGCACCGACCCACAGCTCATTCTTCGATGACATCGCAGCTTGCTTTTTAATTCAGCAGATACAGCTGAATGTCATTTGCAAACGTGGAACCTACGTGATTTACCATAAACGGCATCATCGTTTTTTCATTGTCGCCCATATATGAATGGACTTTCTGTCAACACACACTAAAGACACAATATGCTAAATATTGTGTTGTGCCAATCAGTATTTTTTGCCGGGTTTTTATTTAATGATTGTCATTAGCAGTGCAATCCATTGCCAGGAAAGACTTGTCTCCAAAATCACCCTAGATTTGTAAGCTTATCTGACGAGTCGTTAAAACTCTGCTCACTTGCTGGTTATTTAGTGCATGGTGGCATTTTAAAATTTGCTGATAAAACATTGCGTTTATTACACACATATCATCTCTAATAAAAATTCCACTAATTGACACTTTGTTCTTTACAACAACGAAGTCCAGCTTTACACACTGAAATGCTACAATCATTTGTATAGTCTGAGATCACTGTCCATAACTTAAATAGCCTATACAAACACTGCTGTCTAACAGAAATAACACACTGCCATGGGGGCTCTCAAACAGCGTGAACAAGCCGGTAGGTGACTAGGCTGGTGCTATAAGCAGGGCTGCCTACTAGTGCTGGCCAATAGGGCGTGTAAGTTATTTAATATACGTCTCTATGCGACACTATATTTTAACTACTTCCTGTGACATCGTCGTATGATTTCATACGGCAATGTGTTTGACTTGTTAATTTGTTAATTAGGTAATGGCGTTTTCAATTTGTTATTGGGCGAATTATACCCAAGGGAAAACGAAGTTATCTCGGAGGTCAGAAAACGCAGTGGCGGATGACTGGGTTTTGAAGTTTTTGTATGACGCCGACATACGTCATGTTGAATCCGCAGTGCGATATCACCGGAAATACAAGAATGGTCGCATAATAGTAGATCTAGGACAAATAATCTTATATTTACTTACACGCCCTATAAGAAGCTGGTCAATAAATAGGACCTGCCGTCTCGCAAATGTCAAGTGTTTAGCCTGATTTCGAAGGGATGCCGTGTGAAATCTAAAGCTTAAGTCAGAAGCCGCAAAAATTGTTTTGTGTGCTTGCCATTGAAGACGTTACAGACAAAAATTCAGCGTCATGCAATGACAGTTCTAGAAACAGGCATGTAGTGCTCATTTTAGAGGTTTGCCCGTTGCTAAGCAACGCAGGCATCTGCAGCCAATTTTCTCAAGTACACTACAGCCACTGCTACAGCCCAGGATGGCCTGCTTGTCAAATTTTGTCGAAATCGGCAGAGCCGTTTCCTCTACAGGTCGCGTAGAAGTAAGTTACAGGCAAAGACCCGTAGCCTGTAGATAGACATGTACACGGGATAGAAACGCTGAGAATAAGGGTGTTGTTGCAGTGCCAGCCAAAATTAAGAGAGTTGTTGGCGACAACACAGCAGGGGCAGATCTAGAATTTCTGAAAGGGGATATTTTTGCCCCCATTCTCTGGCAACTGGGAACTGTACGAGCACACTCAGCATAGCTAGAGCTTTTTGCTGAAATACGTATTTTTTTGTCAAAATCATGAGTTTGCCTATTTTCACCCCTCCCCCCCCACACACAAAATGAAAAGGTAGGCGGGCCTATAGCCTGTTAGCATAAGAAATTTGGATGAATAAATATTTTATCACACAACAATGACTTGAGTTGCAAGACGGAAGCCGTGGGATAAAATACCTAGGTAGGGCCTTCATCCTTAATGTTCAATGGTACGGGTACAGCATCAACTCTAACGGAGTTTAACTCCCTCTAGATGCGCCGCTGTTAAATCGAATTCGATGGTCCGCTTTTAAGCCAGTGTCATCGTGTCGTCGCTTGATGACGTCGTCTGTAGCGGCGAGCACGACGCAGTTGACGACGTTCTTCGACTGCCGCGTAGCAGCAGTTGTGGAACTCCTGTGCCACTCCGCGGTCTGCCGCCGCCTCGCCGCCGGTTTCACCGCCGCCGACACAGCGATAGAAGCTGCGGGAGACTCTATAACCCCAGCGTGGACCGGCCAGTTCCCGATGTCGACCGTGGACTCCAGGCTGGCGGGCCGTCTGCGCGCGGTTGACGTTCCTTCGCGAGAGGTCGGCAGATCTGGAGTAGTACTGCGCCTGACAGTGGAATCCCTTGCTGCCGGCCAGCAAACCGAGCATACAGCATGACCAGTGGTCGCGCGGAATCGCTACACAACACGCAAAAACCCACAAGTGAATTGGCGTGTCTTTAAAAATGTCAAATTAAGTTTGTACAAACCACTTTTGGGTAGAGTTTTCGACAGACTCCCACAATTTTCGCGCTGTCCTAGATTACGACCTTGCCAGGGTTTCAAGACATACTAACTTCGTGATATGGGCATTGCTAAACAGGTTCCGTTATAGTACCCCATGCAGTCAGAGAACGAATGTTTTCACGTAAGTAACTACGGAATATAGTACTAGGCCTATATCACATGTTCTGTGTCACACTGTCATGTAGGACTATTATCTACTGATCAGGACCCCAGTAAAAAATCCTTGCTTCGTCGCAAGGATACAGACTGAGCTAGGCCAGCAATCAATTATGGAAACTATTTTCGCTTATTGGCTGAACTGTTTGACACAAGGGCAGACTAGCAATCAGGTTTTTTTCAGTGGCTGTGTCACTGTGTGTGTGTGATCTACGCTACTATGAAAGTCTCTCGACAGTGGATCGCCTACGGGCCTGTAGACACAGACTGCTAACTGGTTAGCCATAGTGTGAAACAACGAAGAGTCGTCGGGTGGGATATCGAAGATGTTACCATGACGAGACGCCGGACGCCGCCTAATTGTAAGCAGATCAGTCGTTCGTATCGGCATTAAATTTATGTACGAATTACACTATTTTGATCAGTGCCCGACAGTGGCAAAGGTGGGTAGCTGCGCGCTCCCCCGACCCATCTGATTGTTCCATTATCCACCTTCATGGGCCAGGAACGCCAGTACGCTACTGCTAAATACTGATTACTTATACAGTTGTGCTTACTTCGAAAGTAGCTGAGCAGTTCGTTGCTGGTTGAAGTGCTGATGTTATTCGCTACGTCGTCGTCGCTGAGATCAACGTTGTCACTTCGTTCTGTTTGCGATATCACGTGTTCCAGGTAGTCTATACGTCACACACCGCATCCTCAGTGACGCTATCATAACATGCAGGACGCAGGAGGACGAAACTTGGTCATTGAGCGTTACAATGAGCGTAGTTAGCATTTAAAATTAAATTTGTCCGCTATGCTCACTTCGCATCAAAGTGCAGACAGAAGAAAAGTTACAGTAAACAGAGACGACAAAACAAGAAGATGGGAGGATATACCGTATAAGAACTCGCTATGCAGGCCCAATGGACTCATCGATGGGCGGTTAGATTTCCTCGATCCGTTTCGTGTAGTAAAGTTCAACTAGGCCTAGTCAGGGGTTTATCTAGACTTTCTGACCGGGGGAGGGAGGGTATGGTCGCAGTGTTGGGGGTAACAGACTAAACCGATTTTGCGCATGTGCAATTGTAGGCCTGCGTACTACATTCCACATTGTTATGCGCCATGTTATGACAACTATTGACGAGACGCACGACATCGTATAATGCTAACACAAAATTATCCCATTTCTCAGTTACTTTTATCATAATAAGTAATTCATCATATATATCGTGTCCAATATTCAAAGTTGCCATAAACTTCAAGTATCTTAATCCAGTAATGCTGTAATAAGCTTACACAGTTACCAAGTTAGCACTCAAAGAGTTATGCAACAGTTCTCAGTCTTTCAGACAACGCACTTGTCTCATGGTACACCACCTCTGAGGGAGGGGGAGTTGACAGTGCTTGGCTAGGGGAGTAGAATTTTTCAGGAGGGGAGTACTCCCCCCCCCTATGGGGTGGCTAGATAACCTTTGCTTAGTCATCGCTTAAGTTAACAGTAGAGCTGACTGCTGGCCTGCGCGTGTATGCTACTCGGCCGATATGCTTATTGGTGTTAAGCTGCTATTACAACTGAAATGAAATGAAATGAAACGAGTTTCGTTTCAGAAAATGCACAGAATGAAATCGAAACTTTACTGACCTTCAAATGAGTGGAATCCTGTCACATTTGCCGTTACACACTTCACTGCACCTGTCCAACACAGAATAAGACAAATAGCGAATGTTTGCATTGTGCCTCGTGAATTCTTTGCGCTTGAGACACAACTAAGTTTGTGGTCGACTGCTCAAAACCGTCTATTAGGCTATTAGTATACGAAAGAAATCGTGACGGAACAAAATGATGTTCTACGTAGTTCCGTTCTTGCGCCACACATCTGCGATTACAAAGGCATCCAGATGAGACGAAGTCGTAATATATAGCAAGCTGGCTGAAATAACTCGTGGCGTAGGCGGGACGCGTGGTGTGTTACGGGAAAAGCTGAAGCTGGCGAAAAATTCCAAGTTCCGAATGGGTCACGCGATAGTGGGAGCAGGCGAGGTCACGCAGGACAGCGAGCAGACAACAGTCGTACGATGTGGCGCGGAGCGAGATGACCGGTCACCATTGGTCAGAGCCAGCAACCTGCTGGAGTCGAGAGTGAAACGCCTTTGATCAATACTCGTCATGCTCTATTACTTACTGCAGCCAGGCCGGCTCGCCTTACGCCTTGCCATGCGGTCCAAATTCCTCGTCGGGTCACACAACGAACCGTGCAACATCGTCAACAGTCATAAATTACTTAAAACGTTTCTCTGTCAGCAATCCTCTCCTGACATTATTTTATGACCATCTTACTTCACCAATGCATAGGCCTACTGTAGTAGTAGTAGACCTTGAGATATAGTAGGCCTCTTTTTCGATTTAGGCCACTCTAAAGTTCCGATTAGATCAGATGAGAATTTTACAGGCGATACGAAAATTGTGACAGAACTGTATCGTACTTTCGTTCCGCTGTGTCTGGCGCACTGTTACTAATTAGCAAAAATTACCGATGTGTGAATGTATTTTGTGTTAATTAAGTATATTACTTTACCAATGCATACTGATAGGCCTACTCTAGTAGACCTTGAGATATAGTAGGCATCTTTTTTCGATTTAGGCTATTCAACCCAACGCAAATCTAGCATGCACTGGTCACAGAATCAGCAACGTTATACGTGTTTAATAGCAAAATACGTTTGAAGTACATAAAAGTTGATGAGATGAGAAACTGCAGTTTGTTCACAGCAGAGCAGATATGCTGTGGTTCGTTTTAAACAAGAAGCTCTGCTACCGCGAAGAGCACAGCGCGTCCGTCGTACTTAGTTGCTGTACTTTATGACATTTCTCGGGAGAAAATCTGTGATGGCTAATTAACCACTTTTACGTGGCCACGCAAGCTACTCAATTCCGCGAAATAAATGGCCATTACGTCCTTCAAGATCATTCAAGGTCACCGATTTTGGTACTAATCGAAAGCCCGTATGCGACTTGCTATTAGTGATTAATAGTAATTTACATCCTATCTTGCACCGTTTCCAAGTTATTGCTGATTATGTCAAATTTTCGCTAGCTACAGTGGTTCGCTTCACTTTAACGCCCTCGTTAGGTGTGATCCCCTGTGAATATTGTGCCATAAATGATATACCGCTAAAAACCAGATTCTTTGGGCTACATTTCACTCACAGAATGCATCGGTGTATCTTCAAGCACTTTTACGTAATAGGCCCCAAAATCTACCGAATTCGGCCAAATAACGCAAACTACACGGCCATTACGCCGTTCAAGGTCATTCAAGGTCACCGACAATTGGTACCAATCGAAAACCCATATGCGACTTCCTATTAGTGATTAACAGTGTTACCTCCTATCTTGCACCGTTTCCAAGTTATGGCCGATTATTGGTCAAATTTTCGCTATCGACGTGGGAGTGCTTTACTTTAATTTAACGCCCTCGCTGGGGGCGATCCCCTATGAGTAGCCTATCCGGATAAACTTTACCTCTTCAGAAACTAGAAGGATTATCCTACTAGAAGCTGAAAACCACACGATCGTATCTTCATTGGTCTGCACACAATACCGGAACGTAACGGACAGACAGACAGACGGAATCCCTCTGGCTATTACAGCGCTCTGCATTGCGAGCAATGCGGACCGCGCTGTAAAAAGTTGAAGGAAATTATAATACGAAATGGCATAAGGATAAATTATAAGCTTCAAATACTAAATGCATACTAGTCAGCGTTGGATTTCTTTTGTTAGCTTATGACTTCTCACTGAATGTGAATGTAACAGCGCCTTGGCAATGGCCAAGCCTACCGAACGCGTTGCCACGGCTGCGTGACGCACGCCATGCTGATCCTTTTTATGAATCGGTCCTGCTTCTGGCCAAGTAAACACGCCGCGATTGGTCGGCGCCACAAACATCTCATCCAGCCGACCAATCGGTTCGACCGGCGACGTCACGTGGTCACGTGACCCGTGCTTCCGGAAGTGTTTGATGCCGACGCAGGAACCGCATTTCAGCAGTTTATTGCTGTCGGTGGGTGATTTTACGGTCACTGCTCAAGGCACCAACCGCAAACACATCGTAGGCCTACTAAGTCTTCGTAAGCACTGAGCAGACTTCGATATTTCAACTTTCAGTACTAAAAACACATAGAAAAAGCTCTGTTTACGTTAATACCTGCAAAGAAGTGTATACTAGCGTAAAGAATACAACAAAGCGAAACCTACTGCATGATCATCATAATTTATTTCTTCATAAAACAGTTACATAAAAGCATGACAGGTGACACTACGTGAACAGGACTGTAGGCTTGTTCAGCGCTGACAGTGGCCCTAGTAAAATAACATATACAAACATGTCCACGGGTCAGTGATATACATACAATATACATAAAACACATAAAAGCAATTAGAGAAAAATGTAATAAGCTAATTTAAACGCAGAAAAGTAGAGAAATCAACACATCGGATGGTATGCTTGAATGATGATAAAGATGTGAAACTGACAGTGATAGACATCAAATCAAGCTCAATAGCTCATGCAGTTAAAACAGACGATATCTGATTAAGCTTACAACGACTCAAATATGATCATCGCGCTATAGGGGCCTACGCTGTCTCGAAAAACCGATCCGCGTTGCTTGCATTTATAAATAACTTCAGTAAAATTGATAAATCAATAAGCATACAGAATAATCATTTAATCTTCACTTAATTACATTTACCCCTTCGCGAAATGTGACATAAACATATGCAACCATCAACAAATATCGTTAATTATGTATATTTCGAACCAGTTAGAGTATGCTGCACTGCGCCAGAATATCTCTGTGAGCTCTGCCGATCAAAAGCTGAAGACGCTACTGGTTCTCGACTCCGCTCGGCAACACATGGCGATCTCCAGGTTCCACGTTCGAAGACCAACATTGGTGATCGTGCGTTTGCAGTTGCCGGGCCGGTGTCATTGAAGAGACTACCAACAACAATCCGGTCATCTGACTTTCTTAAGAATTTTTAGAATAAATTGAAAGCTCACTTCTTCTGATGGACCATTTCTTTTTCTTTTCCATTCATCTCGAGCGCCGGCGCCCTTGAATTGGACTTCATGTTACGGCGCCTAAGAAATTAACGTTTTATAGGTCAATGATAGCAAGCGAAGTTTGAGCTTTGATTTATTTTTTAAAATTATTTTAAAAGTTTAAAATAATTTTAACACTGCCTCGGTTTAAAACTAAACCGCCGTGGCAGTATTTAGTTTCACAAATGTTTATTGTTTTAAAAATTAGGTTTTACAGTGCTGTATTTTCTGTTGATGATCTCTCAAGTGATGGGCTAATTCTGATACGGTCATAACGGTGTACATCCGATTGTGCTGCAAAGTAGGCTGTGCTATAATGGCGGACGTAAACAAAAAACTGCGAAGCAAAAAGCAGAAAAACAAACCAGATAAACCACCGATCAACGTCAACAGGCAACTATTTCTAAATAAGCTCTAAGGGAATAAAAATTCGTTCCAGCTTTGCACAGTCAAAAATGCGAGGATTTGTCATTTGTGTTAAATTAAGCCATACAGCGCATTAGAGGTTTCACGTAACTTATGCGCAATTATAGAAATTCATTCCTGTGTGCCTGGAGCAACCATAGCAATGATATGGTGAAATTACTTCGATGTGTATGTCCGTCTGCATTTTTGTGAGTTTTACCGTGTTTTATTGTACAACTTGTATTGATGTTTTTTCTTTCTTTTACTTATACTGCCTATCTGTCTGTCTGTATGTCTCTTGTTTATGTTTATGGGCCTTGTTGCCTGATTTAAATAAAATGATGATGATGATAATAATAAAATTTTACATCGACAATGACACTGACACTGACACGAACCTTAATTCAATCAGTAAACAAAAAAACACCCAACTAATTAATATGAATCGATATTATGAACATTCGGCAGCAGATCATCAGCCGAGAAATGTCTGGTAATTTCGCCGGATGTAAGGCGCCATGCAGAGCGACTGAGATTCACGACTGCTTCGCCGTGGCAGCCTAGACTTGCGTGTGTTTTCCGGCTGTTGTTGTTCGGTGCGTGTTCACGTTCATTAGTCTCAGTTGCTGATGCTGAACGCCAGCCTGTATCGAGCGTGATGCACCGTTACGCCTACATTGGTTGTTGAGTCTAAAATATAACAACGCATACGGTATAGGCACACAATCATCATTGCGAGTGTGCATCCAGTTCATCTAATCCTCTAATGAATGTAGTAGTAGTAGTAGTAGTGGTGGTGGCGGTGGTGATGGTGGTGGTGTTAGTATGGGTGAAGGCAGAGCCTCTTTACACACATCGTAATTATATACTTAAATAGTTAGGTGGAAAGTTATAACTTGATGCCTCATTTCCAGTTATGTTATGCTTTTGCACGAATAGGCGCATCGTTATTTATAATTAAACATTTTCAGTTATTTATCTTCAGCTGTCTACTGATTTTTGGAACAGCGATCTCTGCTCCTGGCAGTGTCCACTGTTGATCTTATGTGTTGGCCTATTATGGTATAGCTTTTCTGAGCTTGTGATCGTTATATCGACATTATATATGCCAACGACTATTGTAGAAGATTGCAAGTTGCTAAACACGAAAACAGTCAATGTTCGCACCCAGCGTCTGGACTCCAGCCTTGACGTTCAGCTCTTCTGGCAGTACGGTCGACAGTTGACTGATTCCTGACTACATCATTGTGCGGCTGAGCGGCTGCGGGCCAATCAGCTCGAAGCACTCGTCGTCGACCACCTCCAGCCACTTCACCATGATCCTGCCTCCTCGACGGCAAGCAGGCCTGCTTCGGCGGCTGCCTATCAGCCGACTTGGATCTGCGATCTCCCCGAGCCGCATCCCTACCCGCCGCTGCAGCCCTCCCGTCTCTGCTCTGGCCTTGGTCACGCGACGATGATCTCGAGAACGCCTCGATGAAAACGGCGGTCGTCTCGGCGTCGAGGTTGACGTAGTTGATGCGCTGGAGGTAGCGCGGCATCCCGAGATGCAGATGGTTATCGAACTCCATCAGCGCATCGTACGCAGCATCAGCAACCATGTGTTTCGGCGCGCCGAATACACCTGTCAGTTGAATTCAAGTACTCAAGAACTTGGTAATGGAACGTATAAGACGACAACAACGACGATGATAACAGTGATGACGATGATTTTTATGACTGCAGTGCTGCCAGTTTAGGCGTAATAAACTATGAATAATACGAATAATAATAAACGAGCGTACATGTGTCATGAGAACTACATACTATGATATATACTTTTATTCGGCTAAATTAATAAATAAAAAATAGGCCGGAAAATCTGCATACAAGTAGCGCTTTAGAGATAAAAAGCTTATATATAAAGCGCTATAAAATTTACCTGTTTCGTTTTACTTTTTTTAGTTTTACATGACTGCCAGTGTGAGCTTCACAAAGTCAACGCACTTTCATTTCAATAAGCGATGCTATTTTTATGAAGTACAAGCTACAATCAGGGGCGTAGCGACGGGGGTATATCGGGGGTATATCGGTATATATACCCACCCAAAATCAGTCCACCTAAAATTTTATGGGGTATTTTTTCTTCTTCCTATGAGGCAGACCAACAACAGGCTACAGCTAGTCAAAGCTATTGGAATTACAATTTGCAGGATTTCTTATTAATTAGTTAACTAACTAGATGCTAATCAATTACTTAGTTACCCGATCCGTGCGTTGTACTTATAATATTTAGAATGCCCTAATT
>Ga0049105_1000804_pt1 | contig 12251 bp, 8 predicted proteins | sample WorMetvaBAHAMAS1_FD_61260 | JGI IMG/M metagenome (GOLD analysis project Ga0049105, IMG submission 61260) | Worm MetaG Olavius vacuus BAHAMAS.1 | ecosystem: Host-associated > Annelida > Digestive system > Unclassified | place: Germany: Marburg | collected 2013-04-09 | reverse complement strand
TTTCTTTGTCAAGGGCGGCCAGCTTAGATGGGCGTTTGCCTATTCTGGTAGCCTTCCGCTGTATTTATTAATTCAGAATAATATTTTGTTTGGCGTACTTGGAAAATAAACTCTCTCTCTATATATCTAGGACTACATGGGCAGCCGCAGGCGTCAAACCCGCCAGGTGCCCTTCTGTCACAGTTGCCGCTCACTGGTCACATTGAACACTTTCTCAACTGGAAACGCTGGCAAGCGACAGAAGAGACTTGCGGTCCACATGCCTGTCAGCAGTTCAAAACTTCGAAGTACGACGTATCCGTGAGTTGGAAGACGCGGAAACTGAGCCAATTGGACGAGCGCGGTAGCGCGAGCCTATAGCGGGGGTCTTTGAGGGCTGTGCCCCCAGAGGAGTCCAGGGGCAGAGCCCCTGGTCAGGAGGTCGCCCCTGGAGCTGAAAGCATTTTAGCTGTTAGAGGTCCAATGCATAGCTATTCATTGCATCGGCGAGACGATAAATCTGGCATTAGGAATCTAGAAAGAACCGAGTGTTGTGTATGTTTACAGAGTCTTCTGTTTCAAGGTGTCATTGCCATGTTGTCCACGACAACGTCGCCAATCATGTTACTCCAGTTTCTCTCTGTCTTCGGTCACGTTGATCAGCTCCAACGGAATGGTGTTCTTTGATCAGTATATACCCAGATTGTCCAAATATTTGCTTCTTCGTCACTCTCTCGCTCTTTTCCTTTCCATCTTGCCGCTAATTACAATGTTTCCCAAACCGTATTTTTTTCTGATCCCTGGCAGCGTTAAATTCACTGTTTCAACGGACAGGGCGACACAACAAAACGTATCCTATACGATTGTCTTCAAGTCAGTTCCATGTACTCTGCACGTGACGAGTGTAGGACATTTTACCCATAGCTACCAGTTGAACGTTATAAACTTGCTTATCCTATTCCTAACCCGAACCCTAACCCTAATCTAGAATCTTAACGTTTGTATAGTGACAGCCAAAGGAGTTGTCCGCAGGGAAACATTTAAAGTAGAAATATCCTAATTCCACGTCACAGCATGTGTCTGCGACAGTGCGGCCGGCAGCATTCATCCATCACGTTTAGCTGCTTCATCCCGCAGACGTCACCATGGCAACGTAGCACCATCAGCAGCAGCAGCCTGATGTGACGTCATTTCTTCGTCATGCCTGTCCGTCCGTCGCCCTGTTAATGGTCCTGTCCTGTGCGCATTAATCCGTTACTAAGCTATCGCCGTGTTTAGTTATTGTGCGCCAGGAAATATTTCACAGTCGGGGCGGATATAGACAAGTTTAAGTGGTTTAACCCCCTCGAGTTTATGCTGTACAATTCAACATTAAGGATGTAGTTAAGGGATTCATTCAGTCACATCCAGGGTTGTGGAAATGGTTTTATATGCATGTGTAGATTTTTTCTACAATAAACCTAACAAGATGCTCAGCTATCGCAAAGAGACCGCGCTGCAGGGTGCGTTATAGTTTTCGCCAAAAGTAGAAGACTGGAACTGGGAGACAGTATTTTACGGACATTATAGGTCTATCTTTAACCACTGTGGTAAAATCGGCCTAAAAATCTGTCGAATTCCGTGAAGAAACGCAAAATGAAGGCTATTACGGCGTTCAAGGTCATTCAAGGTCATCGAGGTCGGTTCCAATCGAAAGTCCGTATGCGATTTCCTATTAGTGATTATTATTAACTATTAACGCGTATTAACTAACATCCTATCTCGTACGAGTTATCGCAGCTCATTGTTCAAATTTCGCTCCAACGTGGTCACTTTGGCTCAAAATTTCAGGTAGAAGGGGTCGTCCCCCAATAATTATTTTTGCATGGATAGTTAGGCCAATGAATGCCTTACAACTTTGTCACTGACAGTTTTCACACAGATGTTACGGCTGAGGCGCTACGAGCGAAAATAGAGCGAAAATCGGCGATTTCGCACCAACGCGGTCACTTTTATCCCAAATTTATGGTACAAGGGGTCGCCCCCCACCAATCATTTTTGCACGGTTAGTAAGGCCAATGAATGCCTTACAACTTTGCCACGGACAGTTTCACACAAAGAAACTTTGTAGCAGACTTTCTTCAAGCGAAGTGCATTTTTTTTGCGTAAATCGGCCGTTTTGCGTTTTTGAGACCCCCTTTCGGGGACGTAGGGGCAACGTACTACGATCATCTTAGGCTCATTGGAAAGCGCATAGTAGACTTCCTATTAGCGTTAATTGAACTTTTTTCGCTAGGTGTTACGGCGGAGGAGCTACGAACGATTATTGGTTGAAAATCGGCAATTTCGCTCCAACGGGTGCCGGTTGACCCAAAATTTCAGGTAGAAGGGGTCGCCCCCACCAACCATTCTTCTTCTCAGAACACTAGGCTAAATTATCTTTCATATGGTGTATAAATATGGAGAGATCTTTCTACTGTTTTGTCACAATTCACGCGTGTGGCAGACAGACGGACGGACAGACGGACAGACAGACAGACAGAATTCTCATCACAATACCGCGTCTGCATTACATGCAGCGCGGTAAAAACCTCAAAATTCCAAATTTTAGGTTTTCAGGTTTTTTTTCAGAAAAAAACTAAAAAATCTAGATTTTAGACTCACGGTCACAGCAGAAAATTGTTGTCTTTCAGTGTAATTAGTTATGTTTATGGCTATGCTATAGTCTACACATGGCTCTAAATGATGTGGCAGGAGAAAGGGTGTATCATGTATGAGATATTCTTTTTGAATTTCTGGGTCATAAGTTTGTGTCTGGTCTTCGTATATTAAAACATAAAAACCTAAAAAAAACTTTTAAAAACTTAAAAAAACTAAAAACCTAAACACCTTTTCTTAAAAAACTAGATTTTTCCTGTCCTGGTTACAGTTTTGCAACTCTGTGATATTTGAGCGATAAAATATTGATTCGTTCTATTGTAAAAATGTTATAGTGTTTTTTATTTTGAGCGAAAATGAGCAAAATCATGATTTTGACAAAACGTGACACGAATTCGGCAATCAGCGCTATATACCCATGTGTTCCCAGTGCCAGAAACTGTGGCATACCGTTATCTCTGCTTTCCGAAATTCTGAGGTTTAAATGTATCGTGATTTTCTTCTATATTTTAATATGCTGCTACTATCGGCTTTTATTTAACCGGAATTTTAGCCGTGCTCAGCGTAAGTTAATACGCGTCCCAAAATTTCGCTAAAGAAACCTTCTCACGGGTTTCTTAAAGCGACATTTTGGGACGCGGATTAACTTACGCTGAACACGGCTAAAATTCCGCTTAAATAAAAGCCGATAGTAGCTGCATATTAAAATATAGAAGAAAATCACGATGCATATATTGTGAAATTTAACACAATGTTTATCATGGTGCAAATGACGGGTTGATATGGAAAATAACATTATTAATGTCAGTGTAGTTCCACAGTTATGAAGTGGAACTTTTCGGAAAATTTAGTAGTTTTAGTGGGAGATGGATGACCGAGTGTTAGATCGAGTTGTCGTGTTGCATATCAAAATCCGGGTTCCACTTCGAATCCAGCAGAGGACATTTATTTATTTATTCATTTATTCATTTATTCACTGTATTCTACATGCTATTCAGCAGCTTTGACAGCTCCTCCGCATTACAGTTGGTCTTCGTTAACCTCTTCATTGTCTTCATAAGTCCTTCAAACCATCAGGTCTTCTAGCTTCTGAAATTAATCTTTTTTTCTTTTCTGACGAGTTTTTGCTTTTGTCCCGACATAGCACGGTGATGTGATTTGTGAATGTTTAAGACTTGTATTTTATACGTTTTTTGTTCCTTGCTTGATGGGTTATGTCCTGTCCGTCTGTACCCATGTGCCAGCCCGTCGATTAAGGGTCAGTGTACCAGTCATCATATAGCGAAATTCTCCAGATCACATGCGTACGCTTATTGCTGAGAAAATGCACTGTGAAGTGATAATGCTGCTGCTGATGCTGCTGCTGCTGCGTGTGACGTATTGAAGCCTCAGTTCTTTGTAGTTGCAGATAACTACGTGATCAATCACCGCCACGACTAACAACATCATCGCTATCACCATCTGCGCCATTACATACGTTGGGCACATATCACAGTCTTGTATACTACAAATGATCAACACAGCCAGTTGTTAAAGTGTAATGGGACGCAAGGGAACGCCGTTCCCCCATCTCCAATTTATGGCTCATAGCGTTCACCCACCTCAGATTGTTATAATGCTAGGGAAAGGCACACGGCCATTGTCAGGGGACCAAACCTGAATGTAGCGTTTCCCCATACCTCTAATTTTGCACTTTAACCACTGAACATTGTAGCTCGTCTTGTAAGGGCACATCTGGACTTTTGCACATCATGGGGTCAAACACAATGATTTCTGCTGTTTTACAGTCGCCCTTACACTCTGTTATAAACTTAGAAGTTTTTTTACATTAACAATTCCTGTGTATGGCGCAGAGTGTTATGATCTGATAATCGTGCCAAGCAAGCCCCAGTTAGTGCGGACCGGCTCAAGTATTCGCATGACATGTCAGCTCGTCAACAACACGTCGATTGACACAACTCTCTATGATCGACCACCAATGCGCTGGCGGGCTCCCGACATGCGCTATATCGATGACGTCACTGACAGGTGCGTGCCTGGTTGGCTGTCAATCACACAATGTCTTCCTCAGGCATTTCTGGGAATTGTAGCAAAACAGAAACCAGTGTGATGCCAGTAAGCAATAAACATGAAAGTAATGTTCTCCACAGACGTCAAGTTACGGGATAGCATGACTTCAGACTTGAAAAAAATTAGGCGTCAGTACAGAAACATCAGACAGTCACTCAATAGGAGATAATCAAGCCCATATTATGCCAAAAAATTAACTGATTGTAAAAGTCGTGAACTAATGTAAATACTACAACAAATAGGCCTATCTGTGTCAGTGAAGTAGGCTCACATCAAACATAAACCTCATTTTGGAAAGCAAGAGAGAAGCTATAAGGAAAGCCCCGTTCTTTGTATTGTGACAGAAACGGGTTACAATGTACTGCAATAACCGAGAGTTTGCATTTGACGCAACTACATGACATCAGAACTATGTCACCGCTATCAAAGAATATTTACTTTCCAGTTTTATAATTTTAAATAGCTGAAATCTGAATTTACTCAGCTACACTTACTGAATTATTTTGTGCAAATATGATAAGAGATAGAGAGAAAAGGCAAAAATGTTTTTCTTTGAATTGAAACTCAGTGTACTGTTTTTTTCTGAACCTGCTGCTGTTTTACTGTATGTGATTTCATTGAGCTGATAAAGTGACTGATTGGTGCTGGTGAATGCAGGGTGTCTGTGAAACGAGAGAACGACGAGACATTAGTGCTGCATATTGACAGTGTAAGACGCAGCGATGAAGGCCAGTACAGCTGCGAGTCGGACTTCGACGGACAACTCGCCACACAGTATACGCAGCTCGTCATCTACGGTCAGTTGCCAGTTCTAACCAATTAAGTAAACAAGACGCCCGCAACTTAATGGCGAATTCGCATGCTAAGTATGTACGATTAAGTGTACTTGAGATTGGACAAGAATAGATACTTCACAGTGAAGTTCATTTTTTTTTGGGGGGGGGGGGCATCACCTAAAATCGCTACTTACTAAAGTACCGCTTGGGTACTAAAGTACCACTTAATGTATATTTAAGTAACGCAAAACTCCACTTCGAAATATCGTTACTGTTTTTTTAAACTATTGAAATATCAAGTTGCATTGCACTGAGGGCGGTTAACACGCTTTGGTAAACGGAAACCAGCAATAATAAATTGGTGTATTGTGTTTGACACGACACACAACAGAGGACATCCGGTTCGTCGACACGCCGACAGTTGTCAGTGATAAGATCGGCGCAAGTTGCTTGTTGCAATGCGTCGCCAGAGGAACACCGCAGCCGGAAGTGTCATGGCGGTTTCGCGGCAAGAAAGTTATCCCAGGTAACAACAACGGCATCAACTGATGCTAGTTCGACTCTTTTAGGTTTCGTGTAAGGTTCTGCTTTTCTTCTGCTGATTAGTTTTTGTATTTCCGAAGATCAACTGCTTATATAGTGGTCGATACTTCTGTCACATCGATAGTAAGCGAGTAAGTACATTTTATAAGGTGCTTTAAGAGCAACAGTTACTAGGTGCTGGTAACTGGCATAGAAAACATACGTGGTACATTAATGCCGAAATAAATCGGAAATTTTTTTCTTCTTCGGCAAAATAAACAAGCTTATATTGCCAATATTTGCTGTTGTATGTATTTTTGCATTTATTTTTCAGTCTTTGTGTCGTTGCCTTGCTGGCAAATAAAGACGAATATAACGTTGAACATTTCTCTAATGCTACGGAGAGTAGAATGTTATAAAAATAGCCTATAATGCATATTGTTTTTTTTTGCTTTCGCTTTTGATTATTGTGTAGTTTTGAATTTTTGTATGTCTTTTTTCGATGCTACCATTTCTTGTGAATGAAGATGTATATATATATATTAGAGAATTAGAGTCGTACAGAGACTCATTATCGCAGCTTCATATATATGTATGCATTTGTGTGTCAGTTACTTTTCGACTAGCCACCAAAATAAGTAGGTTAGGCTTGGGATTAAAGCTAGAATTATGGTTAAGACTGAAGTTGGTGCTATGCATTGTCGTTCTCGCGTTTTTGCGTTTAACACCAGTCACGAGTTCACGACGTCGAGGAACTGTTAGACATTTGACACGACCCTCAACAGAATGCAGTTGATAGCGCAATTGATGGAGAGCGCGTCTTCGCGCCTGCGTACGGAAAAAAGGAGAATTATGCTACTTGAATGAGCGGTCATTGAAGAAGTGAAGCAATGTTTCAAATTCGTAGAATGTGTTTTTCAAATCGGTTAACATTCACAAAGTTATCATAAAAGTTCGGCACAGCTTTGTTATCAAGAATTGGTGAGGGTAGGCAATTGCAACATTTTAAAACTATTATGTTTCACACGGTGATGCAACGAGGATTTTAAGAAATGGGGAGAAACATTATTTTATTTTGTAAATAATTCATCGCGATTCCAACAGTGAAATAATTTTAAAAATCGGTTAACAGTTGATGAAGTTATTGCAAAATGTTTGACACCACATTTTTTGAAACACAGTGTATATGGGGTCCTCATGGTGGTTTAACAATAAGAGGTCGCGAACACAGATTTCTGTCATTTTTATTGTGTTGTATTGCGTGTTTGTGCAAGACGGTGAGAAACACATTCAGTTGGACGACGGTAGTTTGCGAGTGAGCGACGTGCAGTTGAGTGACAACGGTACATACGAGTGTCGAGCGGAGGTTGTCAGTCAAGGCACTGTACAGATTCGACACGTTCACCTCAGCGTCCTGTGTCAGTTCAATCTCTCTGATCACTGCGTTATAACTCAGTACTCTGTTTTACTACTCTGCACGAGATAAAAAGAATTACTTATGTAACCCAGCAAAATTCAGCAATTTTCATGTAAGTGCTTAATTTGTTACTGCCTATTTCATTACCTAGAAAAAAACGTCTCATAAAATTGCTCGACGACTGGCGCCTCTATGTATCAGGACTCTATGGCATTGTCAATACTGATTTCATTTTATTTATTTTTAGCTTAATTTGCATGTATGTATTTATAACTTTCTATGAATTTTCTGTCAACAGTATATTCCAGTTAGTTATCATTAATCTCTTCGAAAATACTATTACGGAATGTGCTAAGTACATGAATATACAGCTAAAAGACTGCTCTGGGTAGTGAGGCATTAATTTTAGAATGTTATTTTACTGGATTTGCTACAGTAGCCTCCCGATGTTTGGCTGTTTGTTTGTTACGGCAACACTTGTAGTATTTTAAGTCATTTTTTTTCTTTATTCGACCAAATATACGGCAGATGGCTTTCTCTAAGCCGATGACGCATAACAATGCGTTGATGCCGGTGGCTGCTGGCGGCGTCATCGCCGGTGCTCGACCACCTACAAAGACAGCGAAACGGTGTGGGGGAATCAGCTGTATTAGATTGTGATGTTTTGGAGTGGGGGCTGTGATGTTGGTGCCACCTGCTGCCAAGTGTTCATATGTCTCATAAGAAATTTTCATCGCGTTCTCGACTTGTTTTACCCGGTTAACTTTTGCTGCAATAATAACAATAACTAGACAGAATGGTCTTCGGTAGGCCTATGCCTCCACCAGAGAAGTGCGTTTTTGGAAAATGTATTCTGTGACCTTGAGCTTTAAATCCATGACCTTCAAAATGTCATCGTTGTCATGTGTGGACCTGTTAATGAGTAATTGTGAAATGTTTGAAATTCGTCCGTGCATTCCGGAGATAGGCGAGGAAGTGCTTATTTGACAATATTCGCTGTGACCTCAACCTTTAACCTTTTGATTTCAAAACCTAACAACTTCATCTTTGTAAAATGTCGTGTTAACAGACTTTCAGTATATGATCACGGACGAACGCACGCACGCACGGACAGCCTGAAAAGAGAATGCCTTCGGCACCGTTCTAACGATAAGAGAAATTAATCTCAGAGCATTCGACACATCAATCAATCAATCAATCAATCAATCAATCAATGAGTCAATCAAGCTTTATTTCAGGCACATGGCCCATAAAAAGTAGAAAAGACAGATAGATAATATTTACAACAGATAAATATGATAAAAATGCTAAGAAATGCACGATAAACAGTTAATAAGACGAACATGCACGCAACATAATGACCATGAAGTTGTTACAGTGTGACCATCTAGAGTGAAAATCAAAACTGGCATTTGTACACGCAGTGTCAAAGCTGGGGAGTCCAGTTTCAAGTAAAGTCTTAGTAGTATTGTCGTACTTTTTATACCCAAAACATAATTATAGACACTTGTTGTAACAACTGCTTGATTTTAATTTATAAAAAAATATTGCGAAGTCAAAAAATAATTATTAAATTAAAACGAAATAAATTATGGATACACGGTTCCGGTGCGTCACATTCTAAGGGCGAGTAGCTGGCTGATATGAGTCATCAGCGCAGCGTCGCTACTCAACACGTCAGCACACTCGCTCGCCACACGCCGACAGGCGGCGCCACCATTGTGAAAGCGGGGGACAAGTACTCGAACGGATGGAGCGAGAAAAATTCTTTCCCTCAACCTTAAGCCCTGCCTTAAGCCTGTCTCTGTGGTACATGAACATGAATATAATTACAATGAAAGAATTATTAGCACTGCTATGCATTGCTGCTGCTATGTTTACAAGTTCATTATGTAAAGTAAGTAAGTAAGTAATTCTTTATAGCACAAATGACAAACCCACTTGCGTTACAGCATAACAAAAAAAATTATACATGAAATGTACAAAACATACACATTATCATTTGCGAGGTAAAACTGTTCAATACATATCAGTGAATAACATTCACATTCACGTAATTGCTAATATGAGTGTTTCTCAGTGTGACTTTTCCCATTTTACCTCCGCCAAGGAGGTTGTTTTATTGGACATTTCCTTGTTTGTTTGTTTGTTAACAACTTTACGTATAAACTACTGATCGGACGGACTTTCATGATAATTTTAGCGGAGATGTATCTTTGGACAAGGAACAAAACGGATTAAATTATGGTAGTCATCCGCATTCTTGATCCGGATCAAGGAATTTATGAAGGATCTTTCAACATTGCAAGATACAGCGTTTTTCCACACTTCGGCTGGTATCTCGGGAAAAGCTGATAGGATGTTTGTGGAAATTTATTTTACCACATATGTATCTTCGGACAATTGAAGTGTTCATTAAATTCTGAAGTCGGGACCGGATCATTTCTGGCGGAGGTCTCCGCTCTCCCGGTGTTTATGTTTCTTATACTGCCTGCTATTGAGAGGTGGGTACATGTCCCCCAGATCCTATGATGGCGCTGCCCCCGCTCATTGACACACAAATGATTGCAGCGTCCCGGCGTACGTCAGTGTAGTCGGTGCGTCTGAGCACGGCCGTGGTCTGAGGTGGCCGTGCTGGCCGTGCCTGAGCAGGCTCACTGAGTGGACCGAGCAGTACGCTCACCGTGTTCGTATTGATCGAGCTTTCGCTGCGTCGTCGGCGACTACCCGGCTTGGCCGCCTCTCTCGCGACGTCTGTAGTTCTTCAAGCAATAGCTTTCGTTCTTCTGCATACAAGACCGTAACCATTAATTTATTTCGAGGGATGTTTTCCCATCCCCTAACCGTCATTTTCCTTCTTTTTTTCTCCCTTCTTTCCCTTACCCCCTCTCTTTCCCCCGCCTCGAAGTGGCCCCTCAAATAGCTAAGGGATTCGGGGTAGCGCTGTTAGCTCCCTTAGCGGAAGAGAACGACATTTGCAGCCACCAGACACGTTCCCTGGGCTCTAAAAACGCTAAAATGCATTTCAAAATGCATTAGCGGACGAGTCCCGGCCGAAAATGCATTTTTGGTGTATCTAGAGCCCAGGGAACGTGTCTGATGGCTGCAGATATCTTTCTATTTCTGTTAAACGAATTTAAAAATTGAAGCAAATGCGGTTGTTTTTGAATGTACTGTGTGTTACCGTGTAGTCACTTATTAAAATCTAGGCCACGTGATTATGTTTTACACGTTATTTTGGGGTACTTTAACGTAAACATGCATGCATACAACACGATAACCACAGGTGGCGCCGCAGATATGGGGCATTGAGGCACACATGCCCCCCTCGACTTCCAACAATTTCATTTTTAGTTCACTTTTTAGTTCACTTTGGAGTAAATCTGACAGCCAACTATATTGTGTAGTCTTCGAAGCAGCTGATGCAGATGTCAATAACTCAGAGATCTTTCGATCAGTACTGCATTACAGTACTATTAGTCATCCAGCAGCTGCTGTATCTGGCCCTGAAGTCCACCGCGAGTGCCCCATGACCTACTTTCCAGCTTTGCTCCTCCTCGCAACAAATCCTGGCGACGCCACTGATAATCACCTCAGTCAACTCGAGTTTACGATGTAATTCATTCCTGGCATCGCCTTACTCTGGTGATATGAAAAATTCCTATGAAAATATCTCAGACAACTAGACACAATAGACCTACTTGTACCTGGTAATAGTCCTCGGGGAACTGACTCGGCGCGAGGCATGTCTCGAGGCCGATTTATTTCTGTCATCGGCGTCGTCTCTGTCTCGAATGCCCTCTACCTCGACTCACCGCAGTTTCATACCCTCTGCCTTGGCCTTTGCTTGGCCTTACACTCTCTGCCTCGATCGTGTCTCGATCTCGACTTCAGAATTTTGATTCTGACAAAATGAAGCAAAAATTGAACATGAACACGAGTCGTTGTTTCTGATATATACGTGCTGTCACCCTGCATTAAGTTTAACATTTCTGTGTGCTGTGCGTTTGTCCAACAATATTACACTGTATTTGCGATTCTTTTTCTGCTTTCTCTGAATGCTTCTGCCTGGTTGATGGACTTATATTTCAGACGGTCCAGTGTTGACTCAAACGCCAGCTGTTGACGTAGTCGTCAAAGGCATGAAGTTGACGTTGCAATGCGCTGCTGATGGTAATCCGCCAGTCACCTACACCTGGATCAAGGTAGCGTACATTTGACACTGATAGTATTGCGTTGTCTGCTTTCTTTCGACTGATGATGATTGCAGATCGCACTTCTAATCTAACCTAATCTGTCCTCCGAGTTCTTTTGTAGCGGCCTAAATAGCTAACGATATCTCGAGGCCAGGCCATTAGAGTATCATAAGATACGAAACTAGATGGTCTTCGACCACAGTGTCGACCGGTATAGCGTCATCTCTGTTGAAAAAGTTATCTATGATCGTGATCTTTGAATCCGTGACCTTGAAAAATGAGTCATGTCATGTGGACCTGATAATGACTAACTATAATAATTTTCATTAAAATAAGCCCATGTATCCGGAAGATAAGTAAGAAAATGCCCCAAAGTGCTTATCTGACGATATTTGGTCTCGCTGCGACCTTGATCTTTGACCTTTTCACTTCAAAATTTAAGGCGTTCATCTTCGTCCCCAACTGCACCTAAGTTGTAATCTCGGTGAAATTCGCGCAAGCGGTTTACAAGATCAATGCAAAAAACTTCTCAGATTAAAACACAGTGTAAGGGCGACATAAGTCACGCCTTCGAAACAGCAAAAATCACTGTGTTTTATCCCACGGTATGCAAAACTCCAGATGTGCCCTTACAAAACGAGCTGTTGTGCTGAA
>Ga0049105_1000803_pt1 | contig 12263 bp, 6 predicted proteins | sample WorMetvaBAHAMAS1_FD_61260 | JGI IMG/M metagenome (GOLD analysis project Ga0049105, IMG submission 61260) | Worm MetaG Olavius vacuus BAHAMAS.1 | ecosystem: Host-associated > Annelida > Digestive system > Unclassified | place: Germany: Marburg | collected 2013-04-09 | reverse complement strand
TTGACATTAGTGTAATACGTGACACACAGCGGCCCTGAAGTTTTGTTCAAGACTTGCGTCGCGATGAAATTCGTGGATGATGATGATGATGATGATGATGATGGTAGGCTAATGCTTGCCACGTTGTACCCCTTGCATACTTTCAAGTCCGTTGTAACAATCCTAAATAAAAAAAATCATAATCTCGTACATGAATTGTCAGAAGTGCAATTGCAGACTGCAGTAGTAATACAACCAGTTCAACTGATGTGATATGAACGTACCCTGCAGCACGGTCTCTCTGCGATAGCTGAGCATCTTGTTCAACCTGGAAAAGTCGCCAGCTTGTCCCAGACACCAACGAACCTGTCCGAAACCTGTTCGCTAGCACGTGCTATGGACAGGTTTCGGACCACATAGCATAATGGACTGTGGACTTTAGTAGATATTTTATACCATTTTCAATGATAAACCGGCATTAAATAGGCTACTGTAAATCAGCACATTATGCACACGGTGTGTCTAAACGAGCCGTAAGTTATTATACTGACTGTATAGCTAGTGGCATAGGAAGCTAATAATGTTAACGACACAATTTCACGACGTGATATCATGTACATCAGCTGTTACATGTTTACCGAAGTGTGGAGCAAATCCAGTCCAATAACAAGGCGCTGCAATTAGGCTATCACAGCCGCCTAATAGTAGCGATCGATGATGCTATTTTTTAGCAACAGCAGCACTCTCCCTCACCCTAACCCTAAATTCTAACCCTAATTCCCTGATCTGTCGCTACGTTTAGCCGTTTTACAATTATCTCATGTACAGAGTGTGAGGCGTAGTGATGCTTCAATATCACTTTTTCGACTTCGATACGATATAGAGGAAATGTGGCGATACCGATGCCTCTATCTATATTTAGTGAGTAAGTAAGTAAGTAAGCAAATACACTATTTTAATAAAATAAAATACACTTTCATGCTGAAGTAAATTTTAACCATGTAACACTTAAAATGTTGACGTTGTGTTTATCTGTATTGTTTTGACTCATATAGTATGGGCCTAAAATTCTTTGGGTAATGCCAACCTCGGTATACACACCAAATACTGATCGTTGTTTTTTATTATCGTTGTATTTAGTTTTTAAGTTACTCCTATTTTTGTGTGTATTACTTTTATATGTATGGTTCCGGTGACTGTGTGACATGTAAATGGCGCTACCCGCCCTTTGTCACGTTGATTTTAAATAAAAAATAAAAAAGGCTATTTCATTGTCTGAAATTATTATTTAATGACCAGTAATTCATATCATTTGCAAAATATCATACACGTCAAATCGTCAAAACATTTTGCTGTCAACTAGATCTTTCTCTCTCTTAGGTATTGTCATTTGTTGCACTTACTAACATTGTTTTGACGGGCACCTGTTAGCGGAGGTTGCATCCTCTCTTGGTGTCCGGTCCAGTGTTTATTGCATTTGTGGACAAATTGATTGATTGATTGATTGATTGTTAGATATCGGAACTGAGTTGGTTAATCGATTTGACCCATGTCGTAACAATATTCTTTGTTGCCGGCATTACTGTCTACTAACATGAAATCGAACCTCAAAAACAAGACATTAAAGGTAGGCTAAAGGTAAACGTGGATTTGTATAGCGCCTCGTCGTGCACAGCATCTAAGGTGCTCAGGAATGGCACGCGTTTTCAAGGAATTTCACAGTTTTACATGCACACCCCGCGTTCATCCGCTAACGGAATGAATCATACCTGCCTTTGCCTTCCCAGCCGAAGCTGGTACTCATTTACCGATTCCGGAGGGATGGAAGGCTGAGTTGACCTTGGACATTAATTGAGGCGGCCATTCGATACGATTCGATAAAATCGATATCAAAATGAATTTTTCATCAAAGCACCACACTAGTATCAGGAAATGAACACGTCGCCGCACCGGTTTTGTTTTGATGTCGTCATTGCAGAAAACCATATTTCAAGCTGAACAGGCCGACTGCAAAGTAGCGAGTGTAAGCTTACGGGGAAAGGGGAAGGAGTATGGGAAGACGAAGGAGAGATTTGATAATTGTGGCTGGAAAGCATAATCGCATAACAACTGCAATTACTGCATTATACGCTCGGCGAGCGCTTTTATCAGCCGCGTTTCCGACGTACATGTAGCATGTTACCTCGTTTTATGTTGTTTGTACTATAATACACCCTTTAAAGACAAGTAGTGGAATTAACCCTCCGCCGCCTGGCCGATTTTCGTGACGTTAATGCCCAACGGGGGCATGGCTTCCGAAGCCACCCCCTTCTAACTTTGGAATTACTTGGGAGTTTCTAAACAATAGTAATCACTCGTTGGAAAACACTCAGAAATCTGAGTAGGACTATTAAACATTGTTGTATGTTGTGTGGTTCTTCGGTAATTAAATATTATATATTATTATTACTCGATATTGTCAAAATGGCATGTTAAGTGGTCAGTGCATTATAAAAGGTTACAAAATGACACAAGTAGCGTTCCCAATGTTAGAAACACGTTTACATAACAACATAAACTCGTCATAGGCCTATTTTATTTTAGTATACGCGCATACTCGAACTTTTGGAAAAATCGGGATTAGTGAGCATGAGTGTCACATATAAGTTTCGAAGTACAATGTACTGTAGGCGTAAGTCTTCGCAGATGGATGGTTACACAACTTCATCGTGTACCGTTTTTACAGCGCGTCCGCATTGTTCGCAATGCAGAGCGCTGTAATAGCTAGAGGGATTCCGTCTGTCCGTCCGTCCGTCCGTCCGTCACGTTCCGGTATTGTGTCCAGAGGAATGAAGATACGATCGTGCCGTTTTCAGCATCTGGTAGGACAATCATTCTATAGTTTCTGGAGGGGTAAAGTTTATCCGGATATTCGCAGGGATCACCCCCAGTGGAGGCGTTAAAGTGAGGCATCCCTCAATCGATAGCGAAAACTTGACCAATAATCGGCCATAACTTGGAAACGGCGCAGGATAGGAGATAAGTTACTATTAATCACTAATAGAAAGTCGCATATGGGCTTTCGATTGGTACCAAAATCGGTGACCGTGAATGACCTTGAACGGCGTAATGGCCGTGTAGTTTGCGTTATTTCGTCGAACTCGGTAGCTTTGGGGCCCTATTACGTAAAAGTGTTTGAAAATACACCGACACATTCTGCAAGTGAAATGTAGCCCGAAGAATTTGGTTTTTAGCGGTATGTCACTTATGGCGATATTCGCATGGAATCACCCCAGAGAGGGCGTTAACGTGCAGCGACCCCCCTGACGCTAGGGAAAATTTGACATATAATCAGCCATAACTTGGAAACGGTGCAAGATAAGAGGTAAGTTAGTATTAATCAGTAATAGGAAGTCGCACTCGCATATGGGCTTTCGATTGGTACCAAAATCGGTGACCTTGAATGACCCTGAACGGCGTAATGGCCATTGTTTTGCGTTATTTCGCCCAATTCGGTAGCTTTCGTGGCCAATTACGTAAAAGGGGTTGATTAGCCATCAGCAGATTTTCTCCAGAGAAATTTCATAAAGTACACCAACGAAGCACGACGGACGCGCTGTGTTCTTCGCCGTAGCGGAGCTTCTTGTATTTATATCCAGACTAGAAATACGTTCTGTGGAACGTGGTATCTGCCTCATAGCCACGTCCACAATTAATGAACGAACTGTTCCTATAATTATGACCGGATGCATGGCGCATGAACGAGAGGGCTATGTTTCCACTTACGGTCTAAAATCTGACGTCACCATCGTGTTCCTCGACCCCGATTTCCTTTAATTCGCGTAAATTTCGGCGATTAGCGTACATTTAAGGCAGATATACTTCTATGTAATATTTGTATGGGTTTTCAGGACCTCTCGGCCTAAAATGGGGATTTTTTTTTTTTGGGGGGGGCAAAATAGGGGAAGGAGTGGTGCGATATTGACCCCCAACGAACTCGTTCTTACTTTGTGGGGTTCTTACGTCTGTGCCAATTTTGGTGAAAATCGATCAAGAAATGCGACCGTGAGAGTGCTCGCAGACAGACAGACAGACAGACATACACACAGACGCAACCGATTTTATAATCTGTCCCATGCTATATGCTATAGCTATGGGACAGATAATTACTGATTCGGAACATGGCAATCGACTAAGATGGCCGGCCGATAACGCAACTAAACCGAAGGTACTAGCCTGAGACCAGATTATCGTAATCTAAGACCATAACTGAAACTACTCACATTTTAGCTGCGTCCTGTTTAGCCAAAGTGGGCACGACAAAATTAAAAATTCTAACGTTTTGTTCGACAGGAAAGCAGATGCGTTACGTTGTTCAGCAGTGAAATGCTGTGTTCCTTGAGGCGAGAACAGGAGACAATGGAACATCTGTGTCCAGGCGAACGCTACGAAAAATAAGGAAGTCATTATTCTGGTCAGAATGTGCGAAACATTGTCGGAGACGGAGACAGCCGAAACCTCTACAGCATTCAGCATCTGTAGCACTGTACGATTAGAGATGTGCGGTATACCGGCATTTTAAACCGCGGTATCACAAGTGTTACACACACAGGTTTATTGTACGGTAATACGGCAGCGAAAGCTGGAGTATACAATATAAAATAAAGTAAAGTAAAGTAGTTTCTTTATTTAGGTCTGACAAACGCAAACCACGACATCAGCATACATACAAATACAATGTACTACGAGCTGTCACGCAGGACAGCAACAACCAGGTACCAACCAGGTATAGCCCAGAAGGCTGCCAGAAACAGACGGCGCCAAGGTGCTGCTAACATTCGATCAGGTGGGCCTATACCTCGCAAGCACTCATCAGATGGCGCCACCTGGCACGCATCCGGTAATCAAGCCTGCTACTCATTTATCGACCCTGGAGGGATGAAAGGCTAATAAGGAAAATACCGACATCCGACATCAGCAAGAAATAAATAATTAAAAGAATACTTGTTATTACGTCATGTGCCAGTTCTATGATAATGAATGACAATTACACGCTTGGCTTGTCAGCCAGTGATGTCGGCCGACAATCATAGATTTTAAAAAATTGCAAAATCATGAATTTGTACGAATTTCAAAAATCGGGTTTTTTAAATTCGTAAGAATTCGTCATTTTCCAATATTTCGGTAAATTAATATAAACCAACAGTACACAGCCGTGGCGTCATTGAAATTTGAGCTCGTGTTGCTACTGCGAGCAATCTTAATAGAGCCGTTTGCGAATGACACGCCCACTCAACGAATTTGGTAAAATTCGCGAATTCTTACGAATTTTAAAACTTCAGGTTATGAATACTCGACACACAATGTCGGCATCGTTGACGCACGGGCCAACACGGCCCACAGTTCGGCGCGATTAAGACTGAACTCATTCAGTAGTCCGGACCTTGAACCTCGCTGCTTCAACTTAATGGTAACATTTCGAATAACGGTATATTACCGTCATGCATTTTTCGGATTCCGTGCATCTCTCTGTAGGTGGTCCGGAGTCCGCTAAGAGCGATCGACTGTGTTTTTTATTCGTCCCACGAACATCGTAGTTGCCTCCATGTCTGCGATTAGCCCTGATGACTGACACAATTGACGCGTTTTACGGGATTAGACATTTCGACTTGTGGACTATATATTTGCTGCTCCAGTTGTTAAGTGTGTTATATGCTGTATCTTACTAAATTACGTCAATATATATAAGATGTATTATGCAAAACCGTGGCATAAATTCACAAAAATAAAGGATCTTAAACGTATAAGAATAGGATGTATATAGATCTTCAAGAAAACAATGGGAAACTACAGCCTAAGCTTGTACAAACATCATGTGACAGTCTTTGTAAAATATTGTAGGCTGTAATTTTAGATAATATTTCTTGCAGGCCTAAATGTTCTTGTATGTTGTGTGTGTTTGACAAATAAAAGCAATGCAATTCAGTCAAGTATTGAGGAACTTGCTCGGTTTTACTTTAGGAAAGAGTACTGAGTAAAGACTAGAAATACGTTCTGTGGAACTAGCCCCATAGCCAAGTCCACAATGAACGAACTGTTCCTATAATTATGATCGGATGCATTGCGCATGCACGAAAAGCCATATGTCCACTTCCGCTCTTAAATCTGACGTCACCATCGTGTTCCCCGACCCCGATTTCTTGAAGGACGCGAAAATTTCGGCGATTCGCGTAAATTTAAGGCGAATATAGGATTACTTAATATTTGCATAAATTTTAAGGACTTCTTGGCCTAAAATAAGGGGTTTGGGGCAACATACGTTCTGTGTAGACAACCGTAAACAGCGTTCATACTCACTCACATCTGTGCGCGTAACACGCCTCGAAGTCAGTTGTAACAATTCCGCCTGAAGAACCAAATTCTCGTGCCTCGTGCTGGCGAAAAAATGTTCAACTGGACTGCTGCAGAAACTCAACCAGTCTATTGTGTTAACCTTACATGGTATCAATGACCTCGTTTCATTTGTAAAAGTTGATATTCGTAGATAAGTTGTAGGGATTGCAAATTTGAAAACCAATAGGTCGGTAGTAAATATTTCTGGCAATCTGTGAATGCAAGTGGCCCAACTAACCAAACATAAACGTTGTCAACGATCGTTTGAATTGTCCGAAGGTGATGTCCAGTTGCTCGAAGCTGTTCAGGCAGACTGTTCCACAGCGTTGGCCCGGCGGTGGCAAAACAGCGGTCACCGAACTGGATCCGTGGCAAACTCCGCTCCGACGCTATACATCGGAAGATTGCAGTATTCCAAATGCTTTAAAAATAATTATTTACAAAAAAACTATGTAACAGAAAAAGCAACTTACCTCAAATTGCACTTCGCTGTTTCCTTGAAAACAGAAAACAATAACATAAACACAGAGATTGCCAATCGTAAACTTGAATTTCCTACCCTAAGGGATAATGTATCGTTACTCGCTGCGTTCCGAGGCGGGCGTAGAATTTCCTACCCTGATCCTACGACTATTTTTCGCTCCCTACATCGGCCAGTGCATGAAGACAAGCTCTGAAGCAGCAATCATCACCTCTTCATACGCAGACTGAGTACAGCGGCCTTGATGGTCTTTCTCTTATCAGAACTGTTACGCTAAATTCTGAACTACATGTAGTGCGTTTCGGTTAGCATCGGGTATTATGCTCAAATAAGCTTACACCCAGTCTGTCAGAGAGAGATTTTGCAATGGTAGGCGGCAGCTGGCTGTGGCCGTTGTAGGTTTTTCCATCGCAGATGGTGTTCATCGGATGTATTATTTGTCGAACGCCGCGCCGCATTGTCGCATTGGGATTTTGTCTCCATACAATTCAGTCATGTATGACTCAGCGACGTGACTGCCGTATGAGCCCACTTCTATGCCTTGCGGTAATGACTCCATTTCTGCCGTTCTCGTCGCCATGATTGCCTTCCATTGTATTGTTACTTGGCTTCTGGTCTTAGACTTTGGTCGACGCCGGTTCGGGTCCACAACAGTTAACACCTGCTGTATTCCTAAAACGTAGTCTTGACTTGGTGATAAATGAGAATTTATTAAGCCACACAAATGACAGCTCAAATGTGGCAGATTGTCAGAAAATACATGTATGTATGTCCACCAATCTAGCTAGCTTTTGACTACTGAGAGCTATAATACGACGCATAAGTACTTTAGGTGTGTGTTAATACTGTAACAAGTAAAAAAAATGTGTCGCCCATCGGCAACACTACATGCCCACTCGTCGATGGCAGTTAATCATTGACAGATGGGCCGAAAAGGTAAGAAGTCGAGTTCGGTCTTTTCTGATGATTAGACAGTACTGCTCCCCTCCCTGGAAAAATGCCTCTAATTGATACATTATGAATCTATACGAGGGGCGTTCAAAAAGTTCGTAGACTGACACAGTTAACTACGAGATAAGCACATCATATTTTGTTACTTTTCAACATAGACACATGCAACTGAAATGCACTTGGTCCAGCATTTCTCCATCGCTCTGATACCGTTGTAAAAGAATTGTTGTTCCTGGTCTTCCAGCCAGCCATATGCTGTACAATAGGTACACGAATGGTGAATACGGTGGGCGACGGATTTGTTCAAAGCCGGAATTTTGGATGGCAGCCAGTGCTTGAGCTGACCTGTAATCAGATGCGTTGTCCTGGCTACAAGTGACTTCTGTTTTTTCCTGAACTGAAAGAATTCATGAAAAGACACAAAATTTCCTGACGACGAGGACGTTATCTCCACGGCATATGGCTGGCTGAAATACCAAGAACAACAATTTTTTCTACAATGGGATCAGAGCTTTGGAGAAATGCTGGACCAAGCACATTTCAGTTGCAAGTGTCTATGTTGAAAAGTGACAAAATATGATGTACGTATCTCGTAGGTAACTGTGTCAGTCTACGAACTTTTTGAACGCCCTTCGTAAGTTAGTTATGAACCATAATTCGGGACATAAAGACCCGGATATAACGCCCCGGACAAAATAACAAAATGTCTCCAATAGCAGGGCATCATGCTGCCAAGAACCAACGATAGCTGAAAGTGACAAGTAGGGTGCATGTTACTTTCTAGACGAATTCCATGTTCTATGTGTCGACGCTCTAATCGGCGATTTGCACTAACATGATTCTGCGCTTACGGAGAATCATCATCCACTTTACGTGATCTGTCTACCAGTACGAAACCACAAAATATATTGAACAATGTCATACGCCACACCGTTGAACGGTATGCCTCCGCCGGACACACAACCGACGGACAGCGGTGAGTTGATGGCTATCTCTCTGCCGAAAAGTGCATTTGGCCTCGCTATGACCTTGACCGTTGACCTGTGACCTTGAAAACCTTTTCAGCAAAACCCACTGAAGTGAGAAATATGAGTGCCAAGTTTCATTGAAATCCCTCCACTAAGTACGGACATATCGCGTCATGCGAAGTAAATGTTAACGGACGGACGGACGGACGGACGTACAACCTGAAAACATAATGCTCTCTGCTTACTACTGCTGGCGGAGGCATAAAGATGTGCCGCATGCGTGGGAAAATAATACGAATTTAGTTAAAAAGTTGAGATCGCACATGTATAATAGTCAAACAACTGGTTTTAAGAAACACTAGAATGTTATACTATGCAATTATCTCTTTTCCCGATCATTTCCTTCCTAACTGTTTTCGGCTTAGTTCTGTACACCGTGCATAGTAGTGGTTTAGCTGGCAGTCTTGCACTTCAGCCACTCTAAATAACTCTAATGTAATGTAATTATTCTATAGGGCTAATTAAATTGAAACTTCAGCAAACAAATGAGCCTCTACGCCACACCGTTTGAAATGTATGCCTTCGCCGTTACAGCATTTACACATCTGTACACATATGACCTTGACCTTTGACCTATGACCTTGAAAACCTTTTCAGCAATTCCCACTAACATGGTAAATATTCGAGGCAAGTTTCATTGAAATCCCTCCACCAAGTACAGAGCACAGGGGCAGTACCACAGGGGCAGTACTGGATAGAATATTTATCAACTACTAACAACAGCAACTACCAATATGGCCGCTGCTAATTTCGTTGTAATAACGAACGGAGGGGGGTGCTCGCTTACTAGAACAGCCGATATCGACCAATAGCGTGCAACGTGCTTTCTTTCCACGAGTTGCGATTGGTTGTAGATTACTTGGAGGGGTCCTTATCGGTGGCTACATGAGATGATACAGCGTGAATAGGAGGTACGGCATCTGGTACTATTTATAGATCTGTGGTTTATCCAGTATTCTTGTAAATTCAGCCACAAAAAATTACACTTTCAATCCGGTGTCACCCCCCTCGACAGTGTCACCCGGGGCTGTCCGCCCCTCCCCCTTCCAGTGACGCCGCTGTTTTTGATAAATATATCGCCTTTTCTGAATGAATCAATCAATCAATAAATAAATCAATCAATCAATTATTCGTTCAATCGATCAATCAATCATTCATTCATTCATTTGAAACAGTTGTAAGTGCACTGTTCTGTGCCTTCGTCTGTCCAGTTCTATAGATTGCATCAATGCCGTTTGATGTAGGTCTATATCAACACAGTCAAGCTCAACGGGACAGCTAAGGTCACCTGGGCATTGACAGCTGTACATAATATACAAATACATATGTATTGTAAAATAGTATTTTATCAGCTTTCGATTCCCCATGGCCGCCGCCTGACAGCCTGTCGTAATGATATGGGACATTTTTGTTTAAAAATACCTGCTGTTTCATCTTTGCGTTTTCCTTTGCCATGGCGATCATGTAGCAGCTGGACATCTGACTGGTCAGTCCATAGTAGCCGTAGACGTACTCCTGGAACTCGGCAGCGCCGCCGATCAGCAGACGACGACCTCCGAACTGGAGAAGTTCCCGCCAGACTAGCGGAGATGCCACCGGCTTTCTCAGATTCCACTCTGCCACCTCGCCGCTTTCACACAGTGCGTCTATGAAACCCTATCGCAATATACCACGCACTGATAACAATACGGAGATTAGGCCTATATACACAGAATAAACTACCATTGTGTGTGTGTGTCTCACTCACCAATAAGTCAACTTGAATTTTTTACCACGAGAGTTTGCTGCAAAACGTAGTGTGTGCTATCGCACTGTGATCTTGACCTTGACCGATGACCTTGATATACGAATATGACCTTTTGTGAATAGACCAAAATAAACTTTCTAGATCAACACTTCCAGAAGTTATATGAGTCCGAACAGGACATGCAGATAGGTTTTTCTCCTGTGAGTTTGACTGTGACCTGATGCATGACCTTGATAATTATATAGGCCTATATTCTGACGATTCTGAAAATGTACTTGCCTATCAAAAATGAACTTTTAAGGTCAAGGTTTTTAAAAAGTTCGAGCATTACAAACAGAGAGACAGACAGATGCGACCGAACGCACTACCATGCCGCATTCGCTCGTGGTAAGATACATCGCGGTATAAAATACAAATCTAACTCATTCAACACGCCGTGTGGTCACTGGTCAAACCTAAGTCTAAATAGTGTAATATTACGGTATTATAAACAGCTCATAATTGCCAGTGCATGGGTATAAAATATCACATGACATTCACATGCTAACTTATGACGATCTATTTATATTTTGTGAGCAAATAGCGAACGCTGTCCGTACAGAAAAAAAACACACCGTGGTGTCATTTTGTGTAACGAAATTCTCAACAGCCTACCGTATAAGACAAAAATGTGATGAAACTGCTTCATTATGAAAAGGTGTTCTTCTATTTGTTTTGCACATGGCTAATATAGGCTATAGTTGACTTTACTTGACTATATTTTAACAATTAATCGAGAAATGAGTCAATATCGCCTAACGACATCGTTTTGTGCAGAAAACGTGGTCTTTCAGAACGTCATTAAAGGTCCTGTATAATTCATCTTTATTTCACAATATCGGTAGCAACACAACAGAAAAAAATAAAATGAATAAGCTTAACTAGATGAACAATGATAATTAACAAGCTGATGTTGCTTTGGGGTGTATTTTGGTCAACCCTGTAATACATAATACTGTGACTCGAACAGCGGCAATAATAGCAAACTAAACTATACTGCAACAAACTCTGCCAATTTCTATTACAGTTTGATTCTCTCTGCATGTTGTTTGCAAATGGAAGATGTAAAGTATTCAGTGTTATCCTATATTATACTTATTATTTGCCACACGATACAATACGTTATATGCTATAGACCTATATAGAAAGTTACTTGAAGTAGGCGTACATATATACATCTAACAGACATGTAAATACTTCAACCACAGTAAATTCTAATATAACATAGCTCTTGGAATCAATTATGAGCCATAATAATCGTTTGTGCTTTGACTATTTCATGAACCCTCTAACACACTAGTACAGATATTGAAATAATAGATTCTATTTCCTCTACACGTGTATTTCAGGGGCCCGATTTTCAAAAAAATCTTAGGACATTCTTAGGATAAGGTCTGATTTAGGAAAATCTTAAGAAAAACTTAGGATGAACTTACACAAAACTTACGATCAACGTAATAAGAAAAATGCAATTCGTCCAAAATAACGTAACATTTTTTCACAAAATTGTCTGTATATATATAGGAAGAGCTTAGTAAGTTTTATTATTGCAATAGTGAATTAAATTTGAAATTCTGTGAAAATCTTAACTTTATAACTTTCGATAAACTTAACATAAACTTAGGAAAAACTTACGCTAAACTTAGGATTTTTCCTAAGATTTTTT
>Ga0049105_1000802_pt1 | contig 12264 bp, 10 predicted proteins | sample WorMetvaBAHAMAS1_FD_61260 | JGI IMG/M metagenome (GOLD analysis project Ga0049105, IMG submission 61260) | Worm MetaG Olavius vacuus BAHAMAS.1 | ecosystem: Host-associated > Annelida > Digestive system > Unclassified | place: Germany: Marburg | collected 2013-04-09 | reverse complement strand
CTTTCATCTCCGATGCGTCCAATTACCGCCGATGCGCCGGTGTCAGATGTCCGACATCAACATCGGTCTTACGCTAGTTTGCCATCGAGACAGCAGGTGCATGGCATGAGACAGCCATAGAAGTGATGCAGGAGATTGGTCGGCGCAGCACGGTTGTCACTGAGGATACCAGGGAAACAGAGTTCCTCTTCCAACACCTGTCCATGGCTCTTTAATGGGGGATGCGGTCTCCTTCCAAAATACTATGATCACCGAATGAAATGTCGTTGCAGCCATTTACTTTGTTTAGCTCCAATATTTCCGCCTGCGGCTTTGTGCTAGAGGGCACTAAAAATAATAATAGTCTTCCACTCGCCTCCACGATCTGGACCTTTAGCCATTCCACATTTGCTTTTAATCTTTTTCTTTGCTTTTAACCCAGGACCTATATTACCAGCGGTATAAAAGAGAGAAAAAATAATAGTAGTAATAACAGTGCATTATGCATGTATGTACTGGTATTTAATTTATTCTTAATGTGCTTGCTTAGGTACATAGAGCAGAATTTTTACCAAACATCTAGTGAGTCTCAGTTGTCGACGATGCCTCTGGATTTGTCTGACCTTTTGAACAGTCCTAGTTCCAGTGTCGATGCCGATGACAGTGATGCTGATGAAGATGATGTCGATGATGTTGTCGTTACAATTCCGACGACCAAACCAGCTGAACAGAACTGGAAACGAAGCCCCAGACATAGCAGTGGCAGCGATATTCATCCCATAGTAGTTGTACCGTCGGATTCGGAAGACGATTCTGACGATGATATTGCCATAGTGTCGGTGTGTCCGCCCCCACCTGAAGATAACGATGACTGCATTGTGGAATCGTACGAGCCCGCATCCAAACCATTCTGCTCAGTTAGTCCAGATAGCATGTTGGCCGTGTCACCTGCACCACACGATGATCCTGTGGTCGATGTGTCATGTGCAAACGATAGCCTTGATTTACAGTTTGCCGCTTATAGCCAGAGTACCGACCAAACAGATACGTTTCTTGTTCACGATGTACCAAACCTAAGTGCCTGGTTACTCTCTAGCGAATCAGCATCATCTGTAAAACAGCCGGTTATGAATTCCGTACAGAATACTTGCCCAGGAGATTCACCAGTTCTTGCTTGCTCCTCAACCTTTGGAGTGCCGTTGAGTATACCGTCAGCAGATAAAGCTCAGTTCAATACCGTTCAGCTGCAGACAGGTGGGATTTTGTTCGACGTGGGTGCTGCTAAGGTTTCGGCAAGCATCGATAAAACATCAGTTCTGTCCCTTAGTGCAAAGATTCAGTCGTCCGATGACCGACATAGTACGACAGTGAGTTTTGTTGGAAGCATTTCTGACCAAAAAAGCCCTGCGAATGCAGACTTTGTATCGGTACAGACGGATGTCAGTCGGCCATCTGATGATATAAATCTGTCTCTGGTCACAGTGAGCCCCGTTGCATCGCCGGATGTCGCTTCAACCGACAGAGTCAACAGCTGTTGCCAGACGGCATCTGTTGCGTTGAATGTAAATGCTACCGTTGATGCAGCATTGAACGATACGGTTGATGGACTGCTGAGGCAGATGTCTTATCAGAAGAACCTTGCAAAATCTGATGTTGTTCCTAGCACTATAAATATAAAAAATGAACATGAGACAAAAGATGTTAATACAGTAGATGACAAAGCCGTTGCACGTCGCTGTATTCCATTAGTGGAGTCTCATTCATCCAGCATTTCACATTCATGCAGTCGTGTTCCAGCCTCGTCCGAGTCTTACGCCTTGTTGAAAAAACGGAAGAGTCAAACTTCGATGTCGTCTTCCAGTGTGAAAACTCCACGTCTGCCAGTTCCGCTGGCTGACCTCACCAGGACTGTCAGCAATGTTGCGAGGATACAGCCGTGTCCGTTGCAGGATTGTTGCTGTTGTCAAAGTGTGATGGCTGCGGAGAATTTGTCCCATTGCCTCGTAGGTCATCCCTGCTGCGGCATCTGCTTACAGAAGCACGTCAAATCAATACTTACCAGCAGTGTGAAGGTATCCAACTTTTGTAATTTGTGTCTCATTTCGTGTTTTTGTATAGCTTCTAAAGATTCGCATGGTATTTTTGGCATTTGTTGCTAGTCATACTACTATTACTCGGCCCAAAAGCTAGTATTTATTTTACCATTTTACAGAGGCTAATTAGATACCTGCAAAGTCTTTGCAGATTGTTTTGAATTTTAGGAGGACGTTGATGTTTTGTTTCGGTTGTCTGTATACGGTGTTAATTTGTGTGAGTCATAATTGTATGATTCTGTTTTCTGTGTCTGCTTTGTGGTGATTCAGGTTGACGTGGAATGCAGAAAACCTGACTGTGATGCCGTCTACCTTGCCAGTGAGTTTGGCTTATTGTTAGCTGAATGTGAATTAACTGCACAGTAAAAGTGTTAATTTTGGCATTAAGTAGAACATGCATTCTGGCATGATGCGTAACTAGATTGAGGCAAGGATGTTTTGGGGTAGGTGATAGCCATTGATTTTGAGAAGCAGCTGCATGAATATATAGATACTCTCATCTGTCAAGGACATTCACTATAATCTGTGACAACGATCTCATTCCTTTACCCTGCCTTCAGAAGACAACAATTTGATCAGCAAGAATTTTCTTCATAGCTCATAGGATGCTATTCAGAGATATTTACTAGTTGTTTGTATTCTGTTATTGCATTTCATTTCACCATTTCAATGTATATGTTGAGAACTTTCCGTCCTATGTTCCATTGTATTTGTATGTACGGTATGTTATGTCTGGTTTGCATCTTTCAGACCTAAATAAAGAAACTACTTACTTACTTACTTATCTCATTGATCGGAGTAGTTTCACGGCGTTTGGTACAGACATTTACACTATATTGACATTGCATTGAAATTAGTTTGTTTGGTTCCTTGCTAAGTGATCCAACCAATTCATTACTATATGACCATCACGCCTTGACCTCTGTTGTCAGTTGTAATACATACTGAACTGATTCCAGATATGACAAAGTCAGTGTGCTGTTAGGTGCACAATAGGGTGGTCCAAAAACATCAACTTTTGATAAGTTCAGCTCTGACCCCCTAAGATGTTTCCATACATATGGGAAGTTATTGTGTGACACAAAGTTTTAGCCAAATGGTCATTTTCAGCAAATTTTCACCTAACCGTGCCCTTTTCAGAGTCTTTGAGCCACCTCTAAAATACTTTTAAATTGGCTAAAACTTTGTGTCATACATATGGAAACATGTTAGGGGTTCAGAGACGAACTTTTCAAAAGTTGATGTTTTTTGGACCACCCTAACAACAATATTCAGTGAGGTACATAACTAGAGCAAGTTCTGTCCAAATTGACATAGGGTTTCGAGTGGTATGTGAAGCTGCACTTGCCTGCATTTTTGCTTGAACGGCCTGTTATCTTGATTAGGGGTGTGTGTTGCAAATTTTGAGCACTTTTCAGATCATGACACAGGTCGCATTAACGGATTTTGACTTCGATTATGTGATTTAATTCTCCACAATACCTAAGTTAAAGGTGGTGTAACACTGTTGTCAAAGATTTGTGGATATTGTATTTATTGAGCTGTTTATGATGTTGCAGCCGAGTTGCGGAAGTCACTTCCAGACATGGTTGTCGAAATCCTGCAGGAAAAGTTGGATCAGGAACTCATCGAGGATGTCAGCCGTATTCCAGTGACAACTGATATTTCAGACAACACAACTGGTGTTCGGTCCGATGACGGACTTAACGAGTTTCCGAAAAACTGGCAACCAATGGACGAAAATGAGGTATCTTCATTAATGCATAACTTTTTACTTTAAAGCCATTTTTGTTAGGTTGTATTGTGTGTATAATGTACACTGTGTCCGGAAAAAAGAGAGACCAGAATCATTTTTTTGTAATATCTGTTAATGAAATTTGATACATAGTTTCCTGAATAAATTTGCTGCAAAATCATATAAACGTTTCTTACGTTACCTGAATAATGTCTCTACACTACCTTGTGAAACACTGTACAGAGAGATGATGAAGCTGAAAGTCTTGTACTCCATATGAGCATTCATTCCCCATCAATTTTTTATTGTATTACTGCATTTTTGAGCTATTGAGTGATTCAGCTCACACATGATGTTAGGGGTAAACTTGACATCAAGCTGCCATCACATAGTTTTCATCAGGACCACTCTGGTTACCTTCCCAGTCCAAAATGTCACCACCCTGTGGTGAATACGAAATTATACTGCGGTGCTACCCGCACTCGACATGCAGCAAATGCCTTGAAAGCTGAAATTTGTGGCAACATGCAATGTGACACAGTTTATTTTTGTATTGCTCTGCGAAAGATCTGTTGCGGAGACAATATTTTTTCAGGTATGACATTCGGCCATCTGTCCCACCGGCCATCCGTCTGTCATCTGTTAACATCTGTTTTGCTTGGGGGGGATTTCAGTGAAACTAGGCACAAATATTTCTCATGTGAGTTAGCGTAGCTGAAAAATGTTCAGGGTCACAGGTCTAGAGATAGGCATTACCAGACCGAATGCTTGTAATGGAGGCATGCGTTGTGACAGTGCTGCATCGAGTCTCAGCTTGTTTATTTAGCGATTTGCCATGCAAGCGCATAGTTGTTATGTGACAGTGGGAGTTGAACCTGCGAGTTGGCATTTACAAGTCCAACATTCATACCATCACGTCTCACCGTGTTATAAATAGTTTAGGTCCGTGTGGTAAAAGTTACTGATTATTTTAAAGGTATTTTTGCATCATTCAGCTTTGAATCAATAGGTTATAGTACTGCTGCGCGTGAATTTCGTTAAAGAAATCGTTCTCTGCTGTGGGGTCAGCATAACTGTTTGTGTTATGTTGCCAGCGTTTTCGGAAGGTGGAGGTGGATCCTGGTAGCAATGAGTACGTCTGGGTGTCTTCTGCATTCCATCAGACGATGTCCTGGCCGCGTGCTCACATCTTGCATATTCATCGAGTCCAGAATCAGACGCTGTGGCAGTTCTATGTGGTGTAAGTTGTCATCATTTGTTTCGGATTGCAGAAGTCCGCTGGTTCAACAAACATACTGTAGATAAATAGTTTAATTGAAAATTTAATTCTTATTTTCTAAGGGGGAGTGGTTCGTTTTATGTGTGTGTTTGTGTATGTGTGTGTGTGTTCCTTTTTTGTTTGATATAGACCTATGTTTTCTGAATCCATTAAATGGAATGAAATGTGTGGTGTTGTTACGATTTTCAAAATCTTGTAAGCAGTCGGTTTCGGCCAGTTTCGCAAAAAACTCTGCGGATTCGGATTCAGTTTCTTGATGAAAGTATTATAAACTTGTGTATATAGACGTATGGTTCAATATCCGTACATCAAACGGCCACAAGTGGCGTAAATCAGTACCTCGCGAAGACATCAAGCACTGCTATGAATTAACAAATAAATTTAATTTAACAACTTCCGGTGTTAGCTTGGCGACTGACTGAACTAACACCCGGAAAGGCCGCAACATGATTTGGATCACAGACAGCGCCAAATCGCCTATCCATTTGCACACAGACAAAGGTAATTAGGCCTATGGCTAGGAAAAGGCAACAGTACCGGCCGGACCATTTGTGTACGCTACAAGGCAACAGAAAGCAATAAGCTGTGCTTGAGTAGGAATCGGTCACACAAACAAGGCGGCAAACGAGGAGACGTACCCAAATGTCGCTCGTTTAGTGTGCAAGTTGCTGCCCATGTCGGCGACTTCGGTCGCCAGCGAGCGCCTGTTTTCTAAGGCGGGCGATGTCATAAGCAACAAAAAACTCACCAGGAGATGAGGTAGCGAATGTGAACTTTCTTTACGACGACATCGTACACACACTACAAAATGCAATAGACTGGTGTATAAATTCCACCGCAGATCGACGTGGTTATGTGTTAGAACACAGGTTTACCAAATTCAGTGAAATAACGCAATGCAATGGCCATTATGCAATTCAAGGTCATTCAAAGGCATTTCAGACAGATTTTGCGATGATGACTTGATGATACCGTGATTGAAGTTGTTTTCTTTAGTCCCCGAATCTGTGTCATTAATTTTATGTGATGAATGATAGGCCCGCTTCTTTGGTTAATTTACTTACTTAGGCCACTTATTCATGTACTGAATACGCATTGCTTCATAGCAGATAATGCTGTTTCGTAAACATGGGTTTCAATGCCGTAGGTGGAATTTTGACAGAAAATTTATACATTTTTAAAAGTATGGAGCAGAAAACTTTTAAGGAGTTTCCGAATAAAGTTTGAGACTGCATGGACAAAACAACCTTTTGAAAAAAGGTGCAAAAAGCTGGCAAGACGAAGCATTAATGGTCGACTAAGAACTACACGAACAGACGACAACGTTGACACTCTCATGTTTTCTGTTCTGTAATATTTATTCACAAACTGCATATTATGAGAAAGGAATGTCTCATTTGGTTGCATATTTTCTCAGCTGCAATATTACCACATATTATTAAAATCAGTTAGTAGTTGGCCGAGTAATCAACAAAACAAAAGGGTGAACTTTTTGAGACACAGTGTACATTCTGGAGAAAACATACGCATCATTTCATTAAGGAACTATTTTACTTCGTATGCTTGGCTATTGATGATGTAGCTGTGATATGGCAGCAATATTTCTAGGTATTAATGTTTACTCTGGCACATATTGTATGGATGGAAATGGGTCACTTCATTCTTGTCAGTCTGTAGCAGCCGTGACAAGTTTCAACTGGGTCAGCATGTTGTAGTTAACTAACTGGTAAACTAGTTCATAAATAGTTTATGTGATGCAGCAAAATCCAACATAGACTTCGGTTGAAAAATAACTAAAGGTTAGTTTACAGATGAATTGAGCTCATTTGATGCAACACACACCCAGTAACAATCATCTTTGTAATTTGTCATTCTTCATTGATAGAGGGATAGTAAAGTTCTACAAACCAGTAATGCTAGGAGGGGCGTTCAAAAAGTTTGTAGCCTGACACAGTTATCTACGAGATATGCACATCATATTTTGTCACTTTTCAACATGGTCTGCAACTGAAATGCACTTGGTCCAGCATTTCTCTATCGCTGTGATACCGTTGTAGAAGAATTGTTGTTCTTGGTCTTCTAGCCAGCCATTTGCCGTGCAATATGAACACGAATGGCGAATACGGTGGGTGACGGAGTAGTTCAAAGCCTGAATTTTTGATGGCAGCCAGTGCTTGAGCTGACCCGTGATCAGATGCGTTGTCCTGGTTCCAAGTGACTTATGTTTTTTCTTAAACTGAAAGAATTCATGAAAAGACACCAAATTTTCTGACGACGAGGACGTTATCTGCACGGCATGTGGCTGACTGGAAGACCAAGAACAACAATTCTTCTACAACGGGATCAGAGCTTTGGAGAAATGCTGGACCAAGTGCATTTCAGTTGCAGGTGTCTATGGAGAATAGAGACAAATGCTGGCTCAAAACGGCACTTTTTAGCTGTGTTTTTAACAACAACAGTGTTTTTTTTATCAGAGCTTACTGGCCAGATGCCTCTAAATCTACTTGCAGAATTGCAGTGCTGTATAAGTTAGATTGTAAATTATATTGTAAGTTGTATCTGAGCTGTTGCAGAGGATAATTTGCGGCGATTGCAGGTGAATGCCATTTGGCAACTTGAGATCGGTAACACGTAAAATGTAATAATGTGTTTAACAGAAAACGTCGTCAGATGCAGCGTGACAATGCCAATGGTGACCCAGTCATTGAGAAGTTCTTGTTCCACGGCACCAGCAAAAATGCTGTCGATGCAATCTGTGCAAATAACTTCGACTGGCGCGTGTGTGGTTCTCACGGCACTGTGTATGGACAAGGTAATTCTGTGACAGTTGATCTGGCCTGTGTTAAGCGCGAGGCTCCAGCAGTTATAGGCTTACTTCGGCAGAGCAAGTTTAACATTAAAGCTGTGATCACATGTGTGGCACAATAATTCAGTTGTTTGGCTGATGGACTAGCTACCATCAACATTTTTGGACTGTTGATTCCTGGTAAAATTGTGCGGGACAGATTGGTCATATGTCTTGAGTGAACTATTCATGTTCTACCTACATGTATATCCAAACTGCTGATATACTTTTGACAGGGGCCGCTCGGGGAGCTTGGAGATTAGAGAGTTTGGGTAAAAAAGCATAGTACAAAGTATGCAGCACAGAGTACGAAAAAACAGTAGTAAGTTCCTCTTTCAGGTAAATGGCCAAACCATGCTGCAGCATAGTGTTGGTCACTGTCTGTTGAATCTTGAAGCTGGACTAAGGATGTTGGGTGAATACTTGCCGTGCTTTCTTTTGATAATGTTACAGTGTGTTTGTTTATCACAGTAGAGCAGCGTGTTCGAGTAAGAGTTAAGAAATTGGACTTGTTGTCAAGAGGTGGTGGGTTCAACTCCGGGCCCTTGTTAATTTATGTAGTGACCCTGGCAAAGCTGTTTGCACATGTGCTTTTGTCGTCAAGCACCTAATGGCAATCTCTCACAGACCTAAGGCCAACTCAGCCTTCCATCCCTCCGGGGTTGGTAAAGGAGTGCCAGCTTTACCTGGCAAGGCAAAGGCAGGTATGGTTCATTCCGTTAATGGATGAACGTGGGGTGTGCAGGTAAACTGTGAGATCCCTTGAGAACGCGTGCCATACCTGAGTGCCTTAGAGGTGTGTTCAAGGCACTATACAGATCCATGTTAACCTTACTTTACCTTACCTATGGCTATCCTACAGGAACCAACCCGACAGGCCATTGTGTCGGCCCAACCAGATGGCCTGTCATTGGCCCCAGCGCTACATGTCGGTGATCTGTATAGTGCTGGAGGTCGGGCCGACGTGACACCCTGTTGAGTCGGTTTGTGTAGCACAGCCTTTGGTATTGTATGCACCTAAGGGCTTGGTAGCCTAATAGAGGGAGATAACACACTACCTATACCTATGCGGAGCATCGGATACTTTGCATTAGCTTTTACTTTTCACCATGGCGATTGTTTGTATAGAGTCTGGGTGATAGCCTGTTTGCTTATCTTACAGTTCTTATGATGTCTTTTGTATTTTATCACTGCCTTATTCCATGAACCTTTATATAGAGAGAATTTGTAAGTGTGTTGTTAGTAGGTGAGGTATGTCTGTCGTAAAGTCTCTCATCTTAGTTTTCACGACCACTGATGTGTGTTTTCAGGCTCATATTTTGCGACGGAAGCGTCGTATTCACACATGTACACTGATGCAGCATCATCAAGTCGAAGCCGCGTTCACCAGTCGTCGTTGTTTGGTCTTGGAATGCGAGCAATACCCTTATCGTACCGCCGTCACTTCGCCGGCCCCTCGCTGGCCGCAGCGTTCGTGAACGTCCCCAACCTGTATCCGGTTGGGTCCGCACCGCCAGCCCATCAACCGAAGTCGGCCGTATCTCCACAGGTAAACGTTCAACCCGCCCACCAGCCCATCTCTGGATTGCCATCCTCACATGTTTCACCGCCAAGCAGTGTCTCAGTCCCCGATGTGTCAACGTTCGTGCCCCCGATCTTCCGCATTCCGTCTGTGACGTACGCCGGTTCGCAGCAGCCGTCCTTGGCGGCAGCAGGAGGAATCTGGGGCCAGAACAGTTCATGTTCTCGATGTCCAGCTGTCACGGGGAATGCGTCATCGCCAGCCGTCGATCCAAACATGCAGTCGAACCATGTCGGTTGCGTCCTGTCAAACCGGCCGGCATCGTATCCCACCGCCTGTCCACACAAGTCACTGTTCTTGCCGCCGCCGATGGCACATCGGGTGCTGCCTTCGCTGCCTGGTGGCAGTAATCGATCAGGCATGGTTTCCAGTAGCAGCAGAACCCACTCCTCACTCCCACTGCCTCAGTACACCTCTTCTTCCCACACCCATCATAGTATGTTCTTTGCACGAGTGCTGGTTGGACGATCGGCCGTCGGACGTAGCGACTACCGCACTCCGCCGCCGCTCAACCCATCTGACCAGTTTGGCCGTTGCTTTGACTCGTGTGTAAATCGTCCACTGGATCCTACCATCTACGTGATCTTTAACAGTGCCCAGTGCTATCCTGAGTACATCGTAGAGTATGTGAATAAGTCCAAATCGGCCGATGCCGTGTAATTGTTCTGTCCCTTAGTTGACAACGCAGTTCTAGGTACAGGCATTTCTTTCAGATTTTTCTGGACACGAATAGTCTGTGTAAAGTATATATTCTCTAATCACAGTATTTAGTCGGATTTCTAAGTGATATTTGGTAGTTTACATGTGTTTCGTTTGTGAATAGATTTCTCCAGTTCCTTGCATACTTGTAGGCTTGCTTCGTTTTTTGGCCATAAATCTGTAATTATGGCTTCTGTCTGTGTGAACGGACTTGCTGTTGTGACGTCGTTGCATACAGGTGGAAGTCTGAAATGTGTTTCTCTGCCAGTGATGTTATTGCTGTCTTTCTGATGTTTTCTGGCCACAGTGTTCAATCGAAGGTGTCTTCGAATACTTCTAGCTGTTGGCTTTGATGTCTGTCTGCCCCATTGTATGTACTAATTAGTTAGGTGATATATTAACATGTTTGTTTCATGCACTGTTTTTTGGTATATCAGCTTGTTTGCCAAAAACACAGAAGATCGCAGAAATTCCCAAAAGTTGAGTCCAAAAGTAGAAACCATTTAAGGCAACCCCCCAACCCACGAAAATTGTCAAAGAGTGCATTGTCTCACATTGTATCTGCCCATTCCTCACATAGCTATTACTTCTGTCCAAATTACCACCTCAACTGAATTTCTACAAATGGTCTATCTTTCCGCATACCATTTGTGATTGCAGTCTCCTCCCTTTATCACTGTTAACAGTCTCGTATCCATTCACTGCTCCAGTGTTGGTCATTACTATCAGAAAAGAAAAGAAAAGAAACACACAGGTGTGACGAGTCACATATTTGTTCAGGCCACCCACGTTGCGCTACCCCACCAAAGTGGGGTGGGGTGGGGTTCCAGATGTAGTTATCCATGTCAAGTTCCGTCAAAATTGGTTCAGGGGTTTTGGCTCTCTGAGGGGTCGAAATCAGCCACATTCCTATGCTTAGTGCTATTGCTTATATAACAGGTCAGTACTGCCCAACCCATGATAACCCTGCCATCCACTATGGTGCTAACTCAACTGGTGTCGCCCATTGCCAGATCCTTAACTGAAGACCTCCAGCTTGTGTTCTAGGGTTAAATTATGCCATTTCAAGAGCTGTGAGAAATCGTACGTTAGGTCATTGTGGTGGTTTATTGCTGCATGCAGTCATGGTGTCAACACTGTATATATATTACTTCTTTCACTGCCTGATGCATAGTCCTGGATTATGGGTCGAGTATTGCGCAATGCTGCAAAATCAAGAGTTTGCAGATTTCTGTGTTTACGAGATGCAACACTCGCAATTCTGTGCATTAGTTTCTTGTGTTACATATCGTATTTATTACTCAATTGCACTCAAGATTCTACTGGTCATTTGCGACTGCTTCATTGGCATCAAGCTGTACAGCACTTCTGACACTAATTTCTGTAGTTTGCCACTGAGCAGTATTAGCGTGGCAGAAATGACGGATTAGCTAATTGCAGTGTCGCAGATAGAGTGTTTGGCATTGTGTTGATGTTGAGTTTTATTTCGTTTACTGTACCTGTGAACTATTATCATTGCATGTTATAGCATTAGTGTACCGTAGCAGATAATATTCTTTTGTTACGTCCGTGGCAGATCCAGACAGGCGATTGCCCCTTTGCTCGACATGATTAATTTTTTGTAATTTTGACCATTGGTAACAATTTCTTCTCCTCGGCTACTTGTATATTCTGCAACAATGTGATGTCGTGAGCGTTGCAGTTATTTTCTGCGGAATGATTTTGTAATATTCCAGATACCGCTGCATTGCCGTCATTGTTTTTAGTGTCATATATCAATCATGCACGTTTTTAGAATGATAACTTTCACGTGTTGACGGACAAAGGTGTTCCTCGTTTTGTGATATTGTGGAAGTTAACGGAACGGAGTTATAATTGTCTGCTGTAGTACATCGTAGTCTGTAAAAACGTGGCACTTGGCAGTATCTCTGCCAAGTCTTTACTAGTTTGAACGATGTTTCCAGAGATGTATTCCTCCCACAGTTGATAGTAAAAGATTACTTCCCCCGGCATGTGCACATTACCTGGTAAAATGTCTAATAAAGAATAAAG
>Ga0049105_1000801_pt1 | contig 12265 bp, 7 predicted proteins | sample WorMetvaBAHAMAS1_FD_61260 | JGI IMG/M metagenome (GOLD analysis project Ga0049105, IMG submission 61260) | Worm MetaG Olavius vacuus BAHAMAS.1 | ecosystem: Host-associated > Annelida > Digestive system > Unclassified | place: Germany: Marburg | collected 2013-04-09 | reverse complement strand
ATAGGGCATGTTTTTTTGTGTTAATTTTTTGGTTTCTGGGTGCATGCTTTGTTTAGTTTGTTAGCTTTTTATTATCAGTACCAGTGCAATTGATTGCCTGGGAAGATTCGTCTCCGAAATAACCTATTATGTGTCGAGTGGGACGTTAAACCTTACTAAACCTAAACCTAAACTTGTATAATCAAAATCTGCTAATCTAGAAAACCTTTATCTGTTCTGCGCGGGTACGTTATGCATGTTGGCGGAATTAGGCATATTATCACGGCTTGTGTGTCTTTCCACTGCTCAGATCCTCACCGCGTCCTCGATGATAAGTTTGTCAAATTTATCCAATAATGATGAAGCTATATCCTGGAAACGGTGCAAGATAGGACTAATTTAGCATTCGTATCATTGTCGGACTTTCAATGATTCCGTGCACCACTACATAAGAAATTGTATACTGTTTTCGACTGGTACCGAAATAGATGACTTTGAATGACTTTAAACGACGTAATTGCCGTTATTTTGCGTTAGTTTCCCGAATTCGGTAGCTTTCGGGCCAATTACGTCACAGTGGTTAAAGTCAGACCCATACTGTCTGTGACAGAAATGTAGCCCAAAGAATTTAGTTTTCTGCAATACATGAATTAAAGGCGATGTCCTCCGAGACTACTGCGAAAGATCGCGTTAAAGACAAGTACCCCACTCGAAAGCAAAAATTTGACTTGTGCAACACTGCGCGCCCATCTAAGCAATAGCAGAGCTGTTTTCTAAATAACACACTGGAAAAGCGATGCTTACATGCATATTGCCAAACTCTGCGATTTAGGATAAATAGTTACTAACTGATAACCGGGGTAATCGCGGTTTTTCGAGTGGCGGTATATTTTTGTCGGACATTCGATTATTCCGTGCACCACTACGCCGCCGCCTTCATTGCTCCCCTGGGCGTCGTAACAATTCTGAACATGGTCCATACTGTCGCGTCGAACACTCCCGCGTCCAAATCAGATCAAAGAATCTAATAAAAATAATAATATGGCTAACGAAGTGACTTGAGGAAATTGGCAGCATACAATAAAATAAGCACAATCGTCAGATCAGCAGCCGACAATTGGCTTTATCTTTAGTTGCCTGTAACTGTGATACTATTTGATCGATTTTCACGTTGTCCGCAGCATCTTACACACTCGCACTTACCTCAGAAAGACAACAGCGGTTGCAGCAGCAGCAGGATGTTGGGTTGTGACGAAATAAATGTAACGCGTTACAATAAGTAGTTTTGTGATACTTTAACTTATGAAGAACACAAATCGGCCTAAATAGAATAATTATCATCATCGCCAGCATTTATTTGTATCAGGCACATGATAATCTAATCTAAAGAAAAAAATACAATTTAAAAAACCAAACACAAAAACACATAAAACACAAAAAAACACACAAAGATTACAGAAACTACAGAGAACAGAAAACTACCGTATTACAATTACATTAACTACAAAACCACAGTGAACTAACAGCAATCATCTGTCAATCGCACAAGTCTGTTATGACACGTGACCACACGAAACCACAAATAAGTACTTTTACTTGTCACGAAGTACATTTTAAAGGTATTTTTACTTTGTCACTTTTCCTGGAAATACTTAACGTTGGAAATAATTTTTGCTGTTTCAGAGCGACGATACGATTGGACTACTGGTACGCGAGTATCGAGTATCCGTAATCGATTTAGTGATATTTATACACGCGCAACAAACGTCTGTATCTGTAAGGCTTACATGGGATAATGACAGATTGCATTCATAACTTACGCAGCTTTTTGTAACAGCACTATTGCTAGATGAGCATACTTTTACTTTTCACTTTAAAATTACTTTTGAAATGTACATGTAAATACTTTTTTAAAACTTCTATTTAAGTGAACTTTAGAAGAGTGCCTCTACTTTACTTAAAGAAAACTTGGGCAATTAAACTCTTGCATTTTTACTCACTTATTCAGTTCAAGTACTTTTTGCGACACCGCATATAGCCGTAGGAGGGTTTTGTACCCTCATGCCAAAATGACACAAAGCATAGGGTCTGAGCATTTGAGAAAAAGTTATAATAATGATATTTAAGCAGCGAGGGGCAAATCCCACATAAAATTTTATTGTCAAATCTCATGTTCACTGATTTTTCACAGCACTAAACACAATGTGACACATGTAGTATCGGTCACTGATTAGTCTTTAGCTTTTTGATGTTTAGCCTTCTTCTTTTATCATCTTCACCATCTTCACTATCACCAATTGCATCTTTTCTTCCTCGCTTAGTCTTTCATTCTGAATTCAAGACTTGGCTCTTCAGCAAATCCTTTCCTCCATAGACCTTTTCCTTTCCTACCGGACTGATTCCACGGACTCTCGAACCATCTAACGATTTTATTCTGCTCAATGGCTGGATTTGTCAGTGTGTTAGACTAAGCCGGCTCCTAGTCTGTTTTCGGACGCACTTTAACTCATTGCACTTTCTGTCTGCTTTCTCTTTCTTTCTTTATATTTGGACCAGTTGTGTATGAATTAAACTGATTTGATTTGATTTGATTTTGATTCATTCATTTCATTCATTCAAGTTCAATAAACTAAATGTGAATCTGAATCTGAACTGCAATACAGTTAGACAGTCACTTAGAATTGAGTTGCATGAGAAGCAACAGTGCTTCCACAGTGCGTGCAGAAGTAGTGAGTGGCTATTCTTGTGATTTCCCGTTATTTAACTATTGTTCAAATCGAATCGCAAAATTTTTATCAAACGAAGCGCGTTGTTTCAAATCCAACCTTTACATCTCAGATCTAATCGCGAAAAATGGTTCAAATCGCGATTTAAATTCCAATCGCGATTGAAATTTGCCCATCACCGTATTTAAATATTTAACGCGCGATCAAAAGCCGACAAATAGCCAGCTTAGTCTACCACGCGATGTAAAAAAATAAAAGTTAACAAATGAAAAAAACTAAACTATAAAAATCGTTGAGTGAAAAATCAGAAAGTCTCGAAGTCAGTCCGATAAGCAGTATTTGGGGATAAAGGTCTGGTGAGCGCTGGAAGCTGCGCCAGAGGAGTTCAAGACGAGACTAGAAGACCGGAGATAATCACTCTGGCAGCCATAGGCTCAAGAAGCACTGTAAGCTCCCCAGCGGGGTCCTGGCGGAAACCACACGCACCAAGACATTTTATGCAATCCACGGAATAAGGTCATTATCATCATCATCATCATCATCGTCATCATCATCATCATCATTTAATGTGACATTGCAGCCAGAAGGCTGGATTAACAGTTAAGGTGCGCTTTTCTGAGATAGCCTACAAGGATATGATTTCCTGTAGTTAGTTTATTTTAGAGTTAAAAACCCGCAGAAGTGAACGGATATCTGCTTTCCAGCGTAAAACGTGACCAGACGATTGTCCATGCCCCGAATCCCAGGCGAACGGAATGCCAACTGTTGCCCTCTGGACGTTTCCTCTGACATTCCCCTTGCTACCATAGACCAGTTGCTCAATTTACGCGGAGCATGCGCAGATGGCTAGTTCCTACACACCCGCTGAATTACTAGATGATGTGTTGTTATGTAGAATATTAAATAACGTGTAATCTAATCTGCCGTTAATTTTTTTACGTAACAATGATGCTTGTGTCCGTAAAATGCAATATCATTATCTTGAAATTGTAATTCTCTAAGGTAAGCTATTTTTCGGTCGTTGTCTAATTCAGTGGATCTGCCGGAAATACTGTCTGCATAAATTAGAGTACTGTCAACTGGTCTATTACTTAAACGTAAAATAACTTGCTAACGATATCAATTTAGGTTTACAGTTAAGAATTAGATTAGAATGTTTTATGTTTATATAATGGCAGCTAGAGGGGAGAATGTGCAGGATGGAAGAACCTCCTGAGGGGAAATGACCCACACTCCTTGTGAACGGAGCTCTCAGCAGCGAGCATCAGACGGTGAAACAGTGGCTGCTGAGTCTGAGCGACGCCTGCAAGCGGCGAGTGTCGGCCGAGTAGTAACCTATCAGTTGGCGACGAGATTGCCATGCATGGCTACGTCTATAGATGAGTGCGACGATAGGACTCGTGATAGATCTGCTAATATCGATCATACGTCTGCGCGCGAGTGCTCAACCGAACGACGTTCGCTCTCGCCATTTTACGTTACATACTACAGCGCTGGAACAAAAATATAAACAGGCAGCGTTTTAGCAGTTGCAACCGGTTGACAGGCGACTAAACAAGGTGCAAAATGTTGCAAGGACTGGAGCTAACAAATGTAAGAAAAGTTCGTCACTCTTTAATATAACTTTGGCAGTTTGTATGGCGGGATTAAACAAAATAATATATTCTTCTTACAGTTCTCTGGATCGAATTTTGTCACACTGGGCCAACTTCACTGTGCGTATATTTATTTGCGTTTATCTGTGTGTATTTTGGGTGTTTTTGTTTTATACTGCATAGCTGTTGTATTATTGTGAGCCTGGTGGAGTGGACCTGATGGGAATGAATCCTGATCCTTAGAACCAGTGCTTTAACACTGTTGGTTTGGTCATTTGACCCGTAAAAACCCTTCCCCAATATGACCTATAATGTGTTTGGTGGGACGTTAAACCTTGCTCTATCAATGTAAACTAAATAGCTTACTTGGTATTAAAGGTTTTATAGGTGCTGAAGTTCGTTACCAGAGATCCGAGTGACTTAGTGGCCGTTCCACAGCTCCGCGGTCGACAAAACCTGGAATAGTTCACTGAAGTAACACGTTTCCTATTACGTATAAATTTTTTAAAAGATTATTTTTGTCATTGGCGCTGTGACGCTCAACTTCACGAAATGTATTGATGGAGAATACAAAACTCAAGGAACTAAATAATTGCGTGTATAACTGTAAAATAAGTATAATACAACTGCTAGAAACATAACAAAGTATCATGTTCACCAGTCAAGAAGGTTGTTAAAGTGCACGTTACGAAATCAGTCACAGTAACGGTAACATTGAGTTTTCTTACGACACAAATTGCGATGAGAATTCTGAGTGACTGCATAAACTCGAACCATGTCGAACTTTATTGAACATTATTAGGCCTATTTAAAAAAACTTATTTTGAACTTTTATTTTTGTTCTTGGAATTTTAAACTAAATATTGTTTGCTATTGCTCGGGTAACACACAGGCCTCTCCTACAACTGTACACGTTGTGGTTAGAATACAAACTGTTGACCTATGCATGCCAATATTTCGTGTTTCTTTTTACAGATACTTCGTGCTGTGTCAGAGAGGTACGCGCCAGAGATATTACATCGTTACAATACAGTGACAGTCAACGGCGGCTGCACAACGCGAAGTTGTCCATGATGTCCACTGCTGAGACCACCCTCCTGGCGCCGTCGTCCATACCCGCAGCTTTTCCGGTTCGTCAACGTATTCTGTTTCTAGGAGACAATGAACGCGCGCGCGTTCTGCCGAGGTACCGACGACATCGAAAGACTCACCGGCAGCGACAGACAGAGAACGACGAAGATCAGATATCTGCGACTTCGGATATGCTTCGGAAGTCGAATGCTGGTAGGGCGGATGAGGTCAGCTGCGTTGACGAAAATTTGCCGCCAGAAACGAAGCCGTTACTGATCGTTGACGTCGGCAATGCACTGGATGTGTCCTTAGACTGTCCGAGCCCACCCGGCGTGGTTGATCGGGTGGCCAAGCTCAACGGATTGCCGGGCAACGTCGCAGTGAGCGTTGAGGAGGCTACGGCAGAGGCGGCGAGGTCGACGCGGGTCTGGATGAAGTGGAGGAAGCTTCACCGAGGATTGTCGCTGAAACGGCGCGTGACGGAGCGCCTGGAAGCAACCGAGTGGTGGCGCAGTCGACGTCTACGAAATCTCAGCGGCGATGCAGCCCAATCATCAACTGCGCTTCCTCATAGACAGAATACACTCGACCCCAAGAGCTTTCCAGACCAGCAGCGATTGACCATAAATGTACTCAGTAAAACGTTAGAGTTTCTTCACAGCTTTGTAGGCAGCCACCTTTCTCTACGAATGTACTCATGACATGGCGACTTTCCGAAATTCCCACAAGAGCTTTCCAGACAGTGACTTTGCCAAATTGTCATAGATTAGTTGTAATAACTTGAAGAGCGTCAAAGAGCTTTCCAGACAATGCTAATTTCACCATCTATGTAGTCGAATACCTATAATGATCCACGTCACTAGCATAAAGGTTTCCACATCTCGAGTTTCCAAAGAGCTTTCCAGACGACGTGGCCACACACGCCCAGAAATGGTGAACTGATGAAGAGGTTCATGGTACTTGACAGCTTTCCAGACGACGTGGCCACACACGCCCAGAGATGGTGAACTGATGAAGAGGTTTACAGTACTTGACAGCTTTCCAGACGACGTCAAGTCGTCACGCGTCGCTAGCGTCGAATTCTCGACCGATATAGAACTACAAGACATCGTCGTAGATCCTTCTGATAGCAAACAGCAGACGACGGAAGAAACTCTCAAACGAACTGGTCGTCAGCGCTGCACCGATTGCTGCCGTCAGTTCATCGCGTTTCTCTTCTCGACGGTCGGCTCTTGTTGTCTGATGGTCGGCTACGTGGTCCTCGGGGGACTGGTGTTTGGAGGACTGGAGGACTGGTCTCAGCAGTGGACATCATGCACAACTATTTCCTATTTCCGACGGTCGGCTCTTGTTGTCTGATGGTCGGCTACGTGGTCCTCGGGGGACTGGTGTTTGGAGGACTGGAGGCGGATTACGAGCGGCAGACGAAGACCGACATGCGGCTGATGAGGATGAATCATGTCCGCTGGTTGTGGAACCTCACCGAAACGATGAACGTTCTACATCCGGACGCCTGGAGCAAGGAAGCGAGCCGTGTACTCGACAGCTACACCACGCACGTGAGTCAGAATCGTTCAGCTTGCGGGAGCCAGGGGCGTCTATCCCCGTTACCTGGCTGAGACAAATCACCCTTTATACTTTCCTTCCCCTCTCCTATTTTCTTTTCCCCTCTTTTTCCCTTTTCTCTTCCCTTTTCCCTCCTTCTCCCTTCTCCCTTCTCGTCCCCCTTTTTGCCACGGCTAGAGATGTGGAGAAACGTTTAAGCTTCCAAGCGGGTACCGACTGAGTCCGGCCGCCAAAAGCATTTCGATGCATTTTGACTTTAAATTGTCACATTTGGCGAAGCTTCAGCTGCTGACAATGCTGGTGGCATTTTATTTACTGACGAGCACAAGCGGGTGAATCTTTACTTATCCAACTTATTTCAACAAAGCTACTACATTATGGATTTGGGAATGTTCCCCCTTGGTGGTGTAAATCCCCCCCGGTGCAAAACAGAAGGAGTAGGCCTATGTTTCTGCTCCCCTGTTGTAGACGTCCCTGGAGGAAGCTTTCGGCGAGATTGAACGGTCACTTATTTTTTTCAACCCTTCGGTCAGCGGCGTCTTTTAAAATTTAGTAACATGGGGAGCAGAAAGGGGATCTGAAGAACAGGGTCCCCAATCTGAAGAACAGGGTAACAGAGTCCCCCGCGGGGACCAATGGCGGAGCGCCGGTGCAGGTCTAAAGACAAAGCTCCCAGAAGCTGATAACCAACGTATAAAAAGAGCGCTGATAATCACGCTGGTGCAGACTTTTCACAAGATATTGTTCACAAGACATTAGTTGGTCACGCACCAGACTACATCTCCGACCTGCTGATACCGGTCGCCGACATGTCATCACGCTCGTCGTTGAGCGCTTCCAGCAGCGGCGACCTCTTTCTCCCACGGACGGACGCGGCGATTCGGCGAGGGGGCGCTGAAAATGCGGGAGTACAAAATACAGGAGTGGAAAATGCAGGAGTGGAAAATGCAGGAGTAGACAGCAGAGGTGGAAAATGCAGGAGTGGACAACATAGGCGATAAAGTATGGAAAGCCGTCAAACAGAAAAATAAAAATTCTCAACATTTAAATTAAAAGTCGGTCGACTGGGCGCCCATTGGTGTCAAGTACAACTGGCCTGGTTCCTAGGCTCGGAGTCCTACTCTTTCAGGCAGTCCGACTCAGCCTCCGGGCAAGAACCCGGACTCATGGGGACTCATGCATGTAATAAAGGACGGCTGTTGTCTCCATGCCTCCAACAAAGTAACTTGAGGTTTTCTCAATATAATCTCGGGTTGGTGTTCCATACTATTTACTCCGGCATGTTCCACCCCTGCTATCTACTCCTGCTTTTTCCACTCCTGCATTTTCCACCCTTGCAATTTTGCCCGTATCGCATTTTCTACTCCCGCATTTTCAGTCGCCCCTTCGGCGACCGCGCGTTCTCTGTCCGTGCGTGGAATCGGCTACCGACAGAACTGAAACTCATGGGCTCGTCGACAACAATATTCAAGCATCATCTAAAAGACATTCTTATTCAACTCGACATACACTTCCCACTGACTATCGAATGCGCCATCGGGCTAATTAGGAGGCGCACAACAAATGCTGCTGTTACTGTCACTGTTTTCTATTTTATGCGTGTAGAACGCGCTTTAGTGAAACAGCCTTGGCGTTTTGTTGGCTTGATAGCTCTGAAATATTAACACTCCGCCAAAGTGTCGTCGATCGTATTGGTAGTTTGATAGTTCAACTTCAATGCGCAGTGTACAACAGAATGCTACTGTGTAGTGTACATAGCATTCTGTAGCGTATCATGCTTTGACGATAAATTATTTGTAGTGACCTATAAGTTAAAATGAAAACACAAAATATGATAAATTTGTGTTTTGTTGTTAAATGTCTAACTCTAGCCATTACAATCAATGAATGTTAAGTAGAACATGTGGGGGTTTCGGGTTGTATGAATTTGTAAGTAATGGAATTTGCAGCTACTTGCAAATTTCATCTTGTTGCGTTTACCGCCAAATTCAATTACTTACAAATTCAGCGTCGCCGTTTATCCCAACATTCGTAGCTGCTGGTTGATGGTGCATAGCAACACTGTCCACAATTCAACATTTGCGGAGAGCACGCAGATTTACAACTGACATTCTGACCTCTTCTCTGTTACAATAGACTACACAGCTGTTGCCTTTCACGTTTCCCGGTCCGCATCGACCGCGCATTTCGACGAAACGCTATGTTTAGCGAAGCCGAACATGTCTAAACCAATTTATCCGGAAGTATTAGATCGCATATTTTAATATTGTTTTGTTTCTTTCACTCACATCTGTAGCGTCCGCTCATCTGTAAGCTGTTGTGGACAACCACATTACTGTAACCCACACAACAATTTGATAGCCGGCTTTCAACCTTCATGACACACTGAAGGATAGAAGAGAAGTGCTGACTGAGAGATTTTTCAAGAGACATGTTCTTTCCAGCAGTTCACTTCTTCATTATCTACTTCCAGATCGGCGTGACAATGGCACGGTTAATAGTCTCAGACATTCACAACCATTCCACAAACTGCGGACTCGTACCACCAGATTTCGCAACTGTTTTGTACCATATTGCCTAAACACATACATGTAGCTGTAGAAGTTTTGTTGGTTTTTACCTATTGTGTAGCTATATCTTGTTAATGTCATGTTTACTGTAACTAATCCAGCATGTCAGCTGCTATACCATTAAAATCATTGATTGATTGATTTCTCTCACACATTACCTCGGCTAAATCACTTGCAGACAAATTAAGATCCATATCTTGCAGCAAATCTGCACAGAGCAGCTAACCTTGCCAAAGCATCTGTCTGTAAAGGAAGCCAACAACAGATCACGAACCGTATAGTCGATTGTGTACGTTAATAAAATTTAAATGCGGTCTGCAATCACTACACTCTACGGTGGTCCTGTAGCAGCAGTGCGATAATGCCACCTAAATAATACTCATTTCTACTATTACTACTATTACTACTAATACAGGAGGCGAAAAACAACTAACAAAATTGGCTTGAAACTACTTACAAAATGAATGAATCTGTAAGTGGAGACTTAAGATGTAGTTTATAAAACTCACTGCACTTACATGTAGTGCGGTCATAGTGTCGGTCTTCGATGTTGCAAGCCGCTAATAGATTCATGAAGAGAAGCCTCTCGAAATTTATGTCCACTCCAGGTCAGGCCTGGATAGTACAGAAGATGTGTGGGCCATTATCTATCCATGCGTATATCAATCTTTTGGTCTATGATTGAAAGTGAAACGCGATAAAGCACGGAAACGAATACCGAATAAAATTTTAAAACACGCGTGATAATTACAACAGTTATAACAGGATTAACTTAAACCTTCGTGGCTCTAGTTTGGACATATAAAACGGAAGAAAATGAAACGGAATTGCGTCTTTTCGAGTAAAAAAAACATTTTTCTTGGTTAGAGCGTAGATCGAGGCACTTAACAATACCAGGTGCGTGCGAGACCTCCTCGATCCCAGTCGGAGTGTTCCGAGTGATCTAAGACTGGTCTTGACCCTGGTCTGTCATGTTGGCAAGCTTCAGCGCTCAATTTCATCACGATATAATTACGATTTGCACCTACATCATATTTGGTCTGAAGTAATCAAATCCGGCGAATACAGTTACCTGATGATGAGTATGCAGCCAGCGGTCACAATGGCCTGCAGCATTGCACAATGGACGACCAGTTGCAGCAATAACTCCCTTGTGCCGTTTTTTTTGAAAGTGCTGTTTGTTTTCGATACTTTTAACAGATCGATATGATTCAAAGCCAGCGAAGGTGATTGGACGTAGCGCAGCACTTTTCAGTTTAAATATAAAATCTCCCAGTTGTTCTCGTTTTGTTACTCGTCGACTCCGTATCATTGCGATCGAGAGATGACGAAACAATTGCTTTACTCGTTTGTCAGTTCGAATGAAATCGTCTGCTTGTGCAGGTCCATGTTTAATTGTTCCAAGACTGAGGATATTTTGTGTATTAAAAAATGCCTGGAGAAATATTGCTCACTAGATAATATTGTTTGTGCTTTGTGTAAACACCAGGCTGATATTCATCATTAGATGCATAGCCAATTTGTGTATCTTAGTAATACAATCTTTATTATTATTATCTTTGAATCTTAGTTATTAAAGTTTTCATTATTATCATTTACCTGCTACCAGTATGTGGTGAAATAAAGCTTTGTGTGTTGTACTTCATATAGGCGGAAAATTAATATACTGCAGAACAGAATAATAACTATTTCTAAGCCAAGTGTTGTGTTGCGCGAATGAAGCTAATTGCCGGCCGATATCGCTCTGAATGATAGTATAAATCCTGTGATTATTGATCATAGACGATGGCGATGTTCATTATGGCGCCCAGTCGATACTGAGCAAACGGTACTTGCTATATTGCTACTTATATGAGTCGCGACTCGTGAGTTAATAATAATAATAAATCTAATAATAATTTCTCAGTGGAGGACGAAGCCGACACTATAGGCGTATCCAGCGGGGGTCTGTGCATTGCAGGTGCCCCCGGCCTAGAATACCAAGCAAAGTTGCTGATTTTGCGGGCTTAACATTCTGCTGTTACACGTATTATGCATAAAAATGCACCAGAATATTCCATTTTTTGACGAAAAAACTCCAAAATTTTCTGGGAAGGGGCTTCACCCCGAGACTTCACTTTTTTAATATAACGAACCTGTATAGACACCGCGCCGATGAGTGCAGTGCCATTAGGCTTACAGCTTTCTTACACAGCGTGATTTTTTAAATCCCTCGGGATTATTGATACCGAAGGTCTAAAATTATAATTAATAAGTTAAAATTATAATAATAGTAACAACAAGATTGCCTTCTAATCTAAGGCCCTCGAAAGCGTGCATTCTATTTAGTTACTACCCTAATGCTCCTGCCATGACTGTATACTAGGACAAAACTCCGGAGTAGGGTGTCCAGCTCCTTTCTCCAGCGCAGTAGGAACGGCCACTTCGACTTCACTTCCACTTCTATCGTAGAATGTTGAAAGTCTCTTGGGTAGAAAAGGTGTCAAATGCGGAAGTGTTACGTCGTGCAGGGGTACAGCAGAACCTGGTATTGAAAATTATACACAGGCAAATAAGTTTTATTGGACATGTCTTGAGGAAAGGTCAGTTAGAAGAAGCTGCACTGACAGGAAGAATCGAGAATAAGCGAGCTAGGGGGCGGCAAAGAGGTACCTTGCTTGGGTGGTTGGAGCGCGTGACTGGGTTTAGACCGTTGGACCTCATTAAGATGATGAGAGAAAGACGGGAGGAAGAAGCCGTGACTGCCGCCTACGCCAGA
>Ga0049105_1000800_pt1 | contig 12272 bp, 5 predicted proteins | sample WorMetvaBAHAMAS1_FD_61260 | JGI IMG/M metagenome (GOLD analysis project Ga0049105, IMG submission 61260) | Worm MetaG Olavius vacuus BAHAMAS.1 | ecosystem: Host-associated > Annelida > Digestive system > Unclassified | place: Germany: Marburg | collected 2013-04-09 | reverse complement strand
AGTCCAACAGTTATTAGGTGATAATTCTGATGTGACTTGTGTGTCTATTGGCAAATCAACATGCAACATTTACGTGAAAAGATACAATTTCCGTGTTTTCAGTTTCACAAGGTAGTGTAGCAACATTAATTAGGTCAGGTGGAAAAATATAGCAACATATGATTGCTTACTTTCTCAGTAACATTTCTGCCAAATATTATAAAAATCCGTCAATGCTTTCTCGAGTTATAGCTAAAAAGTGGGGGATGTTTTTTGAGATACAGTGTATAAATAACTATGTCACCTGCCCGTTGTGCGGTTATTAATAGTGTCTCCAACGCAGATAGAATTTATATTCTTTAGAAATTCTGGAATCTAGTTTCATGAAAACTTGCGGGCTATTAGCCATGCGCACCTATATGACTAAATTCCATACAAAAACAGTATTCACGAGTGAGTCTTCTATACCTTCTCGATGTTGTTCATCTAACCGACTGGTGTCAGTGTTGGCAGAGTAACTCGAAGGAGTGGCGGGCAACCCGAGTCGCGCTGTAAGCTTGTCGGATGATGCGTCCGTCCAGTCTTCGACATCGACGAGGCAACAGCAGCGTGACGTGTCGCCGTTAACGACCGGCGGCCGTTGCTGACCTTCGGCCGACGAAACTGTCGCCAACTGAATGGGCGGCGTAAATGACGTCACGGTGATATCACGGCGACTGAGTCCCAGCAGCTGATCTATTCCGAATGCACTCGTACGACGTCGATTAGATGACGTCGTCACGAGACTAATGTCGTAATCTTGTCCAAGCATCGCTTGTAACTATATACTGTACAATACATTCGTTTTTAGCGAACGTGACGTTCGCTATAATGTCGTCGCCCGTCCGTCTTTCTGTCTGTCGTCTGTCTGTTACGTTCGTGCACCATACTCAGGCGATTCAATATTTCTACGCCATTTGGCACCTTGGCCATTCATTTACATCCCGGCAAAACTATACGGAGATCGTCCCAGGGAACCCCTCCGTCGTGTGGCTAAACGTAAGAGGGGTAGCCGAATATAGCGATTTTGGACCTATCGAAGGCTATATCTCGGAAACGGTGCAAGATAGGAGGTAAGTAAGTTTTAATCACTGATAGGAAGTCGCTTTAGTCTGGTACAAAACTCAGTGACTTTGAATGACCTTGAACGTGGTAATAGCCCCCAAGTTTGTGTTACTTCGCCGAATTCGGTAGCTTTCAGGGTGCACGTAAAAGTGGTTGAAGATGCACCGATACTTTCTGCTACAGCGTAATGGCCATCACATTACGTTATTTCACTGAATTTGGTAACACATAACCCTTCCGCCCGCATTGAACTTATTGATCAAAAGTCGGCTTCTATAACACATAGAGCGGTGAAGTGTGCGTGCGTAACTAAATGCACGCATTCGCGGGTGGAAACAAAGCTTACTTACTGTGTTACTTACTTTTAATTTAGTTAAGTTTCGCTTTACCGCTGCTTTCCTTGTTTTGATGCTTGGCTTCCGATTTACATTGTGGGTGTGGCGGAATTTATGTGCGAGTCTATTGTATTTTGTAGAAAGTACATGTACGATGTCGTCGTAAAAAAGTTCACGTTCGCTATCTCGTCTGCTGATGAGCTTCTTGTACAATAACGCATCTTAATGATAATTTTCAAACAACCGAATAGTGTGAGTATATAGCCTATCCGTTAATCAATTTATAAATAACTTTATTCACCATAAATTTGGTAGTTTTGTATTTGTTTCATTTTTGTTCAATTATATATTATCAACGTCAAAAATAATCATCGCCTACTAATTATATATCGTTTATTACGCCACGTGGGCAGCACATACAATATACACTCATCATAAAAACATACATACATACATAGGCATGTTGTACGGCGCCCTTGTAGTGACTTTACGGACATGTTACGGCGCCATATAAATTGTCGTATTATTATTATTATTATTATTATTATTATTATTATAGGCCTACATGCATACATACAAACATAAAGACAAATTTAACTAAAAACCGAAAATTATATATGGTTTGCCTAAAAGTAGTTAAGATTTGGCAGTACTTCGACTGGAAAACACAGAATGTGTAATAGAAGACATCAAGTTTCTTTAATCAGCAAACTGAGACAGAAAAAGCAGGCTTAAGTTCTTATATTTGGGAAAAGATAAAATACACATTGTGAGTTCTTCACGTATAGTTTACGTTCAACATGTTATTGGTGTAAGTAAATTTGTCACGGTGTAAACAGAATACATCGGGAACACGTGTGTTTTACGTTTTTTATGTCTTTTGTACTTTTCTGTATTGTGTAAGCTTATATTTGTGTATTTTTTTACTCCCGACAGTATAAGTGGCCTTCGGTTCTTTTTGTTGTGGATTTCAATTAAATAAATAAATAAATGAAAGCAACTTTTAAATGGCAAATTTTTACTGATTGTTAATATCAGGCATTGTTTACTATTCATTACGTCATGGTTCATGTTAGAAATTAGATTAAAATATTTTAGGAAATTATATCGTTAGTCTGTGAATAAAAGCAAAATCTGTTTCGTTGTTTTTTTCACTGAATTATAATAAAGCATTAATCTACTTAATTATATATATGGAAATTATTATTATAGTTTTAAATCTGGAAAATATTTGCATAGTTTTAATACGTAAGAGATTTCAATATAGCATTTATTACTTCAAAAAAACTGCAAAAAACACTGTACAAGTTAATGGCAAATTATCGATATAAAAAAGTACCTTGCAGTTTATGAGGAGTAGGTAGCTTCGTGTAACAAGTTTCTGCGCGACGTAGGCTATTTCGCTGAACTGTGCGAGTGGTCGATTGTCTGACGAGCGAAAGACCAATAGGTGAGGAGGTAGGCGGTGCCTTCGTCGGCGACATATCCGTGGAACGCTGCTCAGTTAACCGTGACGTCGACAGTCGCTGATCGTCCAAGCCGTAGGCCTACTGTAAAGACGGCTATACAGTATGTCGCAGTTCAGTTGCATCGTCATCATCAGAGTTTACGGTAGAGAGTCCATGAACTGCGTTATTACTGAAACGATCTGTAATTACTAATAGTAATAAATTCGAATCCGAATTGCAGATTTCTGGTTATTTTCGCATATATTTAATGTGACGAATATGGTAGTCTTTAAAACACGGTAGTCTTTATTGATAAATGTAATACACGAACTTTTTCAAATAAACCAGACCGTTTTAGATGCGTTTTATGCCTTCCTAGACCTAAATACATTCTCCATGTAAAAGCGTCGCCAAAGGAAACCATGGGAAAATATTTATGAAGGTTCTGATTATTGCAGCTGTTACTATCGGCTTTTACAGTCTAAACTACATGTAACTATGACTCTGACTGCACTATACTGTCGTTTTACTCCATTATATTTGAAGGCTCCAGCTATTAATTCTAGCTACGACCAATGGTGTATTACATGTAGTTTTAATAGAGTAAAAATGAGTATGAATTTGCGTAAAGAAGAAGAGGATGGAAGCATTCTATCGGCATTCCATCAAGTGACTTCACAGAAAATAAAGACAGGCTAACCTCGAGGAGCTGTATGATTGCTAAGTCTCTGTATGTTAACAGAAGCATTGATTGCCATGAGCGTGTATCATCATCATCATCATCATCATCATCATATATTCCTTAAAACAGTTGACAAAACGCAACTTCTAGACACAGCATAAAATAACAGAGTAGCAAAGTTCGCATTAACAGGAACAGTTAGTATGAGTTGGAATATAGCATTCTAATAATGAAATTGGAGTTATTAACATGTGCAGTTTTCCTTATTAATTGTCTATTATGGTGCCGTGAAAGTAGATTGTAACCGAAGTTAGTTTTGTCAGGTAATAACCACTGGAGTACATGTAGTTCATTAGTTAGGATACGGACTCATCTTGTTAACGAGTATATCTACATAATACGTACTGTACACTACAGGTAATGAACGAAATAAGATAATGAATTTCAAGGTGGTAATTAATTACAAGTGAGACGGCAGACAGTATGCTGCGAAAGAAGCGTTGATTGTCGATTCACGCGTGATTAGCAGCAAGCAAGTACGCATAACGAACTCAGCTATTTAAGTCGAGATCTCTTCAGTTGGACGGACACATAAACATACCGGCACAGCTAGACCGTGTCAGGCCTCATCCGTACGTTCGCTGCAATGAACTGTGCTCGGAGTTTGATCGGCGAGTATTCTCACTGCCAGACCACTGAACTGTGTAATGGAACCGAGACAGTCTGGTAGTTTCAATTGGCCCTTAAAGCGAGACACAGCGGTAATTAAAAATAGCCATAACTATACAATAACCTTTTTTTTGTTTCCACTTTCTTTGACATTGCTAACGCGACCTGTATGTATGCACTGCAGTGTATGTCAATATGTCAACGTTAATAGTAGATTTGTATAGCGCATAATCGCGAAGCCCCTAATGCGATGCAGTGTAATTAACCGATATGAGAAATATGTATCGTTTGTTACGCCCAAGTGTGTCATAAAAGTAGCCCCCTAAAACTTTTCGCAGTATTTTCACTTAGGCTAAGTATATTTTGCCAATTTGTTGCCAGTGTATATCCTCACATGTTTACCAATTTTTGTCGACTTATCTTAATATTTAACCAAATGGCCTTAATAATTTCTAGGAGTATATACTTATCGTTTTACCGTTTCAAGTTTCTAGTTTCAACGAGTCAGATTTCCTTGACTTCATCGCTAATGGTGAGTGGCCCCAAACTGTTTTTAACCTATTCAAGATTTCTTTTGCCAAAGAGTTGTTCCTATATGAAATAATCATGAATGTAATATCGTAGACCTCAGTAGCATTAAACGTTTCAAGACGTCGTTATTATCCTGTAATCTAAACAGATATACAGACTTTTAGTTTAGTTTCGTATATGTTGCTCTTTGTTTTAATGTTCACTGCTCATAAACTGAACATTGTATTGTGATTTGTGGTGCATGGCCCTTTGCTTTTATTTCAAATGAATAAACAGAGCATACGTCCGCTAGTCGGCAATGATTCCCATTAGCCGCTCAGTTCAAATTACCTCAACGTCTCACTTCATGGCACGCTGTGTCTACCACAGCTTCTCATAATCGCTGCGGTCTCGTACTGTTCCGTGCGCGGCGAAACGTTAAGGATGAATTTGTCGGAGGCGTCCACGCGTACACGCTCATCACCTGTCGCCGCTAATTGACGTGGCCAATCACTCCTACCTGGTCAGGTGTGACGGCACCGCTAATCACTCTACCTGGCCCAGGTGCAACGCTGTTAACGAGCGTCGTACAAGACAACAGTTACCTTTGTTCATGTACACCATATCAACAACTTCGACCGACACTTTCCGTTACCATAACATAACATAACATAACATCTTCGTTTATTTCAGTTAAGACAGAACGCTTAACCACCACAATCTGTCACGCAGGACAGCGACTATTAGTGACCTACAGTAAGCTTACTTATAGCGCCACGTTTTTGGCTTATATAACCGGTGGAGACTACTTTGTAGTCACTGTAACATGATGTAACATAAAGAGGAACTACGGAGCAGGGTTTGTATATAAACTTCCGCGCAAGCTTGTTAATACGGGCATCACTCTGACGATATTGCCGGCGATACTTTTCAATACAGTCACCGCACGTCGGCGTTTAAGTGCAACAAATAATTTCATAATCAACCATTAACGAATTTTATTGCATCCGAGCTTGGATGTAACACAAAATAGCCACATCGTTAATACGAAGCGACTAGCGACTGCCACACTGGCAGATAGTAGGGTCAGTTAGTATAGGGTCAGTTAAACACAGCAATGCTACGAAAAAAACGTAAACACCATGTTAAACTAAACATAACCAAGCCTTATCGTAATGAAAAGGCTGTTGCTTGCTAGTAAATAGCTATAGAAATTAACGTATTTTATTTTAACAACATGACACAGCCAAGCAATGTTGCGAAAGCGATTGTACGTAATACCGTGGTATTGTACCGTGGTATTGTACCGTGGTATCTCGCTTTAAACGGACTCTTCATCAGTAGATTCTTTGGGCCAGATTTCTGTTGCAGAGAGTATAGGTCTAACTTCAACTACCGTGGCATAATTGACCACAGACTTACCGAATTCAATAAAATAACGCAAAATAACGTCAATATACTCAATACACAGTTCAAGGTCATTCAAGGTCACCAATTTCGGTACCAATGGAAAGTCCGTATGCAACTTCCATATGTATTAACTTGTGAATAAATGTAATGAGGACGATGCTCATGAATAAGTCTGTTTAGTTGTTTTTTGGTCACATAAAGTTGGTGGCGTGGCACAGTGGTAGAACGTCGGTCTTTCGCCGGCGAACTTTCGCTGTCCTGCGCTCGACCTGCATCTGACGAGTGACCAGTAAATCGTCCGCTGCGTGTCAACCAACTAGGCCAACTCAGCCTTTCATCCTTTCGGAGTCGATAAATGAGTAGTGAGGTTTAATCGGATGTCCGCTCTGGTGGCGCCATCTGGTGAATGCTTACGGGGTGAAGGCCTGGTGTGGTTGATTAGGGCTGTGGTGTGTACGTTGGCTGCTTACCGCGGGTCCAGTTGTTCGTTAGCACGTGCAATGGACGGCCGCTTTTAGCACTGCAGCATCATTGGCTCTTGCCGATCAACTGCCACTTCACGGCTGGTCAGGTTTTCCTGTAAGACGCGCTATATCAGAATTCATGGCTTTAACAAAGTGATTAGGCCTTGTATTCCTGATGGTTTGTAGGCCTATACAAGTTTTCATAGTCGTCAAGAAACTTGTATGTTGTATGTGAGAGGGAATAAAATTAATGTAAAAGGGACAGATATCAGCTCTGTCTAAATCCTGCTACTCGCACATCCGTCAACTTCGCTTCATCCGACTATATCTCGGTCACCAAACAGCCAGTACCATTGCCACCTCCGTCCTGCACTCCAAGCTTGACTACTGCAACTCACTTTACTACAACTTACCAAATACTCAACTAAACCGTCTTCAATACATCCAAAATTCTCTCGCATGTGCCGTCGTCAGGGCCCCAAAGTCTTCCGATATCAACCCTGCTCTCAAATCTTTACACTGGCTTAAAATTAAGCAGCGCATATACTATAAAATTCTTTATCTCACGTACAAAGTCATCACCACCACTCAATCTTCATATCTATATAATCTTATCTATGTTCAACCTCATCATAGCACTCGTTCTTCAGATGTCGTAACCCTCTCTCCCCCACCTTTCTCTTCCTCTCTGAAGGTCAACAACCGCTCTTTCCGTCTCGCATCACCCTGTCTCTGAATCAGTTTTCCAAGGAACTTCGCCTGCTTACAGATCACGAAGACTTATCACTCTCATCTGATCTCACACACGTCAGTTCGTCATTTCCTTCATCACCACTGTCACCATCCATTACTCCTTCTCTCTTCCACTCCAGGCTCAAAACTCATCTTTCCCAAATCCTTTCCTTCATAGTTCATATACCTTTTCACTCACCAGACTGACTCCATGGACTCCAACTGCTTTTCGTTTTTCTCGGGCATGTCGGTTTTAACTTTAGCATTGTGTACTAGGTTAAGCTGGCTTCTAGTCAGCTTTCAAGTGCACATTAAATCATTGCACATCATCATTATCATCATTAGCCCGAGATTTAGCAGAAGGTCGTTAACCCGTTTCGACGTCAGAGAACCACTAATCCCCTGGCTAGAGGCTTTGCCCGTTTTATAGGCTCTGCCTCCACGCGCTTGCGATTTACGCTACCTCCAGCATTTGCTTCTCCCCTAAACTGCTAGTGGCTGGATAAACCATGGAACTGTTTTGCAACTATATCATGAGACAGCCGATTATTAGCGTTCAGTATTACTCACGGTACATAAAGCGAACTCGGAAATTCTGTTCTGCTGTTGGCTACTGCGCTAGGTGCGTGCGATAATCAGTATTATCATGCGTCAGCAAAGCGATGGGCTTTAGTTCATTAAACATGAATCGCGTACACGCAAAAAGCATTCGTGACCAGAAACATTATCGCATTAACTCTATTCCCTGTGCCTCTTCACTCTTCAGCTTACGCTCTATCGAGAGACATGATTAGCGGATTAGTTGACAAGAATGGAAGGCCAGTTGATTCTGAAAGAAATAAAACAAAACAATTCATCTGCAAAGTATAATTAAAACAGCAATAAACTGATTGGTTTGCGGATTAAACAGCATCGACCGGTTTGATAAAATATAATTTGAAGGCAAAATTTTGGTCGAAATTTGTGATTTGGACCAACAAAAATGCCAGCTTGATGAACACATTCGTCGGTCCCTAGTCACAACGTGGATTACTCTAGACAAGGCACATTGGTACGAGTGATGCATGAATCTGGTTTAGTTTATTTTCTAGCCTCGTTTGCATTGCGCATGTGCAATTAAAATTAACTCAAATACAAGTACCCAGATGTTCCCCACTCGTCAGAAATAGAAACATTCCGTAGTAGTAGCCTATTCCAAACCACTCTAAACATCTTAATATCACATAAATTTGCTTATGTTATTATTCAGTATTTCATTATGTTGTCGTGCTACGAGTGTGCCCGATACCGACGTTGCGTCTTTCTTGTTTTCGTATTTTCTTGTTTTGTTGCTACACTTCGTGTGAATAAAGATGTATAAATTTGCACCGTTTCGTGCCTTGTGTACGTCTTTCGTGAGAAATATGAACAGTGATGATAGCTTTGAACATGCGATTGAAAATGTGGGGAAAGTTGAGCTGGCGTCAACGCCGTCTACTACTCAAAATTCTGGAAACTCTTCATACAGTTTACACGCACGCAGCATTAGAAATGATAATTAGTCTCGCGAGATTTAGCAGAAGGTCAAAGTTCGTGTATTGAGGTCGGGTCAGCGTTGTGGTTCGGCCGGCACTCGCCAGGTGGCCGCTAATGAACGGTGTCAGTACCGTTGTCGTATCAATCGAAGGTGATGACAAGCAGACGACAACACCGGGTTAATAACCGTGATGACGTCACGGATTCTCCCTCCGCATGACGTCACTGGCAGTGTGGTTTGTCGGACAGTAATGAGCTCGGAGTGGGATCACCAGTAGCGTGCAGGTACTCGAAAATTTACGTTCGCTTTGTTGTCCGTAATTCTACGAAAAATCCGTGGGAGAATATGACGTACTCCCTCTTGCCTCCAGAAATACTGTTGGATTCGTGAAAAAAAACGATGAACAATATGGAGGGTTATGCTATCGCGCCAGATTTTTATTCAGTCTTACTATCGTGATCTTCATCCCATGCGTTCTTAATACATTTACAGTGTAGGCTATATCAAAATTGATTCCAGCTTGCGCTTGACCGACACCTCGCTGGGAGAGTCTTCCAGATTTCATAGCCGGCTATAAATGAGCAAAGAAACGAGAATGACAAACAGGGAAAAGGAAGAAAAGAGAATGGGGAGGGGAATGGAAATGGAAGGAAGACGATTGGCCTACGGATAGGAAAGGATTCTGGATCGGATGAATGCTGTTAAGTACGACACGAGCACGAAGTTACAACTTCATAGCAGCATGCAATCATTATTGATCACTCGACTCATGACACAATCCTGTCTTGTGGACCGGGTCTCGTAGTCGTAATGCCCGCGTTATAACGCCTTTAGTGACGTCTGCGGACCGTCAAAATGAGTGTCCGCAGTCGGCCCGGCACACCTCGGCATCCACATCTACGACATACTGACGTCACGCTGGCGGATAACAACGATACAATGACGTATGGCGTGCTGGTGACGTAATCGTTCATCAGCTCGCCGTGACAACGAGTGTTTACGACACGCCTCCAATCTGCCGCTGAAACAGCCCGTGACAAGCTTCGCATAGTCAAGGACAGCATGGGGTCATTATACGCGCAGTACACCACCAGTTTTGCATTAAATTACCGACAGCGTTATGATGTTGAGTCGGTTGAATCATAATAACTTAGTATTGGAAAACGGCTCAACGTAACGTAACATTTTTAACAAGCGCCAAGTAACTCTACTGAATTTATAGGCACTATACGAATTACAAATAAGCTTATCTATCTATCTATCTATCTATCTATCTATCTATTTTGATGTTTTATCAGCATTATATGCTCTCTTTAATGACGCTAAAAGACTTTTCATTATTTTTAGTCAGTAATTAATAATTTTACGTTACAAAAACAACTATGATAATTTTGAGCCAAATGAGTTTTTACCGCGCTGCATGCAATGCAGACGCGGTCTAGCGATGAGAAAGCTGTCCGTCTGTCTGTCAAACGCGTGGATTGTGGTGACGAAACGGAAGAAAGATCTGTCTAGATTTTTATACCGTACGAAAGATCATTTAGCCTAGTTTTCTGAGAAGAAGAATGGTTGGTGAGGGGCGACCCCTTCTACCTAAACTTTTGGGTCAACATGTTTCGCTAGGTGTTACGGCTGAGGCGCTACGAGCGAATATCGGTTCAAAATCAGCGATTTCGCTCCAACGGGGGCCGGTTGACCCAAAATTTCAGGTAGCCCCACAAACCACTTTTTATCTCAGAAAACTAGGCTAAATGATCTTTCGTATAATATTTACATCTGTACAGATCTTTCTTCCGTTTTGTCATAATGCACGCGTTTGACAGACGGACAGACAGAATTCTTATCGCTGGACCGCGTCTGCATTCCATGCAGCGCGGTAAAAAATGAGGAAAATTTTCAGACTTTTTGACTTAATGTAAAATTTAGGATTGGCGTGAGGGAAAATCTGAGTGAATTTTTCAAGTTCAATCCAGGACCAAACCTCTGCTACACTTTTTCTGGGTCGCCGCTTCGCGGACTGGACCAGGGTTGTTGTAATATATTGTTTAAAAAATGACAGGAGCAAAAAAGAAACTCAACGACATTCGTCTGGTGGCCTTGATACACAAGGACGCATTGTACAGTCATTAACTAAGTGCTCTTAGTTCACAGCAGTTTTGTTGCAAGCGCTTGCGTTCGTCAACAATGAATTTACTTACTAATATAATATACTTAATATACTTAATTTACTTACTTATTACCGATGACCTTGGGTGACCTACTCCTGTTGGACGACACTTGACAGGCAACCAAACAAGACTAACGACGTTTGTAAGCGTGTTTTTAAAGAGCTCAACGGCGGCGGCACGTGGGGAGGCGAGACCACACATCAGAGTGAGTTCGCATTTGCATAGAGAGAGCAGCACTTACCCGTTATTACACGGCCTGTGGCCAGCATGCAGCTGTCACGCAGAAACTCGACAGCGTGCATTTTTGTACACATACTCTCCTGGTAGCGTACGTGGAACGGCGAGACTCGAGTTTCGAGCGTTACGTCGGCGTTCACTAATCCGTGCGTTAACCGCTTGTTATGGCGAGTTACGATTGAGTCGGTGGACTGGTAGATTGGAATGAATTTCAGTTGTCACGGGGATGCGTCGTGTCGTTTGGAAATGACTCTTTATTAGTGTCTTGCAGTAACTATGAGTGTAGTTGTATCGTGTTTTGTGCGTCACTGTAAGCCTTTATCTAGAATGTAGTAGCTGGGGTGTAACGGGAGAGCAGGGGGTCCCCTCCCTAACCTCTCTTTTCCTCCCTTCCCATCCTTACCTTCCTCTTCCTTAGAAGTAGGCCTCCTAAAATCCAGCTAGGGAGTCTGGGGGAGCGCTGTAAGCGGAACCCCAGCCGACAAACGATTTGATGCATTTTAGACTTAAAATCTGACATCTGGTGGCAACAATTTTTAGCGAACGTGAACTCATGTTCATGTTCGCTATATGTCGTCGTCCATCCGTCTGTCGTCTGTCTGTCGTCTGTCGTCTGTCTGTCTGTAACGTTCGTGCACCCTACTCAGCCGATTGAAATTTTCGGCAATGTTTCTGCGCCTGTAATACATTGGTGATCTGACGACATCCAGGTAAAATTTTATGGAGATCGTCCCAGGGGAACCCCTCCGTCGGGGGGTAAACCAAAGAGTCTTTGAAAAAATGTAGCGATTTTGGACCTTTGCGAGGCTATATCTCGGAAACGGTGCAAGATATGAGGTAAGTTAATATTAATCACTAATAGGAAGTTGCATATGGGCTTTCGATTGGTACCAAACTAGATGACCTTGAATGACCTTGAACGACGTAATAGGCCTAACGGCTGCTTAATTTCGCCGACTCCGGTAGCTTTCTGGGCGGATTGCGTAAAAGTGGTTGAAGATACACGGATACTTTCTGC